>Ga0209633_10001761_pt1 | contig 21804 bp, 18 predicted proteins | sample Cruoilmetagenom1_FD_187290 | JGI IMG/M metagenome (GOLD analysis project Ga0209633, IMG submission 187290) | Oil polluted marine microbial communities from Coal Oil Point, Santa Barbara, California, USA - Sample 1 (SPAdes) (version 2) | ecosystem: Environmental > Aquatic > Marine > Oil seeps ... | reverse complement strand
CGTGAGATGGTCGATACCTTCAAGGATGTGTTTGAAACCAAGTACGAGGTAGGTGCGGATCACATCAAACTGACTTGGTATCACGGGGAATGTGAAGGAGGAATCCCCCGGAGTCAGGCGGCGTGATTCAGTGGTGCCGTCGGTAAAATCGAAGCGGACAAGTACATCAGTAGATGTCTGATCGAGTCCATCTATCCGGATTAAGCCACCTTCAAGTCCGCCTGCGCAGTGTGTGCTCCAGCGTGCAAGGTATGCCATACCATCCCAGACCGATTGTGGTGGCTGCGCCTGGTCACAATTCTCGGGCAAGACAGCAGAAATTGCCATGGGCTTTCCACGGCTCGCAGGTTTTTTCCATAAGATCGAATATAAATCAGTGTCGACAAGCTGGAGTTCGAGATAACCTGGCTGCAGCGCATGTCCGTAGGAAATAGTAGCAAAACCGGCTATGCTGATGAGAAATGCTGCCAGTGCGAGTAATTGTCCCCGTACAGTCAACATTAGCGATTTTCCTTATCTACAATTTTGTCTGCATCTTTGCTGCGGAGGATTTCGACGGTGTAACGATTGCGCCGTTCGGCATAGTCCTGTGCGCGATTATCTTTTGCTTTAGCCGTTTGCCAGTTTTTCAATACCGCCGCGCGGACTTCTTTAAGCAGCGGCATGTGGGCGGGCAGGTCGTCAAGCGTGCGCACCAGATGTGTACCGTAAACAGATATGACAGGCCCGGCCCATTCTCCTGGCTCAAGCTGAGCAATCTGAATGTAAAACCCCTTGCCAAACACACTGTCAATTGCGTTCGGTCGCGACAGTTTGAGTTGTGCGGGTAGAAGTGTACGATGACCCAGTGTGTTTGGATCTTTTGCCGGTTGTGACTGGAGTGTCTTCAGGGAGAGTGAAACGGTGTCATTGGACGGAGTCTTGCCAAGATAGATCTGCTCAAAAGCAAGGCGGGGTTCACTCCTGTAGTCCTGTTTATTTGCTGCGAAATAGGCCTCCAGTTCTCCAGGGGAGGGTTTCTGCAGGTAGCTGCCGGTGTCGGTTAAAAACTCCATTTTCTGCCGCAGCCGGCGACGGACAACCGCATCATTTTTATCCAGTCCAAGCGCCAGCGCATCACGATAGTAAACTTCCGACCTGACTTCCTCTTTAATCAGGTTGTCAAGTTCCCCATCCGTGGGCATACGATTCCACACCCCATTATATTCAGTCGTTAACTGGCTGATTCGTTCAGGAGTAATAAGGATCGTATCGACTGAAGTTGTTCCGGCGTCATCGATAATGGAATACAGCAGGAAAAACAGGCCGCCAATGGCGATGAAATGAAGCAGCGGTTCCCTCAGGAACCTCTGCAATGCAGGATTATCCATCCGGATCAGGATTCAGGACTGTACCAGATGGGTGACGTGTAAGCCCGTTCCTGGGTTGAGACGGGTGCTCCCTCCGGTAAATCAATACCAAACCTGAAAGCATCATAGGTAGACCAGCGAGGTGTCGGGATTTCCAGAACCCGTGCATAGTAAAAAGCCTTTTGCTTCACATCAAAATCGGGATCGGTCCAGATCGTACTCAGTTCCGATGCACCGATGGTATTGGTCCAACTTGCAGTGGCAGCGTCAACGGTGTTGCCGACAGCCGGCAACTTGCCGTTCTTGTCCTGCTCCCTCTTATCCGACCAGGCAATGTCATACACTTTCTCATGGGTTGTGCCGTCGGCATCAAGCCAGCCTTTCACAATCTGGATACGATCGAGATTGGCACCGATAGGATCACGCAGTGCGTAGATCATGAAGTTTGGCGCGTCAGCACCCTCAGGTTTAACCCTCAAGTCACCGCCCATTGGGACTCCTTTCTGATATCCCGCATTGGCCGGAATCCGGGAGTTCATATCCTGGTCGGTAAATTCCCAGCCGCCAAACATTCGCACAGACATCCTGGGCCCGGTTGTACCATAGACCTCCTTGCGCTGCATCGCGTCAAATATAGCTTCACGACTATTGTCGGTTGCCCAGACCGCAGCAAGTCCCGATGCGACCATCTGCCAGCCTACTATTTTTCCCTTGTCTGTTTCCATGAAGGGATGACTCATCCGGCCCGGACTTGGTTCGTAACCGGAATGTTTGCCGAAGAAGTTGTCTTCTTCAGCGGTTGCCAGCGACGTATGGCTGTCAGTGGCGCCAATCAAACCGAACTTGTAGGGATTGGTACCGAGGCTTGCCTCGATGGCCATGCCGCGCTTCAACGCTTCCCGGGCGTATTCACCAGCCAGCATATCGTTGGTTTTTGCCACTGAAGCATCGAGATTGGCTATATCCCAGGTTTCGTAGTCAGCAAACTCGTCATCCGGCGACAGGAAGGGATGTGCTTCGCCATCTCCTTTCATCTGTGTGGTTTCATAGAGCGGTTCCCACTTATCACGCTGGGTGACATAGGTCTCATCAAGCTTGGTGCCGTTCCACTGCGCTTCAAGGGGAAACATGATACCATTTGACAGGTTACCATTGTGCGCGATTGCCAGCACCTCACCCCCGGTCTTCTCTTCGTAATTGCTAAGATACTTCCACAGATCCCTTGGATCGGGGCTTCCCTGAGGCGCCGTCATGGTGAAAGGTACCACCTGTCTGGCCCGGGTCGCGCCATCCCGCATGACGACTACCCTGTGCATGTTATTGCCCTCTATCAATGAAGTCCACTCAAAGCCGATAAATGCGGTAAACCGCCCGGGATCATTGAACGTCTCGGCATCGTCGATAACTTTTTCCCACAGGTTTTTGAATGGTTTGGAGCCGGGCGAATAGAGAGCAAACATCTCCGGATCCATCTTGTTATTTGAGAAAGTGGTGATTAAATCAAGAGATGCCTTAACCGCTGCATCACCGCCTTCTTTGAATGCTTTTATCCATCGAGCTGATTGTTCATAAGCCATCAACTCCGGCTTCCCGGCAGCAATATCACCAAAGAATCCCATCCCATCGGAATGATCAGCCACAACCAGCCAGTCCAGTGGGCGTGACAATCTCACCGCCTGACCTGATGAGGAGACAACCTCTTCTCCACGGGCGAACCGGTAGGCTTCACGGGGAGACAGGCGATTGCCAAACAACCCTGCATCCATTGACAGTGCAGTGTGGAGATGAGAATCCCCCCACAGCGGTTTTTCAGGGATACCGCGCCTGGCGTAGGGTGAATAAACTTTGCCTGTATAGGCATTGGACAGTATGTCTGTTGTCGGCGTCCAGCCATCGGAAGCTGCTGCAGGCTGTGAACTCATTAAAATCGTAGTAAATAATGCTGTTACAAGAGATCCGGTGATATTTTTTCTAAAAAGCATAGTTATCTCCAGCGTTTGATTTTGTTTGGAAGGTTGACAAACTCGTAAAACCCAAACTATTCGCCGTCCCGTCATTCCCGCGCAGGCGGGAATCCAGTTATTTCAGTATGTTCTGGATCGAAGTCTACACTTATCTCCCGCCTGCGCGGGAATGACGAAGCAGGGGACTATTTACGACGCCATCAAGATTAATAATTTATATTGCCTGTTAACTGCATTTTTATATTGAAGCCATAGCAGTCTGCCTTGAACATTTAATAGTAACCATCTTTCGTTTAATTGCTATCAGGAAGCTGTTAAGAATCCAATCTCTTCGGGATATGGTTGTCACTTCCAGAGTGTATGCTGTTTACTATTCAACGATAGGGCCAGTCAGCGCTTATCCGGAAAACTGAACATCCATCACAGGATTGGTTAAAAACCGGAAATGTCAGGTCGTTGCTGGTGCAAATAGTACTATCTTCTCCTTAAATATATTGTAATGACGGGTGGTTATATTAATGTCCTTATGTGGCTCAATATTTGCATATAATATTGTAACGAATGTTTCGTATCTGCCCGTTTAGATGGTTTGTTTTTCATTGGAACAACCTCTATTACACTCAACAAGTTGTGCATTTATGAGCTGTGGCTCAGTGGCATATTGTCAGGGAGAAAAGTATGAAAATTGAATTTGCAGGCAAGTCATTTTCATTGAAGGGCTCCGCTGATATTTACTGCCTTATAGTTTCAGCACATACTATCCAGGGAGTCTTTGAATCTCTGTATGCTGCTAAAGTATGTCAGGATATGTGAGGTGAGCGGCCATGACCTTGAGTATTCAGAATCGAAGAAAACAGCAACGGCATCAATTTACCGACACTGTCACCATCTGTCCGAACGGAGTGAGCCAGGTGATCGATATCAGCTCTGGGGGAATTTCCTTTAGATGCCGATGTGAACATTGCCTTTCCAAAAGATGGAAGATCGATATAGTTGATACCACGGGTATCCATCTTCAGGAGTTTCCCGTGGAAAAAGTCTGGGAATCAGTAGAGGATCAAAAGAGATATGGTTCAATCTATACGGTGACGGTGGGAGTGAAGTTTAATGGCCTTTCTCCCAAACAGTATTCAGCCCTCTATCAACTTATATTCAGATAGTCTTTCACCCCTGCCTATTTTTCATCGTTTTCATTCTTGATATCATTAACCAGTCGCTTGAACTCCGGGTTGCTGCGCAATAATTGGCGAGCCGTCTCAACCAGGTTGTCCACCTCATTGCCGGGAAGGGAGAAGCTGGTAGCTATATTATTGAACAGCAGACGTTTTTTGGGGTCATGGATGGATTCAAAATCAACCTGGATAAAATAGGATTTGATCTGTCTGTCAGGTGTTGAAAGATCAGCAGTCCACTCCTTGAGACCGTTATCCACCAGAATAAGACTTTCCGTATTATAGCGCTGCAATTGAGCGTCACTGACTGCGTTAAGAACCTCGGCCACAGGTGGTTCATCTGCCGATTGTTCCATGGGGTTTTCCGGCTTTGTCTGTGCATTCACCAGAAGCACAACGATTTTATTTATCTTACTTTTGCTAAATTTTTGAGATGCTCTGCCGGTACTTCCAAGTAGACTTACCCGATCGTACAGGGCGCGGATGCCAAGGTTGTCTGTTATCCCTCCATCCACGAGGTGAATGTATTTTCGCTCTGTTTTATTGAAATACGAGTCAATTGCGGTAACCATTTCAGCAAGCCGGATATCATTCTCAGCATTTTTTCTGATATCTGCAAACCACTCAGGGGATTGCAGCTCACAGTTCTCGTTGTTTTCCAGGACGACAGGAGCAAAAGCGATTGGTACGGCAGATGAGGCCGCCACCGCCCTGGCTATTGTAAAACTGTCATAATCTGAGCATAACAGATCAAAATACCCCTGGGTGAACGAAAATCGGCTGCCAAGGCTCAAGTCAGTGGCATTGATCTGGATATATGGACCGGCACTGGCTTTGAGGTCAGCAAATGTACTGCCTTTGAAGATATAGGTGTCATAATAATTAACAGCAAGTTCGGTTCGGTCAAAACCGGTGGTCAGCATCTTCCACCAGTTAAGGGGATTAAACAGGCCATTGATCAGGACTTTCTGAACATTGTTTTTTAGAAAAACCTGTTCATAATCTTTAAAAATACGATCGCCGAACAGTCCATAATAGGCAGAGGTGAAGCTGCCGCCGGATACAGAACTGATACTGTCAACCTCATCAAGCAGTCTCTTTGTCTCGCTGCCTTGTTGGTATTGAGTGTCACGAAGTTCTTTCAGTACGCCATAGGAAAAGGTAGCGGCTCTGGTGCCACCGCCGGAAAAACTTAGCATCAGCAGGACATCACCACTATCTTTTGATAGCGGCATGTCCAGTTTTTCAATCCAGCCCTTTATGGGTTCACGGGAAATGATCTGTTCATTGTCTACCCTGGAATAAAACGCACAGCTATTCAGGGTCAGCAAGAGCAGCATGGTCAAGGCCGTCCATAGAAGGGGCAAAGTAATAAATGAGCAGCGATCAGAGTTCAGGGTCTTACCTCAAAACCCTGCTGAGAGAAGGGTAGATGGTTAAAATTTTACCTCCACACGTCGATTTTGTTGCCTGCCTTCCTTTGTGTTATTTAGAGCGGCAGGCTGACTCTCGCCGAACCCTCTGGCGGTTAATCTATTGGGGGCAACTCCTTTCCCTACCAGGTAATTGACAACAGCCCGGGCCCGATTCTCGGAAAGGTTTTGATTGTACGCAGTTGAACCTGTGCTATCAGTATGGCCATAGAATTCAGCTGTTACTGATGGATTGCTTTGGAAATATTCAACCCATCGATCAAGTTCGGGTATAAAAGGTTCTTTGATGGCCCACTTGCCGAACTCAAAGAGCACATCAGTAACCTCTAAGGTCATAGGCAAACCGGCTGCCTGTTCCTCCGGGGTAGTTGTCTTTGCGGATTCGGTGGTTGCCGATTGGTGCACGGTTTTATCTTTTATAGCTTCAGATTGTGGCATTGACGACCCACCCTGCTTCAGGGTGTAATGAGCCGTTGCATCATCATATTGGCCAACAGTAGACTTAACGCCACCCTGAGGATTTGAATAAGTCTTTGATCCTTCGTCCTTGCCTATGGTGTAATGTGCTGTTGTGTTTTCATATCTACCTGTTGTGGACTTAACTCTATTTTGGGGATTTGAATAGGTCTTTGTGTTTTCATCATACCGTGTTTCCGTCGTAGTACCAGCACATCCGCTCAAGAAAAAAAGAAGGAGAAGGATAGCTGGTATAAGCCTATAACAGGAAGGAGTAAGATTGGTTTTGTTCATGACGACCCTCATTTGTGTTTTTCGTTATCAACTGTAGTGATGTGATTATTCTCACTTTTCATAATCCTATCTTTTTTTTGCTGTTTTTTCCAGAAGAATTATTTTGACGACTACTCGGAAAAGGAGGGATTTACTTCCTTTGTATTTGAAGTAACTGACGAATATCATTGATAATCATGTCTGCCTGAAGTCCAGCTGTCCGCTTATCGTTTCTGTGCAGGCGCAGAGAACGTCTGTCCCCGGCAAAAAGAGCTGTTTTCCAGCCTGCCCGGGTGGCAGGGAAGATATCTTTCAGCATGTCATTACCCACATAAAGGACTTCATCCGGCGGGATGCCCTGCAGAGAAAGAGTAGAATTGAGGTGTTCGAATAGGACGGGAGAAGGTTTTCCTTCCAGTTTTTGATAGGACCAGAGGGTTAAATCCGGGTCGAAACCAAGATCTTCCGGTGATTTATCAGTTAGTACCTCGAAAATTAGTGGTGTATAGAACTGGGCATTGGAAATAATCCCTAGCTTCATTCCTTGGTCTTTCAGGGTGGCAACAGTTTCAAGCATACCCGGCATGGGCCAGGTCGGGTTAGTCCGACATTCGTAGGAAACAGCGAGTTTTCTGATGCTCTGTTCGTGTTCCGGTACAAGGTGTAAAGTGCTGAGAACCCTTTGCCACACATGCAGGATATTGATTTCCGGATACAGGCTCCCTTGCCGTCGCCGTTCATGATGACCTTTTTTGATTTCAGTCTGGTATAAACGAATACCGCCTGAAGCTTGCCGGGCAATATCCTCCCGATTCCATCCTCCATCTGTAAGGGCCCGGACGAAGGCCTGTTCATCATCTACAGCAGAATCAGGTCCCACATCTCCTGCTTTTGATATTAACAGAGTGCCATAGAGATCAAAGATAACCGCATTGACTGCCACAGGCTTCAGGTGTACAGGATGCCCGGTCGCGACCGGGGTAAGGGGGCGGACAAGTTTTTTGATCAAGTCGATACATTCAGACCGGGTGTCCATCTTAATCCACACGCAGCAGGGTTAATCGTTCAGGAGCCAGGAAATGATCAAGCAGGATTTCACCATCGAGAGAAGAAAGAGGTTCTACAGTACTGGCCGCCAGTTGTTTGTATATATATATCAAGCGTTCTCCATACCTTTCCAGACTGTATTTTTTCATGAGTATGGAGCGATTTATGTCAATATTTGCAGAGTTGTCCATCGGCTCCGGCAGGTGTGCAGGAATAAGTTCAGCAGCGCAAGCAGGATCATGGACAATTCTACGTAATATATCCTCCTGCATCTTCTCATCAAGACACCCAAAGTCGATACAGTCATTCCTGACCCACTCTCCCAGTACCCGGTCAAGACAATCCTCTGTCGGTGTTCGCCCATAGGAATGTAAGCGCTTTTCCTGCGCCGCTGCTGCGCTGACAGTGATCCTGTCGATTCCAAGCCATTCAACAGGCAGATCCAACCGCTCATAAAGAGACGGCAGCATGATTCCATCCTGTCGAAACTCCATTGTTATCTCAGGTAGATCGCGGCCGCAGACGGGCCTGTCAGCAAGCCACGGTTCAAGGAAGGCCATGCCGAACCCTTCTGCCACACTGGTGGTGACCAGTGTCCTGGCCTGCTGGAGCAACTCCTCAAAGCTGCAGTCTGCTTTGGCAGAAAGTTCAAACTCAACCGGCAGTTTCAGCTCTGTCGCCAGTCGCATCCATGCTTCATACCGGGGGCGTTCCTGGGGATTCTCCGGCCCCATGGTGGTGGCAAAACGGTGCCCCTCGGGAGCAACGGCTGACCAGAGGAGAAATTCGCCAAGGTTTTTTCGGCGGATGCCTCGCGTGGGATAGAGCCAGAGCTGCTGGGATGTTTTTTCCTTATACTCTGCAGGAAACTCTTTTCCGCCCAGCTGAATACCATTAGGCAGCCGGTGAAGACAGTCAGGCTCTGCTCCTCCATTGTTTAGAAAGGTAAAGTCCCGGCTGTTCAGAACTGCATAATGTATATGCGCCGCCTGTGGGTAGAGCAGGCGGGACATCGCTGTCTTTTCACCGTGAGCCATCTTTTCAAGCATCATATGGTAATTGGCAGGTCTCCCGTCTTCGGCAAAATCGTGTATGTGCAGGAGAAGGCGACACCCTTTACCTGCAAGATTCACCAGCGCGCCGGGAAGTGCCATATTTTTACCGAGGCTGTGGTTGTGTATATGCCAGATGTCAGGAGGAGCTCCCAGCGCATTTACGGCAGCCTTCTCCATGGCACGGGCTAGCTCTTTTGATGAGACACGTGGCCGCGCCGCTTCATACTGCAAGCCGGGAATAATGCGATATTCGTATATCTGGTCGTCAGCCGGGGCTTGGCCGGTTAACACCACCAGAGATATATTGTATCGGGAAAGAGCTTTGGCACTGTGCTCTATTGCTCTGGTTACCCCGCCACGCTGCAGATGATAATGGACTATGGCAATACGCATAGGAGATTGAATTAAAGATACCTGAAGTTGGAGTTTATTTATTACTGTCAGTGATCAATGCCGATTTTTTCCCTGTAAGCTACTATTTTCAACATGGGTGGTCTTTCTTCTTCATAAATCTCATGAATAACCTGTTCATAGCTGTTATCCAGCGCCTGAAACTGGCGGAGATTAGCTGTCAGTTCAGGCAGGTTGGCAACAATCCCTCTATCCTTTAGTCGTTTACAAAAGGTGCGCAGGATGCCAAATGACATCTTGCCCAAATCCCGAGTTTCCTGGTGTCGGTGCACACGTTTATCAAGATCGGTTTGGGCGAAAGCTTCAAGTCCATACTCGTAGTAGACATCAATCAAATGTGAGGTCTCAACCCCGTAGCCAATAGGAAAAGGAATTCGCTCAAGGACTTCGCGACGCACTGCATATTCACCGGAGAGGGGCTGAATAATGGCAGTCAGTTCGGGGAAAAAGAGGGAAAACAGTGGTCGAACCAGGATTTCAGTTACCCGGCCACCGCCGGTTGGGCGAATACCCTGAGAGAGAGCCAGGGGCCGGTCATAAAATGCTTTCACATATTTTATTTCCGACTGGTAGATAAGGGGAGCTACTATACCGTAGACAAAGCGTGGGTGGATATTCTTTATATCTGCATCCACATACACAATAATATCACCCTGCAGTTGATAAATGGCTTTCCACAGGTTCTCGCCCTTGCCCCGCTTAAATCCCATTACAGGGAGGATTTCTGCAGATTTGTACACATCGGCACCAAAGGAGGCCGCTATTTCAAGTGTACGATCTGTGGAACCGGAATCAATAACGGCAATTTCATCGAGCAGTGGATACCGATCCTGCAATTCAGATTTAAACAGCACCACTTCTTTGCCGATGGTTTTTTCTTCATTGAGGGTTGGAATGCAGAGTGAAATCTTAAGACCTTGTTTTTCTTTTGCCTTGATTAGTTGCGGCAGGTCAGAGAACTGTTCATGGTGGAAGGTATTTGACTGCAGCCACTCATTAATGTTAATCATGGCAGGCTCCATCAATGGCCATCAAAGCACCAATCAGTTGTGCAATCCCCGTGATAATCGGGTCAATTTCAATATATTCATCACCATAATGGATGTTGTCACCATAGGTCAATCCGAGTCCGATGGCCGGGATCTCGTGCTCCACGTAGGATGTTATTATGGGGGAATAGATACTTTTTTGAGGCTGGATGCCCAGGGCAGTCATGACTTGCCGGGTTTTGGCTACAATGGGATGAGAGGAATCCAGTCCGCCGGCCTGAGTACGGGCAATGTCCTCAAGATGCAGCGAAACTCCCTGTTCTTTACCCATTTCTTCCAGCATTGAGTTAATCTGACCGGTTACATCTATTACCACTTGATCATCATCGCTACGCAGTTGGAATTTCAGTTGTGCATGACGGGCCGGTATTTTATATGACGCCCCACCTGAAACGGCGCCAAGGACAAGGTCGGTATGACTTTCCACCGGCAGGGTAAGCCGCCCAAGCTGGTAGATTATCTGGTTGAGTATTTCAATGGCACTTTTATGGTTTACCTTACGGTCAATAGTGCATGAGATCATGCCTCCAAAGGATGCCATGGAGCGGTAATGCAGTCGGCCTAAAGGGATGCCTTCAACAACGATGGCTGATTTCACCGGATATCTGGAGTTGGTAAGAAAAAAACGAATCCCGCATTGATTGCCCTGGTCTAAACTGCGGCTGGTACCTAAAAGCAGCAGCTTACTTTGCAGCCTGATACCAAGTCCTTCAAGAATAGTCGGCAGGGTGGCCAGTAATGCAAGGCCAAGAGAATTATCAGCCACTCCGGGACAATAAATTTTTTCCACATCAACGGTACAGGTATGGTTCTCACTGGCCGGGAAGGGCGTATCTGCATGGGCGGTGAGTAGAATGGCCTGAAGGTTATCAGTCCCGGGGAGAATTGCCTGGGCATTTCCCACCTCATCAGTGCAACAGTTCATCAGGCCATATTCGTTAAATCTCTGTTCAAGAAACGATATCCGTTCCTGTTCACCAAAGGTGGGTGCGGGAATCTCACTTATCATCACCACATTGGCAAGCAGCATCTCCCGGAATGGTACAAGTTCTCCCGGCAGGCTGTGAACCCGGCTGATTATTTTCTCTATGTCAATATTATTCATGAAGGTTTTCTAAGCACTTAATTTGTTCACTGTCGGCCATAATCGTCCTCCAGCCGTTCGATGTCGTCCTCACCGAAATAATCGCCCAGCTGTATTTCAATAAAAACCACATCCACATTACCATTATTCTGCACCCGGTGCACATCTCTTCGTTCTATGTCAACTGATTCCCCTGGATCGAGGTCCAGAATCGCATTATTGAGGGTGACACAGGCGGTACCGCTGACAACCAGCCAGTGTTCGCAGCGATGTTTATGTCGCTGCAGAGAGAGCCTGTGCCCGGGTTTGACAACGAGGCGCTTTACCTTATGATCCTGTTCATCAGCCAGGATGGTGAAGCTGCCCCATGGGCGATGATCCGTCAGCTGAATAAATTCTTCCCTGGTGATTGTCATGATGACTACCTCCCGAATTTAAAGCTCAAGGTGGGCTTAACCAGCAGCACTGATAAGGTTCAAGCTCAAATGTCTCTGCCATCTCCTTCTCATCAATAAGATCCCAGGCGGTTCGGTTGCCCGAAAGAGCCGGGCCAAGTTCGGCCAGCTGCACCTGCTGTCTATGGCCGGTTACATTGTGCAGACAGGTTATGGTTCTGCTCTCCTGAGGGGTGCGTAAAAGAACAAATATCGTGTCAATCGTTTCAATGATTTTTTGCGGTGTATCGGGATGAAAGGCCAGATGTCGAGCACGCTTGGTCAGAAGATCCGTATAGTTGGAAAAGACCCTGGCGGTTATTGTCTCAGGATTTTCAAGGAGACTGCGCAGTTCCTCATCCTGCCAGCGACCACGGTTGATGGTTCGGTTTTCTCCAGTTTCAGCCACACCTTGATGATTGTTGCGGGAGGCTGTCAGACTGTGAAAATAGACTGCCGGAATTCCCCGGAGACTGAGCATAATAATCTGTGAACAGAGAAAACGAAGGGATTGAAGGTTGAAATCATTAGGATTGGCGGGGTCTTTCATGGCGTCAAAGTAGGTGATATTGAGTTCATAGGGAACTTCTCGGCCATTCTCACCTTTTCTGCAGTTGACAAAACCGCCGCAGTCACGGATTGTTGCAACGAGCTGCTCTATTTCCTCCTCTCCAAGCAATCCCTCGAGAGGCCGGATACCTATGCCGTCGTGGGAGGCGGTAAAGTTGATAAAACTGCAGCCCTCAGGGGGTGGGGTCAACTTACTGGCCCATTTACGCAGATGACGGGTAGACCCGGAATGTATGGTGTGGAGGATGAGTGGCGGCAGGCTGAACTGGTACACCAGGTGCGCCTCGTTACTTTCGCCGAAATAGCTGATGTTCTCTTCATGGGGAAGATTGGTCTCCGTGAGAAGTACTATCCCCGGGGAGACGTTGTTCACTACATCACGCAGCAGCTTGACTATCTCGTGGGTCTGGGGCAGATTGATACAGGAAGTGTTGATCTCTTTCCAGAGGTAGGCAATGGCATCCAGACGGATAATTGCAGCACTGTGGGAGATATACCCAAGCAGGATATCGATCATCTCCAGCAGTACATCAGGGTTGGCGAAATTGAGATCCATCTGATCACTGCTGAAGGTAGTCCAGACAAAGCGTTCCCCGCAGGCAGTATTTACCGGAGTTAACAGTGAACTGGTGCGTGGACGTACCACCATGGACAGGTCAGTGTCCTGTTCCATTTCGATGAAATAATTGCGGGCCGGGGCGATGCCGCTGATATAGTCTCGAAACCAGTGAGAACGGCTGGATACATGATTCAGCACCAGATCGACCATCAAGTGGAAATTATCCCCGAGAAGGCTGATATCATCCCAACTACCAAGGTGTGGATCAACCTTGCGATAATCAATGATAGAAAATCCATCATCAGAGCTGTATGGGAAAAAAGGCAGGACATGTACACCGGAAATAATTCCTGCCAGGTGATCATTTAAAAACCGGTGCAGGGTCGCCAGGGGGGCTTCTCCATCTGCGGTGATCATGTCTCCATAGGTTATCAGCAGGCAGGATTTTTCATCCCAGCATGGAGTCTCCGTACTGCAGCTTTTTTCAAGATAGTTGTATCGTCCGGCTATCAGGGACAATCGCTCCAGGAGCCGGTCGAGCTGCTGGTCTCCATACAGTTTTTCGAGCCTGGCTCTTAAACTCTCTTTAAACGGTTTTAGTAATCTCCACATCAGACCAACCTCCAGTTCAACGTTGACAGGTGTGAGTAAAGGGCTTTTTACATGCCGAATTTCACATTACTGAACAGTGTCTGCAGGCAGTAATGTAGAATGGGGTAGCCATAAAATTTCTTTGCAAGTTTATAATTGTGGTCAACCATTTTCGTTCGATACGCTTCATCGTCAAGCAGGCGGCGAGCCTCTATCACAATTTTCCGGTTAATAAAGCCATCCATTACAGGGACCCGAAAGTTTTTAGGTTCGATATCACGCACCCAGACAGGATAGCGATTCACTATGATTGGTACACGAAAGTAAAACGCCTCCAGCAGGGCATTGCCGAATCCTTCATAAATACTTGGGTACATAACCAGATCAGCATGGGGATAGAGATCGTGCAGCACATAAATTTTCTTGCCGTCTCCATTTACGTGACGATGATCTCCCACTCGATCGCCAAAAAAACGGAGATCAACCCCTTCAGACTGTGCAAGTTCCGCCATCTGGTCTGGATAATCGGAGCCCTCATCCCCTGCAGAGTGGGAGATGATCAGTTTGCATCGTTTGTCTTTTAAGCGCTGCACAAGTGCAATTGAGTGCTCAATGCCTTTACGCGGGACAATTCGGGTCGGTTGCAAAATGAGTTTATCGTCAGGCTCCAGTCCCATTTCCCTGCGGACATCCGCCCCATAGTCGTCGGTTTCATCCGGTGGATGGTCAAAATCAAACACATTGGGAACAAGCATGGATGAGATACCCTTGCGCAATGCCAGCTCTTCCCGGGCACTTTGATTGATCACTACATGCTGGAGATGGATATCCCGGGGTGGGAAAGCCATATCCAGGAAATCTGGCACGTTATTGACCTGGAACCGGCTCCGCTCCCAGTAAAAGTCATGGTGGTGAGCAATGGCCGGCATCATTGTTTCAGACAAGAACTCAGTGAGTGCCATACCAAGAGGCAGGTGCATGGGTATGGCCAGGGCGTTCTGGATAATGAGCAGGGTAATATCAAACTGCTCTACAAAATCGTACAGCGTGCCTTTGAGGTATTCCGTCAGGTCATGAATGCGGCGGGTGACGTCTGGGGCGCGATGGGTATGGCCCCATACACGATCATTGATCCACTGGTTTTCAGGATGGCCGAAGTATGCCTCGGGTACGCACATGGAGACGTTGCTGTCGCGATCCAGCACACCGCCGTACCAATGGCTGACAAGTTGATCCTGCCACAGCACCTCCGCCCATTTGGCAGACTCCAGGGAGACGCCGTCTGTCCCGGCAAAACGGGTGGAAATAAAAGCGATCTGTTCAGGCATGGCTGGGATCCTTGCATATCTTCGAACTCGCTTTGGCAAAAATGAAACAACAATTTCGCAACTTTATTATAGGCGAAAAGAGAGGATAAAGTCAAGATAATCGGCAAAACAGCTGGGTGCAGATGGCCCAGATAAACTGCATCGAGCAACTTTTTTCAACCTGATATTCTTCACCATAATGTGCAATTTTTTTCTTACAAAAGAAAAAAAAAAGTGTAGGATTTACGAGGTAAGAAGTAATATTTTTGGGCAATTTTTTGGACAATGTCGTGATTGATAGATGTTATCAAATTCCAATTCGAGGATAACAAGGATGAAATATCGTAACGGAGTCGTATGCATAGTGTTAATTTCCTGCCTGTTGGTACTGATCCAGGCACCAAATTCTCTGGGAAAACCCGCTGCGTCCATGAAGTTTTCATCGGTTCGTGAAGAAAATCCTAGACCTGGTGGCCAGGAAACTCTTATCCTGCCGTATGCTTTTCCTTCAGATTCGATGGGAACAACTATCGGGGTTGGCGGTTTGAGAAAAGGATTTTTTCAGGATCAATTATTGCTTGCCGGAACTCTTTTCGGCAGTGTTGATTCAGCCTATGGTGCAGTTCTGGGTATGTGGGATCTTGCGGTGTTACCATCGTCGGATCGGTTTTATTTCTCTGCAATAGGGTCGGTGGGACACTATCCGAGACAGAAGGCATATACGGAGTTGGACCCTGTTTATGGAATTCGAACCGGGTCAAATGACTCAGATAAAGATGATTATGTTGAGCAAGAAGGTGATGATAACTGGTGGGAAATGAAACTGGAGTATGTTTTACCCATTGGTGCAATGAGTGATAGCGGAATGGCTACGTATAAATTGAAAAACGGTATACTGGCGGCGGGGGCAACTGGTGGGGAGCAGTGGAACCCGCTGGCATCCGGAGCCACCATGCTGGTGTTGCGGCAGTTCAATCGCTATCAAAACTATGAGACGGAGGTGGGGGATATTGAAGGTACTATTCATCCTCTGGAGTTTGGCATTCTCTACAACAACACCGATTTTTACTCTAATCCTTCAACGGGCAGCAGCCAGTACCTCTCTTTTACCAAGGATTTTGCCTGGCTCGATTCGGAAGAAACCTGGACATTTTTAGAATTTGAAGCAAGTAAATATTTTTCCTTCGGTTCCTCTGATCATGCACGTCAGCGAGTGGTTGCGTTAAATCTCTGGACCGGAAGTTCACCCTCCTGGGAAACATCCGTCGATGAAAATGGGGGTGAAATTATTTCCCATAACCCTCCCTTTCTGGAAGGTGCAAAACTCGGTGGCTTTTATCGATTCCGTGCCTATCCCAACAACAGGTTTAATGATCGATCCGTTTTATATACGACAGCCGAATATCGCTATACTCCCAAATGGAATCCAATAGGGGAAGTCTCCTGGCTGAGATGGCTGAAAATGGACTGGATGCAGCTTGTTGCGTTTGTTGAAGGGGGACGTGTGGCTGATGAATACTCCGACCTGTTCTCCGACTGGAAGGGAGATGTCGGGTTTGGCTTCCGGGCAATGATGGCAGGTGCAGTGGTTCGGTTTGATTATGCTGTCTCAGAGGAAGGTTCTGCCGGCTGGGTGATGTTTGGACAGCCTTTTTAGTGCCTTACGCCATAAAAGCTGTAATAAAAAACAAGAAATCTAAAGTGCTATTTAACTCAAGTGGTTAATACCTGCATCAAGGCACTTATCCAGCGTAACTAAAAAGTTTTCCGACTTGTCGGGTTAGTGCCCCTGATGGGACAGAAGAACCTCGGAAGCTCTTAACGACACCATCAATTTCAAAGGTACTCAAAGGGGGAGTATGGCTTTTAGTACAGGAAAATGGGGCATGATCCCTTATATTGTTCCCTTTGCCCTTTATCTTCTCTTCAGCCAGGTTGCTGCCCATTATAGTGAATTCTACCCGTGGCTCTATATTGCCACGGTAATCATGGTGAGTGGGGCGACCATTTATCTTCTCAGCGGCAGATACTTATTTAGACCACATATAAATGTAGTACCAGGGATTATTGTAGGTTTTATTGGCATACTTGTCTGGATACTGCTCGCCAATTCCCATTTAGACGAAGCTGTTTTTTCAATTCTTCCAGCCTGGCTGCAGCCTGACCCTCGATTGGGGTTTAACCCCTTTGAAGAAATTGGCAGCCCATTTTTCAGATGGCTGTTTATTTTGGTTCGCCTTCTGGGGCTTGCTCTGCTTGTACCCGTGGTTGAGGAACTTTTCTGGCGGGGGTTTCTTTTACGATGGGTGATCTCTGCAGATTGGGAGGAGCAGCCGATAGGTGTCTATACTCTTCGATCCTTTTTGTGGATCGTGATGCTTTTTACTCTGGCTCATCCTGAATGGTTTGCTGCGGCAATCTACTGTATCCTGCTCAATCTTTTACTGTACTGGAAAAAAGATTTATGGCTCTGTATAGTGGCCCATGGTACCAGCAATCTGGTTCTGGCAGTCTATGTTCTGCTGACAGGTTCATGGGTTTTGTGGTGATCCCGGACAGCCCCTTTATATGTAAGTCATGTGCTGTCTGGAAGAAAAAGGGATTCAGAGGAGTGTTGACACAACAGGTAAGCGAGCCTGCGAGACTCCGATCCACAGTCTGCGAGGACGTTTGGCAACACTCTTCTGAATCCCGGGTACATTACTTTCATGTTTCGTTGTGAAATTCATTTCATGGGTGTTAGTAGGGAGTGTCCGCCAGAAACCTGCTAACGTGGGCATGCATATCTTCAACCTGTTCAACTGAAATATTACTCATGGTATTCTGGGATGCACTGCTGCACAGCTCAAGCCAGGTGATGATCCTTTTGTGCTGCTGTCTGTCGTAGAGTTTTTTCTTATATGCTTCTCCGGTGAGTTGGAGCGGTTTTTTAGCTGCTGTCGATCCCGATTGTTGATTGGAGATGCTGATGTTGCCGGCGAGGCAAAGATTTTGCAGATGCTTTTCAATGACCGCACCGATCAGTATGATTCCACTTTGCAGATTGCCTTCCTCCATATGGATCTTTGCCATAGCCATAAATTCAGTCAGTATCTCTGTAGTAATTGCACCTCTTGTGGTTTCGACCCAATTGTTTTGCAGCTCTGTCGTGGCGGCGGAAAGAATACCAAGCCCCCGTTTAGTTCGACTGGTTCCGGGGCTGGTTACTTCTGATTTAAAACGTAGATAATATTGACTGTTGTCACCGAAAACCCGGCTCAGAAAGGAGAGCCCTGAAATCCTGAAATCATGGAATTGCTGTTCATTTACAAAGGTCTGCTGTTGAAACCCTTTGCTTTCCGTGGCGAGAACCTTCTCACCCATTGCGATGATGGCCTGTACCCTGGCGGCCAGATCTTCTCTGTTTTTCATGATCTAGTTACTCTTGATTGTATGGTAAAAAAAAATCCCCAGCTTTGTCATTCCCGCGCAGGCTGGAGATAAGCGCAGACTTCGATCCAGTCATTTCTCTTTGACTCCTGGCCCGGACATTCATGAAATTAAATGTCCATCTCATATACTCTGTTCTGACAATTTTATCACCTGGCCAACTATTTTTCTTTGCTATCTGTATCAATTTCATCCCCGTCAAAATCATAGAGTCTTATGGCTGCCAGGAGAAGGAAGAGTGTGGCAGCAATCGGAGCAATCCCAGGTGCGGCCATTGCCAGACTCTGCAAAGTCTCATTAGTCAGCTGCAGTTGAGGAGCAAAATATTTTAAGATGCAGTATGAAAAAATTGCCAGCAATACACAGAGCCACCATGGAATCCGCAGAAAAGGAGGAACCGGGGAGTGGCTGTTCTTTTTCACGATTGTTCCTCCAGTACAAGTTCGACAATTTCTCGTACTTGGGGGCTGCCATCGTGCAGGAGCTTCCGCACATGGGATAATGCTGCATCAGTACCTATTATTCCAAGGAGGGAAACCGCTTCCCCGCGAAAGAGAGATTCTTCAGAATTAAGTACTTCCACAAGAGAAGGAATGGCCAGGGGGAGCTTATCCGGCTGGATTTCTACAAGTTCCTCAAAAAGAACTGAGAGGCCAAGGCGTACGCTGAAGCGTTCATCCCGCAGGAGATCTCCTGTCCATTCGTAGTAGTGTGGGTCACGACGAAACATTGCGACAATGTTTTCAACATGGCCCAGATCAAGGAAATCGGCTATTACCTTTTTGAGCTCCTGGCTGCTGACTTCAGTTTTTGATTCTCTCATAGTTCGATACTTGATGGTCTCGTAAAAATGTCATTCAAAGTTATAGATGGCTAAGTTAAAAAGTTCGATATACAGGTAAGCGTAGACTTCGAGGCGTAGTGTTTTTGACAGGTACTTGGTTATACATGTGGTATACCAAGTGTCTGTCAAAAACCTTCAACGCAGGAGATCGGGCTTTTTACGACGCCATCATACTTTACCAGTTGAACAGTGGCGATACACTCTCTATTCCAGATGCTGGCTATTTTTCAGATCTATTGCCACCAGTTTTGCATAATGACCATTGTTCCGTAGCAGCTGATCATGGCTGCCTTGTTCAACAATTTTTCCGTGACTCATGACTATAATTTGATCAGCGCGTCTAATTGTTGAAAGCCTGTGGGCAATGATCAGAGAGGTTCGTCCTTTGAAACTGTCTGCAATGGCTTCCTCAAGGATATTTTCAGACTCTGTATCTATGGCGGCAGTAGCTTCATCCAGAATCAGGATTTCGGGAGCCCTGCAGAGCACTCTGGCAAAAGCAAGCAACTGTTTCTCCCCGGTGGACAATTCCTGGCCCCCCTCTCCTATCAGGGTGTCAAGTCCCCCGGGAAGTCTGTTGACAAAACGGGCCATTCCCGTACGCTGTAGAATTTCCCCCACTGTTTGTCGAGAACAGCCAGTGTCCAGGACGATATTGGCCAAAAGACTATCCTGCAGGATGAAAACATCCTGGTGAATGACACCGATAATGGTTCGTAATTCTTTCAGATCCAGATCAGCTATATTTGTGCCGTCAAGTGTGATCTTACCCTCTTGGGGGTCATAGAATCGCAGCAGTAAGTTGACCAGTGTAGTCTTGCCAGATCCGGTAGTGCCGACCAGTGCCATGGTTTGACCGGCGGGCAGAGTGAGCGAAACATTGTTCAGAACCGGCGTATTGTTTCCATAATTAAAGGAGACATTGGTAAACTGCAGTTCACCTTTGAATTTCTGAATCTTGACAGGATTGGCCGGTTGGGAAATCCTGTTCTCTGTATCGAGCAGTTGAAAAATACGCTCTGCTGAAGCCATTGCCGATTGGACGATTGAGTATTTTTGAGAAAGTTCACGAAGTGGCTGGAAGAAGAGCCGCATATAGGAGAGGAATGCAACAAATTCTCCAAGAGTAAGTCTTTTCTGAATGACTTCACCACCGCCATGCCAGATGATAAGAGCAATAGCGGCTGAACTCATGAATTCAGTAAGAGGCATAAAGGTGCCAAACAGCTTAATCTGCTGCAGAGTCCGCTGCAGGTAACCTTCACTCAATTGATTAAAGGCTGTTTTGCTCGACTCCTCCCTGCCAAAGAGCTGCAGGATACTGATTCCGGCGATGGCTTCTGCTAAAAAGCTGTTGAGTTTTGCCAGCTGGGTGCGGATTGCTCTGAAACGTTCTCTTGCCAGACGGGCAAAGAAGACGGTGGTGATCAATGCAATCGGCACAAATAGAGTCATGGTTGTCGCCAGTTCCGGGTTTATCCAGAACAGCAGTGCCAGTATGCCGATCAGCCGGAGAAAATCGTTAAAGAGAGTAACGATAACCGAGGTGAACATTTCATGCATGTTTTGGATATCATTTGTTAATCTGGTTACAAGTTTTCCCGTGGGATGAGTGTTAAAAAACTCCATATCAAGTTCAAGAAGATGCAGGAACAGTTTTTGCCGTATAGTGTGCATTATAGACTGGCCTATCCATTCCAGAGTCAATATCTGGCTGAATGATGCCAGAAAAAGCAGAACTATAAAGCTGCCATACCAGATTGCTGTTCGTCCAAGTCCGGAGAGTCGCAGTTCTGAAGAGAGGAGTTGGTTGGTAATATAATTGTCGATGCCGTTTTGCATCAGGTAGGGAAGGGAGAGTGTTGTCCCGGTCACCAGTAAGGAAAGAAAGAGGGCAAAGGCGAGGAGGGTACGGTAAGGCATGCAGAATGTACTGATTCTACGCCAGAGATGGATGTCGCCGACGGAACGGGGCGGTCCTTCTTCTTGGTAGCCGAAATTCATCATGTTACCCTGAGCTCCCCATCGGATTGGGATCGCATCTGTTTTTTATACATTGAACTATACAGCGCATTTTCACCCAGAAGCCGTTCATGGCTGCCTATATTTTCCACCTGCCCGTTTGCAAGAACGATGATACGATCGGTCATCGACAGGAGTTTGGTTCGATTGGAAATGATGATGACCACTTTGTTTTTAAAATAGCGCTTAAGGCCGGTAAAAACCTCCTGTTCTGTTTCCACATCAACTGCCGAGAGTCCATCGTCTATAAGGAGTACCTGTCTGTCGCAAAGCAGCGCCCTTGCAAGAGCCAGCCGTTGTCGCTGTCCTCCCGAAAGTTTGATTCCCCTTTCTCCGATCAGGGTCTGGTATCCTTTTTCAAAGGAGAGAATATCTCTGTGGACGGCAGCGTTCTGAGCGGCCATTTCAATTTCATCCTGTGATGCATCCGGACGGCCAAGTGAGATATTGTCAGCAATTGTATTTGAATAAAGTATAGGTTCCTGGCTCACATATCCGACCTGAGAGCGGATCTGCGATAGTGGAAAATGATTGACATCGTGGTCTGCGAAGAAGAGCTGACCATCATCTACGGGGTAGAGCCTGGTCAGTAATTTGCACAGGGTCGATTTGCCTGATCCTGTACGGCCGGTAATTCCATGTATGCCGGGGCCAAATTCAAGAGTAATGTTTTTTAGCACAGGAAGTGGGGTCGACGGGTAGCAAAATGACAACTTTTCCAGTCGAAAACCCGGTTGATCGCTGTCGGAGGAGGG
>Ga0209633_10001760_pt1 | contig 21810 bp, 20 predicted proteins | sample Cruoilmetagenom1_FD_187290 | JGI IMG/M metagenome (GOLD analysis project Ga0209633, IMG submission 187290) | Oil polluted marine microbial communities from Coal Oil Point, Santa Barbara, California, USA - Sample 1 (SPAdes) (version 2) | ecosystem: Environmental > Aquatic > Marine > Oil seeps ... | reverse complement strand
GAGCTTATTCATCTAATTGGGCTATGCATTTATCAATTTCACGTATTAACGTATTAATCTTAAGTTTAGTTGTATGTTTATCTTCTTTGCTGCCTACAATTGCATTTGCAATTTTTAATGACTCGTACTTGTCTTCAATAGCATGAATAGATTCTTGTTGCTCTTGCACTTCAAAAACCAGCTTTTCACTTTTATCTAAAAGTTGTTGGTTTTCTATTTGTAATAATTCAAATTTTGAAAGTAACCTATCTAGCTTACTTTGCAGAGAATCAACTATTTCTAAAACATTACTCATCAAATACAAAGATTCTAAACTATACGAACAAATTTAGTGTTCTTGCCAGAAATATACAACAGTTTTTAGAATTAATATTTAATACACCCTTTAAAACTTTGATATATAAAGGCTTAGTTTGATGAACTTATTTGTTTAACTTAATATAAGGTTTTAGTTAAAAATGTACTAATTGTAAATTGTAAACTGGTTTTAAAATCTATATGTAAAGAGAGATAATAACGTGCTTTTCTATCGATAATAGTTAGATTTATACATGCCTTCTTTCAGAAAAAGGGATGTTAAACCAATACTAAAATTATGTTTTTACCGTTATTATTACACAAAAATTGTTAAATAATGAGAACAATTATTATTCTTTCTTCCTTTATTTTCTTTATTACAAATGTTGTAATAGGGCAAACTACAATACAAGGTATTGTTAAAGATGTAAATGGAGCATTCATTGAGAATGTAACTGTTACTTGTAAAGAAGTAGAAGTAACCTCTGATATTACTGGTACATATTCATTTGAAATCCCTTTAGAAAAAGCTGTAAAGATTACATTTAGCCATCCCTCATTTCAAACTTACTCAAGACGTATAAGGATAAGAAAAAATAGGATTACATTATTTTCTCCAAAGCTCACAAGCAATTTGGCCAGCTTATTTTAAAACATTTGGCCATTTATAATTGCTTATAAGAATCTTAATAAATTGTTTTTTATTTTTTAAATTCAATTTCTTATCATAATTTTAGCCTCTTAATTATGGGGAGATTATTTTTATTATTTTTTTTTAGTGTAAGCACATTAGTTGGGCAATCAAAATATCCAGAAGATTACTTTGTTAAACCTTTAAAAATACCTTTAATATTATCTGGTACTTTCGGCGAATTACGAAGTAATCATTTTCATTCTGGCTTAGATATAAAAACACAACAACGTGAAGGGTTGAATGTACATGCATCAGCTCAAGGATATGTCTCTCGTATAAAGATAGCCCATTGGGGCTATGGTAAAGCATTATATATTACCCATCCTAACGGATACACTTCAGTATATGCCCATTTAAAAAAATTTTCGCCAAAAATTGAAGCCTATATCAAAAAGCAGCAATACTTGAAAGAAAGTTTTACCATTCATTTATTTCCCGAAAATGACGAGTTGCTTGTAGATAAAGATGAAGTCGTTGCTTTTAGTGGAAATACAGGCGGATCAGGAGGCCCACATTTGCACTTTGAAATACGCGATGGAAAAGCAAATCCTATAAATCCGATGTTCTTTGGTATAGAAATTCCTGACACAAAAATTCCCGAAATTAGAGCAGGTGTTGTGTATTCTTTTGGAGATTCATCCCAAGTAAATCAATCTAATAAAATAAAAGAGTTGCATTTTAAAAAACAAACCAATGGTACAATTATAGCTGAACAAATTGAAGCTTATGGCACTATAGGTTTTGGAATTAACGCTATTGACAAGCAAAATGGAGCACTTAATAATAATGGTATTTTTAGCTTAGACATGTCCGTTAACGGAAAAACAGTATATCAGCATACGATTGACACTTATTCCTTTAGCGAAACCAGATATTTAAATGTGTTAATTGACTACGAAAGGTTTTATTCTAAAAAACAACGAATCCAAAAATGTTTTGTTGAACCGGCGAATAAATTAAGTGTTTATAGCAACTTAATAAATAATGGCTTTTTAAACGTTGAAGACGGATTATCTTATACTGTAAAAATTACAGCTAAAGATTTTAAAGGTAATACTCGTTCACTCATCATTCCCGTAAAGGGTAAAAAAGGTGATGTATTGGTAAAAAAACAAATTACTTCAACTCCATATTATTTTAAAGCAAATGTATTCAATAAAATTATGCAGGATAATGTTACAATAGCTTTTCCAAAACAAAGTTTTTATAATGATGTCTATTTTAATTTTGATTATAAAGACAGTATTGTGAGCTTACACGATCAGAGTATTGCACTTCATAGGAATTTTACATTGACTTTTGACGCCTCTAAATATTCTGAAGAAGAAAGAAAACAACTAGTAATTGCAAGAAAAAATAAAAAAGGTAAATTATACTATAGTAATACCAAAAGAAAGGATCATAAATTATATACGTTGAGTAAGTCCTTAGGAGATTACACATTGGCATCAGATACTGTAAAACCTAAAATTATTCCTGCCAATTTTAAAAATAATCAATGGTTGACAAAATATCGATACTTAAAACTAAAAATTTCTGATAATCTATCTGGTATAAAATTCTATAGAGGTGAAATAGATGGTAAATGGATATTACTAGAATATGACGCAAAAAAGAATCTCTTAACTTATAATTTTAATGATATCAAATTAGAAGGCAGTAAACATACATTAAAAGTAACTGCCGTTGATAATGTTAATAATACTAATGTGTATATTGCAACGTTTTACAGAAAAAAGTAAATCTAATTAGTTGAAAACATTCATTCCATTTATTATTTTTTTATCTTTTTTCAGCAATTCGCTTATTGGACAAACTGCTACTATTAAGGGAATTGTAAAAGATGAAAATGGTAATCCTGTTGAAAATGTTAGCATTACCCATAATAAAAAAGGTACTGCATCGAATAGCAATGGAGCATATACACTAGAAGTTCCTTCAGGTAAAGTTATATCAATTGTTTTTAGTCATTTATCATTTAAAACTTATACTAAACGAGTAAGAATTCCAAGAGGTAGAACACTTACGTTTTCTCCTAAACTTATAGGTAACGTTGAAAATATTGAGGAAGTAGTTGTTAAAAATAATAAAGATAAAGCACAGGGAATTGATAAAATTGACACTAAAACAATTAAGACCCTTCCAAGTGCAAATGCTGGTATTGAAGGTACATTAAAAAACATAGGACTTGGTGTTAGTGGCAATAATGAACTGAGTACTCAATACAATGTTAGAGGCGGTAATTACGATGAAAATTTAGTCTATGTTAATGGTATTGAAGTATATAGGCCTTTTCTAGTTCGGTCTGGTCAGCAGGAAGGGTTGAGTTTTGTAAATGCCAACCTTACTCGAAATGTGAAGTTCTCTGCAGGTGGTTTCCAAGCAAAATATGGTGATAAATTATCTTCAGTATTAGATATTACTTATAGAAGACCTCAACAATTTGGAATGAGAATTGAGGCAAGTTTATTAGGTGGAAGTCTGACATATGAAAATTTATCATTAGAAGATAAACTTTCTACCATTATAGGTATTCGCTATAGAGATAACAGTCTATTTGTAAACAGCAAGGACATCGAAACCAATTTTAAACCAAATTTTACTGATGTTCAAGCTTATCTTTCTTATCAGATTAATGACAAATTTAATCTTGATTTCCTGGGTAATTTTTCATTGAATAATTATGATTATATACCGGTAAGTAGGAGAACCAATTTTGGTACAGTTGCCAATCCTTTAGCTTTAATTGTAAATTATCGGGGTCAAGAGAATGATCAATACCTTACCATGTTTGGTGCTTTAAAAGGAAACTATCATGTAAATGACAATTTAAATTTAAGCTTAACGGCGACTGCATATAATACACAGGAAGAAGAACATTTTGATATTTTTGCTTTTTATGGTATTGGAGAAGTGAATGCCGATTTTGGTAGTGATAATTTTGGTGATGTAAATTTTACACAGGCGATTGGCTCTCAATTAGATCATGCCAGGAATGATCTGGATGCTTTGATAACAAATATTGAGGCAAAAGCCACACTTAAAAAAGGAGATCATTTTTTTGAATTTGGAGCAAAATATCAAATAGAGGATATTAAAGATAGAATTATTGAATGGGAAGTGATCGATTCAGCTGGGTTTTCGCTAAGACCTCCTCACCTACTACCAAGAAATGACGAGCCTTACGAACCATTTACCGGCCCTATAGTCCCTTTTATTAGTACAAGAGCGACAAATTCTGTAGAGATCAATAGAATATCGGGTTTCGCACAATGGAGTAAAACATCGTTTTTAAATGAGCACCAGTTATGGTTTAATGTTGGACTTAGAGCGCAACAATGGAAAGTAAAAGGCGCTGGAATAATTTCTAATGATCATATAGTTATAAGTCCTCGTGTTCAATTTGCCATTAAACCCAATTGGGAAAAGGATATGATCTTTAGAATTTCAGGCGGTTTTTATTACCAACCACCTTTTTATAGAGAACTACGTGATTCTTTAGGGACAGTGCATCCTGAAGTAAAAGCACAACGGTCTATTCATTTTGTATTGGGCAATGAATACAGTCTCAAAATGTGGGGTAGGCCTTTTAAATTCGTTACAGAAGCCTATTTTAAATCTTTAACAGATGTGAATCCGTTTACTGTTGATAATGTGCAGATTCGCTATAGTGCAAAAAATAATGCGACAGCTTTTGCTACCGGGTTTGATGCCCGTTTAAACGGTGAGTTTGTTCCGGGGACAGAGTCCTATTTTAGTTTTGGATATTTACTTACAAAAGAAAATATTGATAACAGAGGATCTATTTCACGACCTACAGATCAACGTTTAAAATTTGCCATTCTATTTCAAGATTATGTACCTAATTATCCTAAGTTTAAAATGTATTTGAATTTGGTATATAATACCGGTGTACCCGGAGGTTCTCCGTCATTTGCAGATCCATATACCTTCCAAAATAGATTAAAGGATTATTTTAGATCAGATATAGGAATTTCATATGTTTTTAAGGACAATGAAAATAAGTCGAATAGCCAATGGTTAGAGAAATTTAAGGAATTTTCAGTTGGAATAGAACTCTTCAATATGTTTGACGTCCAAAATTCTATAACCAATACTTGGGTAAGAGACATTTCATCTCAACGTTCTGTAGGTATTCCTAACTTTTTATCCGGTAGAGTTTTAAATTTAAAAGTAAGTACTCAGTTTTAGAAGTACAAATTTAAAGGTACGATGTTAGAGGGACATTGTTAGATGATTGAGATTATCTGAAAGAGTAATGATCAATACAATAGTACTCATAACCAAAAACTAGAATTACCAATATTAAACCTTTTATAACGTTACTAGTCTAAAGGAAAACCCAAGTCTATTGATAGCCGAAACTACCTTAATAGAACAACTTAAAAATCCGCTTACCCAAGAACAGGCGTTCAGAACATTAATGTCTCAATATAAGGAACGCTTGTATTGGCATATTCGTAAAATAGTGATATCTCATGACGATGCTGATGATGTGTTGCAAAATACTTTTATAAAGGTTTACCGAAATATTAATAACTTTAAGGCAGAAAGTAAGTTGTATTCTTGGATGTACAGAATCGCCACCAATGAGTCAATTACTTTCATTAATAAAAGAGCCAAACACAACAATATTGATGTTAGTGAAATGCAATATAAATTAGTTGAAAACCTAGAGGCCGATGTACATTATGATGGTGACCAAATGCAATTACAATTACAAAAAGCAATCGCGGTATTACCTCAAAAACAACAATTAGTTTTTAATATGAAATATTTTGATGATATGAAGTATAAAGACATTTCTGACGTATTAGAAACATCTGTAGGAGCACTAAAAGCATCTTATCATCACGCGGTTAAAAAAATTGAAAATTATTTAAAAGAATAGCATTAAACCTTTTACTTATATTATAGTCAAATAGGCATAATGAAACGAAAAAAATTACGACATATAAAACCAGCTGAAAAAAGCTTTAAAATTCCGAAAGGATATTTTGAAACGGTTGAGGATGCTGTAATGGCAAAGATTGCTGTAGAAAATTTTCCTGAAAAAGAAGGATATGCCAGTCCTAAAGGATATTTTGATGGTCTGGAAGATGCTGTTCTAAAAAAGATAAGTGAAGAAAAGGCAAATCAGTCTGCCATACCGCTTACTAAGAAAACAGGTTTTACGGTGCCTGAACATTATTTAGATACTGTTGAAGATAAGATTGAATCTAAGGTATATGAAGAAAGCAAAGAAGTAAAGGTTATTGATTTAAAATCAATTATTTTAAAAAGAATTGTGCCTTTTGTTGCAGCCGCCTCAGTTTTACTGTTAATTGTAGTTAATTACAATTCTAAAACACCAAGTTTCGAAACTGTAGCATCAACAGATATTGAACAATGGATTGAAAATGATTTAATTACTTTAGATACTTATGAAATTGCAGATGTGTATAATGATACTGAATTAGAAAGTTCAACATTATTTACCGAAACTGAAGATGAAGTTTTAGATTATTTAGATGGCACGGATATTGAAAGTTTACTTATAGAAAATTAATAAGAAATGAAAAAATTATTATTGAGCTTAACTATATTGTTATTTACAACTATTACAGTAGTTGCTCAAGGCAATAATAGAGATAGAATAAGAGCTTTAAAGACTGCTCATATTACCAGTGCTTTAAGCCTCACATCAAGTGAAGCTGAAAAGTTCTGGCCTGTATATAATGCATATGAACTAAAAATTCATAAGTTAAAAGTTGTGAAAAGGCAGCAATTGAATAAAAATTTACGCTTGGCAGGTGGAATTGATAACATTTCTGAAGCTGAAGCGGATGTATTCTTGCAAGAATTTATAGATATCGAATATAATATTGCCAACGAAAATAAAAAACTGCATAAAAACTTAACTGGTATCATCTCTTCTAAAAAAATGATAAAACTAAAAAGAGCAGAACAAAGTTTTAATAAAGAACTATTAAAGATATTACGCGACAGAAAATTTAAAAGAAATTAATAGTTGCATAAGAATTTAGCTTTTCAAACGTTATTTAATTAAATTTACAAAAAATTTAAATATGAAGAATTTGATCTTATCTGTTTTAGCAATTTTTGCTTTTACTTTATTTAATACAACTAATGCACAGGAGACTATTAAAAGTCAAGAGGATCTTTTAGCTAAGAGAAGTGCAAAGGCGAAGGTTGGAGAAGATAAATTAACGACTAAGGAAGACAAGTCTATTAAGGTAATTACTAATAAAAACACCATAAACAGTTCTGATAAAAAAGCCAAATTAATTAATTTTAATGGTATAAACTATTATATAATTGATGGTATCTGGCATACTAAATTTAAGAACAAGTATGTTTTAAAACAAGCTCCTAAAGGTGCTCGCATTTCTTTTTTACCCAAAAATGGTAAAATGGTAACTATGGGAGGCATGAATTATTATAAATCTAATGGTGTATTTTACAAAAAAATTAAAGGCGGCTTTTACGAGGTTGCTAGACCATAATCAAAAAAAGAGGAAGTTAAAACTTCCTCTTTTTTTTATATAATAATTATTCTTGTTAAGAATACATCTTTTCTCTTAATTCTTTTATCTTTTTATCTGCGTGATATTCTTCGAAGGTCATATACCTATCAATAACACCCTTAGGTGTCAATTCTATTACTCTGTTAGCAACTGATTGAGCAAATTCATGATCATGTGTAGAAAACAAGATAGTGCCTTTAAAGTTTTTTAATGAATTATTAAAAGCTTGAATAGATTCAAGGTCTAAATGGTTGGTAGGTTCATCTATCATTAAAACATTGGCTCTAAGCATCATCATACGTGATAACATACAACGCACTTTTTCACCTCCAGATAATACATTACATTTTTTTAAGGCTTCTTCACCGCTAAATATCATTTTTCCTAAAAATCCTCTTATAAAAACTTCTTCACGTTCTTCTTCCGTAGTAGCATATTGTCTTAACCAGTCTACTAATGACAGGTTACTATTAAAAAATTCAGAATTTTCAACCGGTAAATAGGCCTGTGTAGTAGTTACTCCCCACGCAAATTTTCCTGAATCTGGTTTGGCAATACCATTCAAAATTTCATAAAATGCAGTCACCGCTCTTGAGTCTTTCGATAATAGTACAACTTTATCTCCTTTTTGAAGGTTGATATGAATATCATTAAATAATATTTCACCATCTATTGTTTTACTAAGTTCTTCAATATTCAATATCTGATCTCCCGCCTCACGATCTTGCTCAAATATTATGGCAGGATAGCGTCTACTTGAAGGTTTGATATCTTCTATATTTAATTTTTCAATCATTTTTTTTCTACTTGTCGCTTGTTTTGACTTAGCAACGTTGGCAGAAAACCGTCTGATAAATTCTTCTAATTCCTTTTTCTTTTCTTCAGATTTCTTATTTTGTTGTGCACGTTGTCTGGCCGCTAATTGACTAGACTCATACCAGAAAGTATAATTTCCTGAATAGTTATTGATTTTGGAAAAATCAATATCAGAAATATGTGTACACACAGCATCTAAAAAGTGCCTGTCATGCGAAACCACAATAACTGTATTTTCATAATTGGCTAAAAAATGCTCTAACCAGGCAATTGTTTCATAATCAAGATCATTAGTAGGTTCATCCATAATCAAAACATCTGGATTACCAAATAAGGCTTGGGCTAATAGCACCCTTACTTTTGCTTTACCATCAATATCTTTCATTAATGTATAATGCAACTCCTCCTTGATGCCCAAGTTCGATAATAAGGCCGCGGCATTACTATCAGCATTCCAACCATTCATTTCTTCAAATTTGACTTGCAACTCTCCTATTCTCTCAGCATTTTCATCAGAATAATCTGCATAAAGCTTATCAATTTCGGTTTTAATCTCATATAGATCTTTATTTCCTTTCAATACGGTTTCTAACACCGGAAATTCGTCAAAAGCAAAGTGATCTTGTGTAAGAACTGACATACGCTTCCCTTTCTCTAAAGAAACATTACCCGAAGTTGGATCAAAATCTCCTGATAAAATTTTTAAGAATGTTGATTTTCCAGCACCATTGGCACCTATTATCCCATAGCAATTACCTTGTGTAAATACCGTATTTACTTCATCGAACAAAATACGTTTACCGAATTGTACAGATAGATTTGAAACTGTTAACATTTTAACTATTTTAAATTTTTGGCAAAAGTAATGAAATGCTTATTAATTTCTAACACGTTTCTGCTTATTAATTTCTAATATGCTTCTTAGTATAATTTAACACCGTATTAACTAAATTATTTATACGAATAACTAGTTTTGTAAATAACCCATTAAAAGTAAAAAAATTGTTGACATTATTTCATTATATTAACACTGTAAAGTATTTGTTTTTAGCACTTTACCTGATCTTACTCAGTTCATGTAACAGCAAGGATGAAAGTGTAATAACTTATTTTGGCGGACAAATAATAAATCCGAAATCTGATAAAGTCTTTCTTTACAAAGGTGAGCAAGTGTTAGATTCTGCACAATTAGATAGCAAACATAAATTCTTAATGGATATTGATTCATTAGCACTTGGGCTATATACATTTAAACATGGTCCGGAATTACAATATATCTATTTAGAACCTGAAGATAGCCTTCTGATAAGAATTAATACGTGGGATTTTGACGAATCTTTAGTCTTTAGTGGTAAAGGTGCCGAAAGAAACAATTTTTTGATCAACCTTTTTCTTGAAAATGAAGAAGAAGACAAGCTCTTCCTAGATTATTACCAACTTCAAGACAGCCTGTTTTCATTAAAAATAGATTCAATCTTAAAACAAAAAAACATACTTTATAACCAATTTAAAGAAGAAATTTCTGATAATTCACCGCTTTTTGAGAAGTTAGTAAATGTGGCTATAAGCTATCCTCTATATCGAAAAAAAGAAGCCTATCCATATAGACATAAAAAAGCTTTAAAAGCAAAAGAATATCCTCATATGGATCCCAGATTCTATAAATTTAGAAAAGACATCAATATCAATAATGAAGAATTGATGAATTTCTATCCTTATTATGATTATGTTAGAACTTATTTATTTCATCTTGCATTTGAGCAACAAGTAATTGACACGTTTAAAACTTCAATGCAAGTTAATTTTATGTTGAACGCCTTAGAAAATATTCAACATGCTAATACTAAAAATAAATTTTTACGCGAAGGAATGTGGTCTATACTATTAGATGAAAGATCTTCAACAGAGGAAAAAGAAAAAGCACAACGATTATTTTTCGATCATTGCAGTGATAAAAAAAGTGTCACTGAAATTGCTACTTTGATAAAGGCAGCTCAAAAGTTACCAAAAGGCAATAAGTTACCAGAAGTAACTCTATATAATATAAATAATACAGGGTTAGACTTGAGCAGTATTATTAAAAGTAAAAACAGTGTTATTTACACATGGCCAACAGAATTACGTCAAATAGAAAATTTAGCAAAAAGAGTAAATTATTTAGAAAAGAATTATCCATTATTTTTGTTTATAGGTGTTAATTCAAAAAATTCTGAGTACAAATGGAAAAGTCATATAAAGTCAAAAAAATTAAATGCGAATAACCAATATCGATCAGATAAAAATATTGATTGGTTAGATGTGAACTTTTCAAGAGCTGTTTTGGTTGATAAAAATGGTGTAGTACAAAACAATATGACCCATTTGTCTAGTCCTTATTTTGAAAAACAACTTAAAAAATTTAGTAATTACTAAATAATATCTACAGAATTGAGTAAATAATTAACTCTTAAAATATTCTTATAGTTTACAACTCTATTCCATAAAATAAGCGTACTTTTGCAAACTCATAAAACTAAAGGCTTATTTATCTGCTGTCGTGCATTTTATTTTGGAGCTAAGGTTTGATAAATATAAAATATGTCTTTATTCAAAGAGCTTGGCTTAAGTCAGGCTATTACCGATGCGCTAGCCGATATAGGTTACGAAAAACCAACCGCAATACAAAAAAAAGCGATTCCTCAAATACTTTCATCTGAAGATGATCTTAAAGCATTTGCACAAACTGGAACTGGAAAAACTGCTGCTTTTAGTTTACCTATCTTAGAACAAATTGATAGTGAAAGTAAAAATACACAAGCAATTATTCTTTCTCCTACAAGAGAATTAGCAATCCAAATAGGTAAAAACATTCAAGAATTTTCTAAAAATCTGAAAAATATCAATGTAGTTACCGTATATGGTGGTGCAAGTATTGAGGATCAAATAAGAGGCTTAAAAAAAGGAGCTCAAATTGTTGTTGGTACACCCGGACGAACTGTTGATCTAATTAAACGGAAGATCCTTAAATTAAATGCGATCCAATGGGTTGTGTTAGATGAAGCAGATGAGATGCTGAATATGGGTTTTAAAGAAGATCTTGATCAGGTATTAAAAGTAACACCAAAAGAAAAACAAACCCTATTGTTTTCGGCTACTTTTCCTAGAGAAGTAGATGCTATTGCTAAAAAATATATGCACAATGCGGTTGAGCTTGACGCAGGAAAACGGAATGCCGGTGCTGATAAAGTATCACATGAATATTATTTAGTATCAGAAAAAAATCGTTATCCATCTTTAAAAAGATTGGCAGATATCAATCCTAGTATCTATGGTATTGTTTTTTGTAGAACACGTAGAGAAACCAAGGATATTGCTTCTAAATTAATTGATGATGGTTATAATGCAGATGCGTTACACGGTGATCTATCTCAAGCGCAGCGAGATATTGTAATGGAAAAATTCAGATCAAAACATTTACAGTTACTAATTGCTACAGATGTTGCTGCAAGAGGTCTAGATGTAACAGATCTAACACATGTAATTAATTATAAGTTACCAGATCAAACCGAAAACTATACACATAGAAGTGGTAGAACCGGTAGGGCTGGAAAAGAAGGTATTTCAATCGCTATTATCACCAATAGGGAAAAGAATAAATTAAAGCCAATTGAAAATAAAATTGGTAAAAAGTTTATTCAGAAACAAGTACCAAATGGTGAAGAAATTTGCGAAAAACAATTATTTAAGCTTATTGAAAAAGTTAAAGACGTTCAAGTAAATGACGAACAGATAAATCCGTATTTAGAAAGCATTTACGCTCAATTAAAAGATATTGATCATGACGAGCTGATCAGGCGTTTTGTTTCAATTGAATTCAATCAATTTTTATCTTATTATGAAGGTGCAGACGATCTAAATGGCGATGATTCCAAAGAACGTAGAAGAAGTAGTGACGAAAATTTCACAAGATTCTATATCAATTTAGGAAAAATGGACAGAATAAATCCTGCTAAATTAATGGGATTGATCAATGAAAACATGGAAAGTAATGATGTTGAAATTGGTCAGATAGAGATTTTAAAGAGTTTTTCCTTTTTCGAAATTGACAAAGCCTTTGCTGATAAAGTAATAGGTGCATTTAGAAATGCGCAGTTCAATGGCAGGTCTGTTATTGTTGAAGTAACTACAAAACCTAAACAAAGAAACCGTAGTCGTTCTAAAAAACGTTTTGGTAGTGGTGAAAGACGTGGTGGAAACGGATTTAATGATCGTAAAAGATCTTCAGGCGGATATGGAGATAAGAAAAAAAGTAGAAAGTATAGTGATTCAAAGCCTACGAGTAGAAGAAGTAGAAGGTAACACAATCTAATATTATCATAACAACAAACCCGATTATTATCATAATCGGGTTTGTTGTTTTTTAACTAAATAGTATTATCTAACATACTTCGTTTTCCGCATAAAACTCATTACAACAAATCCTAAAAAGAAAAATATAGACAATACTAAAACAGAACTTCGCATTGATCCTGTTAAAGATTGAACTAAACCAAAGGAAAAAGTACCCATTACAATGGCTATTTTTTCAGTCACATCAAAAAAGCTAAAATAGGTGGCATTATCGTGGGTTTCTTCAGGAATTAATTTAGAATATGTTGAGCGAGCCAGCGTTTGTGTTGCCCCCAACACCAACCCTAATATACCGCCTAAGGCATAAAAATACATGTCAACATTCGGACTCTCACCAGGTAGCAAATATGCTCCAAAACTTACCAATACCCAAATCGCAATAGTGATTTTTAAGGTTCGTATATTTCCTATTCTACCTGAAATTCGTGCAAATAAATAAGCCCCTAAAACGGCTACTAATTGTATCAATAATATGGTAATAATTAGATTAACCGTAGGTAGTCCTAATTCTTCATCACCAAATTTTCCTGCTAATACAATAATGGTTTGTACACCGGCACTAAAGAGAAAAAACGAGGCTAAGAATATTTTCAAAACCGGCTGTCCTTTTACTTCAGTCCAAACTAGTTTTAATTCTTTAAAGCCTTTGAAAATAAAATCTTTTTCAGGCTTTCTTTTAAATGTATTATTAGGTAGATGGTAAAATGTATATTGAGCAAAACCCAACCACCAAATTCCAACCAATACAAAAGACATCTGAAAGGCCATTACAGGTGGTGCTTCATCATTTTGTAATGGATGATCTATAAATCCGTATAAATCAGGAAACATGATCATAGTTAAAATAATGACCAATAAAATAACTGAACCTAGATAACCATGAATAAAACCTTTGGCACTTACTTTATCTTGTTGTTCCGGAAACGCTACTTCGGTGAGATATGCATTGTAAAACACTAAGCTACCCCAAAAACCGATACTCGCAAGGATAGAAAAAGTGATGCCTACCCATAGTCTATCTATACCATCAAAAAAATACAAAGACATCACGGAAAAGGAACCCAAAAGACAAAAAAACTGCATAAAGCGTTTCTTATTACCCATATAATCTGCAATACTCGAAAGTATTGGCGAAATAAATGCGACTACTAAAAAGGAAGCGGATAAAGTGTATGAATACAGAACGGTATTGTTCCATTGTGTACCTAAAAAAGTAACTTGAGCATCTTTACCTCCTGTGACTATCCCATAAAACAAAGGAAAAACTGCAGTGGTTATTACTAGCGGATATACTGAATTGGCCCAATCATAAAATGCCCAGGCATTGATTAATTTCTTATTCCCTTTTTGCAACATATACTATAAGTTTCAAAATAGTATCGAGGCATTTGTCTTTTAAGAAAATGTTGCTACTATTTTTTGGGTTGGTTGATCATTAAAAAGCCGCTCTTTTTCAAGAACGGCTCACAATGTACTATTTATTTTTGAAACTAATTATTTATCAGGGTTTGCGCATTTAATTTTTTAGCAATTACTTTCGCTTCCGGTATCCAATCTCTTAATTCTTTTATTCTTGTTTGGTTTGACGGATGCGTACTTAATATTTCCGGAGGTGCTTGTCCTGCACCCGCTCGTTGACTCATTCTAATCCATACATTTACAGATTCTTCAGGATTATAACCCGCCATGATCATAAAAACCACGCCCAATTTATCGGCTTCCGATTCATGTGTTCTACTATATTTTAATTGCCCTAATTGAGAACCTACACCATAAGCAGTCATCCACATTTGTTGTGTTCTCGGATCTTTGTTATTAGTTGACAATGCAACGGCTACTCCACCTGCCTGTGCTAATATTCCGGTTGACATACGTTCAGCACCATGACGTGCAAAAGCATGTGCCACCTCATGTCCCATAATTGCAGCTACACCATCTTCGTTTTTGGCAATTGGCATAATTCCCGTATAAAATACAGTTTTTCCACCCGGCATTGCCCAGGCATTAATGGTTTTATCTTCTATTAAATTAAACTCCCAACGATAAGTATCCGCTCTATCTGCCATATCATTAGCCCGCATGTACCTATCAACAGCACCAGATATTCTTTTCCCAACAGATTTAACTTGTCTGGTCATTGCTGCATTGGTTGAAATCTTATTCTCTTTTAAAAACCCTTCATATTGCTGAAAAGCCATCGGTAAGATCTGAGCATCACTTACTAAACTAAATTGTTTTCTTCCTGTAATTGGCACTGTTTTACAAGCCGCAATAAATGCGAATATTATCATTAAAGAAATTATTTTTTTCATCTGTTTATGTTTAATGTTTTTTAATGGTCAAACCAGCCTCAGTGGAATTAGCATCGTAATCAATCCCGAACGAAACTAAAATTTTATTAATAGTAAATATACAAATTTTATAGAAATATCTTAAATTCGTCATTATGAATAATAAGGCAAAACCTGTAACTAATAAAAATAATTTCGCAATTCCTACTCATATCATTCGCACAGGAAAAATATTACAATTTTTTTCTACGGCGCTCGCAACAAAATTTGCAATAAAATTATTTAGAACACCCATTAATTATAAAATTCCGGAACGTGAAGAAATGATGCGCGAAAGTTCTAAAAAACAATTGATCAATGTACCATCCATTAAAAAAGATATCATGATCTATGAATATGGATACTCTAAACAAAAAGTCTTATTGGTACACGGATGGGCAGGAAGAGGCACACAACTCTATCAAATTGCCGATAATATATTAGAAAATAGAATGATGGCCATCAGTTTTGATGCGCCGGCACATGGTTTGTCAAAAGGTAATACTACTAATTTAACTGAATATGTAGCTAGTATTACTTATATCAATGAAATATATGGACCGTTTGAAGCAATTATCGGTCATTCCTTTGGCGGAATTACAGCGATGGCTGCATTGGCAGAAAATCAGATTGTAAATAAATTGGTAGTTATCGGAGTTGACTATTCCATTAATGCCGTCATCGATAATTTTGCAAAAAAACTACACTTAAAACAAGGGGTAGCTATTAAAATTAAGAAACATCTTACTAAGATCTTTAAAAAGAGCATAGAGTCGGTTTCACCAAGAGAAACTTCTAAAAAAATAACCATTCCTACATTGGTGTTACACGATACCCAAGATATGGATGTTGATGTAAGTAATGCTTATAAAATACGTCAAAATCTTGTAAATGGTGAACTCTTAATTACCAATGGTCTTGGCCATAGAAGAATATTAAGAGATAAAAAAGTGATCCATAGAATTATAGATTTTATAAAGGAATAATTGTAGGAACAATGAAAAAAATAATCTTTTTTTTGACAATATCTTTATTGTTAAGTTACAATAGTACAGCTCAAAAAAACAACTCCAAAGTATCGGTAAAAAAACAAAAGATGACCAAAAAAACTGACAAAATAGTAAAGACCGAAACTGAATGGAAATCGACCTTATCAGAGCAGGAATATTATGTATTGCGCGAAAAAGGAACCGACAGACCTGGTGATTATGGGTATACTAAACACTTTGAAAAAGGAACCTATCATTGCAAAGCTTGTGATGCACAGTTATTTGAATCTGGCAGTAAATATGAAAGTCATTGTGGCTGGCCTTCTTTTGACGATGCCATTCCCGGAACCGTAGATTTTACTAGAGACACTACACAGGGAATGATAAGAACTGAAATTACCTGTACCAAATGTGATGGGCATTTGGGTCATATTTTTGATGACGGGCCAAAAGAAACAACTGGTAAGCGTTATTGTGTAAATACCAGCTCAATTAAGTTTGTAAAGGCTGAGTGAAAGTATTGTCCGTTAGAGCGCAGTCGAGAACTAATTAAAATTACCAATTATAAAAACATCACAATAACTCCCTTCCTTGTAAATTATTTAATGTCCTTTCAAGTGGAGTCAAAAATAGAAAACGTTTTAAAGGAGGTCTCGCATCTCGACTGCGCTCGATGTGACATGCTCGACCAGACAGTTAACTTTAAGTTGTTCAAAATAAGAACCTTTCGACTGCAATCGAACTAACACTCAAAGTTAATTTTGAGACAACTTTTTAATATTTATATATGAAATCTAATTCCCTAGAAAGTGCTATCAAACAATTTAGCTATAACAAAAGTTTGGCCGATAAAACATTTGCACAATTAAACGATAATGATTTGCATTGGAAAGCAAATGAATACAGTAACAATATCGCTATAATAACCAAGCATATTGTTGGGAATATGTTATCACGCTGGACCAACTTTTTAACCGAAGATGGTGAAAAAGAATGGCGTCATAGAGATTCAGAATTTGAAGATACCTACCAAACTAAAGCCGAAATGATCGAGGCTTGGGAAAAAGGATGGCTATGTCTATTTGATGCCATTACACCCCTTAAAGCGGAAGATTTAGAGCGTATCATTTATATTAGAAATGAAGGCCACACTGTAATTGAAGCCATTAATAGGCAATTGACGCATTATGCCTATCATATCGGACAAATAGTGTTTATAGGAACACTCATAAAAAATAATGATTGGAAAAGTTTATCTGTACCAAAAAATCAGTCCGTAACCTACAACCAGAAAAAATTCAAGCAAGAAAAACATCGAGGTCATTTTACGGATGATCTATAAATAACTATTACTTTAAAATACTTACTATGAAACGTACAAAATGGGTTGACAGAAAGTTTAATTTTGATATTCCTGAAGGATGGTTATTCAATATTCTCACACGATTAGAAGGCGCTATCATGCGGCTACAAAGTTTAACCAAAACTTTATCTGATAAACAGTTAAGCGAAAAACCGAATGGAGAATGGAGCATCAAAGAACATATTGGTCACCTACTAGACCTTGAAGGATTGCATCTGGGTAGAATTCATGATTTTATAGATAAAAAAGCCATTTTAAGAGGAGCTGATATGAGCAATAAACAGACCCATACCGCCAATCATAACAACACAGAAATTGTTGAATTATTAGATATTTTTGATCAAAAAAGAAATGAATTTATAAAAGCCATTCAACATTTAGACGATTCCACCCAACAATTTGTTTCGATGCACCCGCGTTTAGAAGAAAAAATGAAGCCAGTTGATGTTGCTTTTTTTACTGCCGAACATGACGACCATCATATGGCAAGTATAAATTCAATAATTAGGTCATTTTAGTAATAAACCTGTTGTTCATTGTGAACGACTTAAGAAACTTTACGTCAGTTCGAGTGATCCACTTGATTGGATTGTACCATGCCTCGTCGACAGGCAGGCTCTCTCCGCCGAAATCGGACGGAACGTTAAAAAACATCTAGTAGCTATTTTTAGTGAACGGGCCAGGCGGCGCATTGGCGAAAGGTATTATTTGTCATTTCGATATGAGTTTAACCTTAGTTAAACGATTGAGAAATCTCAAAATAAATGCAATCAATCGTCCTATAACCTCAAGGTTCATTTCGAAATTACCAAGGTGAGATTTGGCTCCGCTAAACTTAGATTTCTCGTCGTTCGTTCCCTGCCTCGACGGCAGGCGGGCTCTCTCTGTCGAAATGACATTGTGCTCCTTTATGTCAGTTCAAGTGATCCGCTTGAGTGGATTGTATCATACCTCGTCGACAGGCAGGTCGAGAACAGGTTAACTTACTTTTTCCGCGCAATAACCTCCCGCATTTGCGGACAAAAAATGGTAGCGCCAGCTTCTTTTTCTAAGACATCAAAGTCATGTAAAGCAGTGGTTACCTGAGCCAAAGTTAAATACCCTGCCTCAACCAGTTTTGGCAAATAAATATGAAAAAAACTTTTTGGCCAATGCCAGGTCAAATCTTTGGGTGTCGCCATTTTAGTCATCGGTCTTGTACCAATCACTTCAAAGCCTGTTTCTTCAAAAAGCATCGGTAATTTTCTACCAATATTTATGTTTCCGGGTTGATCTTTCAAACTTTGTAATGCCGCGGTAATACCATTAGTCAATGCGGCTAAGCTCGGTTCTGTCTGAAAGGTTGACCAGTCAAAATACTCATGTGCCACCACTACTCCACTCTTTTTTAAAGCGCTATGTAATTTTTTAAGAATGTCGTCGGGATTGGGTATCCAGGCAAAGGCCCAACGGGCATAAATCCCATCCAGCGAATTATCATCTAAGACCATGGAGTCAAAATCGGCACATTGGGTAGCAATATTTAAATTGTATTGTGTGCTAACGCTATCCAAAAACTCAATAAAAGAAGGCGATTTATCTATACCTATCACCTTTCCCGCAGTACCCGTAATATAGGCCAGTTCTGTGGTACAAAATCCCGGACCACAACCCAGATCTAAGATGGTTTGTCCTTGGCTAAAACCAGCTAATTCCCATCCTTTACAGGCTTCACTTGCCCATACCTGGTGTTGCAAGCCTAAGCGGTGTAATTCTGCCGTTTCTGTACCTAAAATATAGGCATTGTTTTCTTGTGACATTTTTTATGGTATTTGCTGACTAAATGTATAAAATATAATTGAAAGTGTTGATTACATTTATCTTCAGGTATTCTGTGTGACCAATTCTTAAAAAACAAATATCTTTAATTGAGATTTCTCGTCACTCTTCCAATACCGATAGCTATCGGGATCGGAATCGTTCTGTCGAAATGACATTGTGTTCCTTTTTGTCATTTCGAACCGAATGAAATGAGCGTGAGAAATCTCATCATTATTACTCATTAATAATCTTTTAGTCTAGCAGGCATTCTTCCCAACGCAATGCTTTGTGCTATGTCAAGACTAAATGATGAAGAAAAAATATTCAAGTAAGAATAACTTTTCTTAAAAGTAAAAACCCTAAATATTAAGATAAAATATTGTTAACTTGCCAAGAGTAGCAATATATACTAAGAGCATATTGAGCATAACCGATAAATTAATTGTAGGAAGCTTTGAAGCATTAAAAAGAGGGAAGGCCAGATATCGCATTATATTAAAAGTTTAAAAATATATGAGTAACGTTAAAAATTTTATAGATCAATGTCCTTCACATACAAACCTAACAGACAGTAATCTCTTTAGAAAAATTGAAGCCTGCGCTCAGCATTTACAAGAAGATGAATTAGAGCAACTAGATCTACAACTGGCAGCCTCTCAGCTAACGACCTATAATGCTGTATTGGCTGTAAAGTTGGCAAAATCAAAAATTGCGTTAAGCCAAATACATAAAAAAATTCATATTACCTTCCTGTTTGCTGTCTATAAAGAAACTGAAAGACTGAGTTTTTCATATGAAACACCTTTGGGTGAAGATTGCCTTAATGAAAAGGTCAGACAAATAGAATGGTTGGTTGAAGGTTCACCACATGTTACCTGGGATTTGCTAATTGTAGATGACGGTTGCCCGGATAATAGTGGTTCAAAAGCACAGGAAATCGCCAACAGATCGGTATACAGAGATCAGATCAAAATTTTATTTTTACAAGAAGCCATAAATGGGATTTCTTCGTTGGTCGGCCAATTGAAATCAACAACCAACAGTCAAAAAGGAGGGGCTATACTTTATGGGTTACGCTATGCGGCATCACTGAAACGGAAAAATAATATCATTCTTTATACAGATGCCGATTTGTCTTCACACCTCGGCATGGCAGGTTTATTGGCCAAGGCTATTGTTAATGATCATAAGTCGTTGGCCATTGGCTCTAGGCGTGAAAAGACCTGTTTTACATTAAGATCAGAATTTAGAGATCATCGTGGGAAATTATTTATTTATTTACGTCGGCGCTTATTGCATCCTATAAATTATATTTCTGATGAGCAATGCGGGTTTAAAGCATTTGATGCTTTATTTTTAGATAATTTTTTAGAAAACGTATTAGAAACTAAATTTTCATTTGATGTTGAGCTTTTGTTACGAACGGAACTAAAAAAATCAAATTCGATCGCACAAATTCCCATAGCCTGGATGGATAGCGATGAAGCATCTACTACAAAGGGTCTCGAGCCGTATGTACCTATGTTAAATCGTATGGTTGATTTCTATAAACATTATTTACCTTCAAATCCAGAGGCAGAAGATTTCAAATCTTTTATTCGTGAACTAACTGATGAGACCTGGGATCAATTGATCCATCATATACCAGAAGCTATTAAAAAATGGGATCCTATTAATGATATTCAATTCAACGAGGTTAGTACTGACACGTTAAGAATGTGTGCAGGATTGAGCGTTTAGAAAATAGCCTCTGCATCTATGTTACGCAAGATGGTTTATAATAACTTCATTATTTGTTATTATTAATAATTGGACTTGTTGGCAGTCCCAGAAATAGGACAGAGCGTAAAGAAAATGTATAGTATACATTTTTAGCGAAATCGAAGATTCGACGAAGTCAATGGGCCAGGTGGCGTGTTGGCTTTTTGAGTTCATTTTTTTTTGCCTCCCTGCGCATCAACTCCCTCAAAAATGAAAGACTCTCAATCTTTCTATTTTATGACGCATCAAGGAAAAAATGAACATGAAACTAAAAAAAAATTTGACTAACCCTTGTTACGAATCAGAAAAAGGTTTTTCAACACCCCATAAACGGGCAATCATATTGATAGCATGCTGCTCATTCTTGATCACTTCACCATCAGCATGAGCAACTTCAATAAGTTCTGTTATCATTAATACAGCAAAATCAGCAGTGAACCACTTTTCTTTTTTTAAAGATTTGGCAACCCGTCTAACTTGCTTTATTATTTCCTGATCTATTTTATGCTGCGGGGCATCTTCTCCTATGCTGGTATACCATTGAAATGCCTTATTAAATTTTTCTTGAACATCCTGATGTGAAAACGCTTCGCCCTCACCGGCTTGTTTTGAAACAAATATTTCAGTCTTTTGAATAATAACTGCAATTTCCTGTTCATCTAAATACCCATCTGTAAATTCCGCACAGGCAATCATCAAAAACAAACTGCCATTTACCCAATCAAATGTTTCCTTTTCCATTAGTTATCCTTTTATAGGTTCCTTAGTTTAAAAGAGCAAAATAAGCATTTTTGAACATTTTATCGCTATGCAATGTTCTATA
>Ga0209633_10001759_pt1 | contig 21816 bp, 24 predicted proteins | sample Cruoilmetagenom1_FD_187290 | JGI IMG/M metagenome (GOLD analysis project Ga0209633, IMG submission 187290) | Oil polluted marine microbial communities from Coal Oil Point, Santa Barbara, California, USA - Sample 1 (SPAdes) (version 2) | ecosystem: Environmental > Aquatic > Marine > Oil seeps ... | reverse complement strand
TTTTCAACACCCCTATCATCATACCTCAATACTGCCACACCATTTTTTGTTAAATGATCTGATAAAACTAAAAAAGGTTTATGTCCTAGAATTTCTTCATCTCTATTCTGGGCACCAGAACCTGAAATCAATATCACGACTGGAGGATTATTAACACCTCTTGGAATTGTTAAAGTTCCTGCTAATTTAATATTATTCGCCTTTGGATTTTTAAAAAAAACTTCTTCAGATATATATGGATAAGGTTTTAATGGTTCTTGAGGTTTTACTTTTTGTTGATATTTGCCTTTTGTTAATTCTAAAGGAATTGGAATTCCTCTTTGTGTGAATACACCTTTAATTGATTTTTCTTTATAAGTACCTTCAAAAACTACACCTAGTCTACTCATTTCTACTCTTAATACTCTATTTTCAAAAACAGTTGTATCGGTTGTTAATCCCAATGCCCCTTGTGAAGGGCTATCCATAGTAGATTTGTAATTATTAGCATCTTTTAAAATATTAAACACCACTGGTATTTCAACAGATTGCACTTTTAACATTCCATTCCAACTCCCAGTAATATCTTGAGCAGATAGTTTGACAACCATTAAAAAGGTTAAAAAAACCATTATTATTTTCATTTTTTGAAAAAAACTCATACATTCAAAATTTAAAAATTACTTCTGTTTTTTTAATACCAAATTATACAATCTTTCATATTTAGGTAGAATTTTTTCAATTGAAAATTCTTGAGCAAATGAATAAGCTTTATCTTTAAAAGTATTTAATCTTTCTTCATTTTCTAAAAGATAAATAGCATTTTTTGCCATATCCTTAACATCACCAACATCACTTAAAAATCCTGTTTTTCCTTGGAGATTTACTTCTGGCAAACCACCTGTATTCGTTGAAATTATAGCATTTCTGGCAGCCATAGCTTCTAATGCAGCCAACCCGAAGCTCTCTGTTTCTGATGGCAATAAAAACAGGTCGCTTAAGCATAATATTTTTCTCACTTCATCACTTTTACCTAAGAATAGTATTTTATTTTTAACACCTAACTCTTTAGCTAAAGTTTGTGCTTTTTCACGATCTGGTCCATCACCAACCATCAACAATTTGCTCGGTATCTTTTTCTGAATTAAATGAAAAGTTTTTATTACATCTAACACTCTTTTTACTGGTCTAAAATTACTAACATGTGTTATAATTCTTTCATCCGTTTTTGCTAAAGTTTCTCTTAAACAATCTTCATCTTCCCAATCTTTTTGTTTATCAAAATCGATAAAATTATAAATAACTTCAATTCTATTATAAATAGTAAATAAACGCAAAGTATCACTTCTTAAACTTTCTGATACAGCAGTAACAATATCTGAATTATTGATACTAAACTCCACAGCAGCCTTATAGACTGGATGACTACCAACCAATGTAATATCAGTTCCATGCAAAGTTGTTACTATTGGAATTTTTATTCCTTTCTGTTCTAACATTTGTTTCGCCATATATGCTGCGTAGGCGTGTGGTATTGCATAGTGAACGTGTAAAATATCTAATTTGTATTTTTCTACAACTTCAACCAATTTACTAGATAGTGCCAATTCGTAAGGTTGGTAACTAAATAATGGATAATCTTCCATAAATACTTCATGAAAATGCAAATTAGAATTTAAAAATTCTAATCGAACCGGTTGATGCGAAGTTATAAAATGTACATTATGACCATTATGCGACAATGCCATGCCTAACTCGGTTGCCAAAACACCACTACCACCATAAGTTGGGTAGCAAACAATTCCTATTTTCATTTATTATAAATTTTAAATAAAGTAGACGTTATTATTCTTTTTACTTAACAAATTAAGGTAAATTTTTTAGTAAGAAGCTTCTTACATTTCCACCCATTATCTTTTGAATATCATTTTCTGAAAAATCCAGCTTAAGCAATTCTTCCACAATTAAAGGTAAGCCTGTAATATCAAATGGGGTTGTAACTGATCCGTCAAAATCAGATCCTAAGGCAACATAATCAACTCCAACCAAATCTGCTGTATATTTAATAGCTTGGGCCGTTGCGGCTGCATCGATTCCACAAACCGCTTGTTCAAACATGGCGATACTAATTAAACCTCCGGAATTTGCAATTGCTTTTATATGTTTATCCGAAAGGTTTCTTACATTATCACAAGTTCCTTTTACTCCTGTATGCGATGAAACTATAGGCTTATTGGTTATTGAAACGATATCATCAATTATTTTTGGTGAACTATGGGCTACATCAATTATCATATTCAGTTCAACCATTTTTTTAATTACATCGCTCCCAAATTTTGTCAATCCATCTCCTGAAATACCATGAGCAGACCCACCTAGTTTATTATCAAAAAAATGAGTAGGAGCCATCATTCTTACTCCACTATCAAACAATACTTTTACATTTTCTAATTTACCATCTAAAGCGTGAGCTCCTTCGACTCCTAAAAATCCAGCTGCAATATTTTTTTTATTCTCTTTATCGGCAATATAATTTTTAAGCTCATTTGATGTTGTAATAACTCTAAACTCTCCTTTAGAATCTTTTGCAAATTGAAATAAATCTTCACATTGAGAGATGGTTCTTTTGGCTAAACTTGATGTTGGTCTTCCCTGAACAAAATACAAAGCAGAAATATTATCCGTACTACCCGTGTTTTTGTCAAAATTTTGACCTTTAGGTGATTTGGTAACTATGGTAAAAGCTTGAATATCTACTTTTGCCTTCAACATTTTAGGAATATCAACCTGACCAAAATCATTATCTTTTAACAAGTCACGTTTCCACAATAGTGCATCACAGTGCATATCTGCAACAAAATTTAAACTATTATAAACACTTTGTGCATTTTTCGAAATCACATAAGGGGCTTTTTCTCTAATTTTATTATGTTTCTTATCAAAAATTTGAGGTACAATTAAGGTAATCAAGTAATAAATGATCAAGAGAATAATAAAACTGTAAAAAAAGAATTTTAATGGTTTTTTCATTTTGAGCCATTTAAATATTATTAAAGATAAATTGTAAATTTGTTTCTTGTAAAAATAAAGTATTAAATGGAATTTGAATCTTTTTTATCATTAATTTCAAGGTTAGATCAAGCTCAACTTGGAGGCCTGAATTCTCATTTAAAAATGATTCCAAAAGAAAGGAAGTTATTTAGTCAACAAAATATTGAGAAAATGCAACCTAAAAAAGCTGCTGTATTAGCTCTTTTTTATCCAAAATTTAATAATGAAACTTTTTTTTTATTAATTTTAAGAGCCAATTATAATGGTACTCATTCTTCGCAAATTAGCTTCCCTGGAGGTAAATTTGAAATATTTGATAAAGATTTAGAGTATACGGCTCTTCGCGAAACTTATGAAGAAGTTGGTGTTCAAAGCAATGAAGTTCATATCAAAAAGCAATTGAGCGACACTTTTATTCCGCCAAGTAATTTTATAGTTAGACCCTATATGGGTGTAGCCATGAGAACTCCAAATTTTAACCATAATCATGAAGTAGAGAAAATTATAGAGGTTAAACTATCAGATCTTTTATCCGATAAAACAATAACAACAAAAAATCTAACAACAAGCTATATGAAAAATATTGACATACCCTGTTTTAAACTAAATAATTATACAGTTTGGGGAGCTACTGCGATGATGTTAAGTGAAATTAAAGACTTACTTAAATCATTATAATCAATAATATTTTTTATGTTTGCGTTGCAAATACTCTAAAATGGCAATATTTAAACGAGATGTTTTTGGAAATAATTTATTTCTTAAAAAAACATTAATTCAAACCTTGGGATTGGTTTCTCATAGAAGATATCGTGGTTTTAACGAATTACAAATTGATGGTTCTGAAATAATTCGCGACTTACCTAATAACAATGTCTTATTTGTTGCCAATCACCAAACTTATTTTGCTGATGTAGCGGCAATGTTACATGTTTTTAATGCTTCTCTTAGTGGAAGAGTTGATAATATTAAAGATGTTGGATACCTTTGGCGACCAAAATTAAATATATATTTTGTAGCAGCAAAAGAAACGATGAGGTCTGGTTTATTACCAAAAATTATGGCTTATGGTGGCGCAATTTCAATTCAACGAACCTGGAGAGAAAAAGGTAAAGATGTTAAAAAACAAGTAAAATTTTCTGATGTTTCTAATATAAGTAAAGCCTTACAAGATGGTTGGGTTATTACCTTTCCACAAGGAACTACAACTCCGTTTAAACCTATTAGAAGAGGTACTGCACACATTATTCGTGAAAACAAACCCATTGTTATTCCAATTGTAATTGATGGATTTAGACGTTCATTTGATAAAAAAGGGTTGATGATCAAAAAAAGAGGTATACTACAATCTATGGTAATAAAAGAACCTCTTGATATTGATTACGAAAATGATTCTGTTGCCGATATTGTTGAAAAAATAGAATATGCAATTGAACAGCACCAATCATTTTTAAAAGTTAATCAGGTTGACGATTATCATAAAAGTGAAAAAGAACTCAATAAAAAAAGAGAATTCTGGGATATGTATTAAAAGTTTAATTTATTAAATTTGAAGTATCATTTCTATGATTTTTAAAATGGATATAACTAAATGGTTGGTAATAATAGGTGTTTTATTTATTATTATAGGAATTGTCAATAAATTTGCCCCTTGGATGATAAACTGGTTTGGTAAACTACCCGGCGATGTTCATTCAGACAGAGGAAATGTAAAAATATTCTTTCCAATTACTAGTATGTTACTTATTAGCTTTATACTATCTATGATTATTCGAATTATCAATAAATATTTTTAACAAAAAAACTTCTCAAATTGAGAAGTTTTATTTAAATAATATTTATAAACGAACTCAGGTTATTAAGCCAACCAAGATTTCAACATCCAAATTGTTTTCTCCTGTTCAGAAATAAAGTCACTCATCATTGCATTTGTACCTTCATCGTTAGCATCATCAGATTGTTCTAAAATATTTCTTTCTATTTTAATTAATTCTGACAAAGAATTAACTACCAATTCAACAGATTTGATGTCGTTTGAAATATTCTTTCCAACAGGAACATTTGATAAAGCTATATAATCATCAAAAGTATGTAATGGATTTCCTTCTAAAGTTAGTATACGTTCTGCAATCAAATCTATTTTCTCTTGAGAATCGGTATATAATTCTTCAAACTTTACATGTAGTTCAAAAAAAGATTTACCTTTGATATTCCAATGTAGTCCACGTAAATTTTGATAGTATACCTGAAAATTTGCTAATAACTCATTTAAGTTTTGGTTTAATCCAACTACTTTCTTTTTATTTAATCCTAAAATTGTTAACTCCATAATATTTTATTTTAAATCCTTTACAAAAGTAAATACAAATAATACATTTATACTATAATTAACATTGATAGTTTTAATATCTTTATCAAAAATATTTATACTCATGACAATAACACAATTAAACTATGTTTTAGCCGTGGCGGAATATAAAAATTTCACATTGGCAGCTGAAAACAGTTATGTTACTCAACCAACTTTATCTATGCAAATACAAAAATTGGAAGAGGAATTAAATGTTACCATTTTTAATAGAAAAAAAAAACCTATAGAGTTAACACCTATTGGTGAAAAAATTATTAGTCAGGCAAAAATCATTGTTAATGAAAGTACAAGAATTACCGATATTGTTGATCAACAAAAAGGGTTTATTGGAGGTGAATTTAAATTAGGAATTATACCTACTATAATGCCAACCTTGTTACCATTTTTTTTAAAAACGTTTATAACAAAATATCCAAAAGTAAAATTAATTATTGAGGAGTTTACAACAGAAGAAATCATTAAAAAATTAAATGAAGGTCATTTAGATGCCGGAATTGCGGCAACACCGCTGGAAAATGATACCATTAAAGAAAGGCCTTTATATTATGAACCTTTCGTGGGTTTTATACCTTCAAATCACCGCTTGTTTAAAAATGATTTTATTAGTGAAAACGATTTAAATGTAGATGATATTCTATTATTAGAAGATGGTCATTGCTTTAAAAACAGCGTTATAAATATCTGTAAAAATTCAAATAATATTGAAAAAAATCATTTCCAATTAGAAAGTGGTAGTATTAATACTTTAATAAATTTGAGTAAAGAGGGTTTAGGAATGACTTTATTACCCTATTTGCATACTTTGAATCTACCGAAGGAAAATGATATTAACCTGAAACAATTTAATAATACTGTTCCAGCCCGTGAGGTGAGTTTAATATACCATAAATCACAGTTGAAAATGCAATTATTAGAGGCTTTAAAAAGTACAATTGATGGTCTTATAAAAGGAGCTATATCCTTTCATGATGTAAAAATAATAAGTCCAATAATGAAATAAAATTAGTTATTTTTTACAATTGCCAAACATGGGTAAAGTTCTGGTTTATTTACTGTAAACTCTAATAACCAAATACGTAATTCTTCAATTTCAAATGGTAATAATCTATTCACAGCTTTTTCTAATTCCTTTAAAAATAAATCAGAATCAAAACTAACTTTTTTCAACACAGTTTTTGTGTAATCAAATATTGCTCTCGCCATAAGTATTACTTTTTTTAGTTTGCACGTAATATTCTTTACATAGTACGAAAAAATTTGCAAAAAATTACAATATTGTTGAAAAGTATTTTAATCAAAAAATACTTTTTAACTTTTTAACTTTTCTAATTTTTTCAATAATTTCGCTGAATTTGAATCTAAATCAGAATGAATTGATTTAAAATGCTTCTTTATATTATCAACATCCTTTAAATTTAATTTCACAATTAAATCATCAAAAACTTCAATAGCTTCATCAATAATTTTATCAACTTTTACATAAACTTTATCGTCGCTGGTCAATTGACATACATAACATTCTTCAATTACATCTGATAGAACATTATTAATTTCTTTTTTAAAATTTTTTACACTTGCCATAATCTTTCAATATTTAAAGATGGTAAAAATAATCAATAAAAGTTGTTTAATTCAAATAAATATCAATTTACTGTTTTATTAATCTAATAATTTAAGATATATAAACCTCTAACAACTTTGATGTATTAATTGGTAAAATATTATAATTGTTTAAAGAAGCCGGAATTAAAACAGTTTCTCCATAATTTAAATTCACTTCAAAATCTAGAGATTTAATTCTAACCCCTTCTCCATCTGTGCACATATAAATTATAAAAGAATCTCTATTTGAATTATCTATTTTAATATTTTTGTCAACCATCAATATATTTGTTGTAAAATATTGACAATCAATAATATTACTGGTTTCATTTAATTCAATATTATAATTTGTTTTATAGGTCTCTTGCGTTGATAAATCAATTGCATCCATTGCATACTCTGTATGTAATTCTCGTTTATTTCCTTGATCATCTTGTCTTTCCCAATCATAAATTCTGTAAGTTATATCACTCGTTTGCTGTATTTCTGCTAATAGCACCCCAGCTCCAATAGCATGAACCAAACCCGAAGTAATAAAATATACATCTCCTTTTTTAACAATGTCAAAATTTAAAGAATCTACTAGATTTTTATTATTTACATGACTTAAATACTCTTCTTTACTAATCCTCTTGTTAAATCCAACTATTAAATTGGCATTTTCATCTGCTTGCATTACATACCACATTTCTGTTTTACCAAAAGAATTATGTCTTTTTTTTGCCAATGTATCATTTGGGTGTAATTGAATGCTTAAAGGTTCTTTAGCATCAATGTATTTTATCAATAACGGAAACTTATTACCAAATTGATTATACACCTTTTTACCTACTAAATTCTCTTTATAACTTTGAAGGAGGTCTTGGAGAGTTTTTCCTTGTAAGTTACCATTTGAAACTATGGAAATATCATCATCAACATCTGATATTTCCCAACTTTCTCCAATATTAATCTTGTCGGTTTTTTTATTCAATACTTGAGATAATTTTTTACCACCCCAAATTTTTTCTTTTAATATTGGTTCAAATTTTAATGGATAATTGACAGTCATTAATTTAACTCTTTTAAAATAGATAGCGATTCTGAAATATGTTTCTCGGCATCTTTCATACTATTAAAGACATGAACAATAATTCCGTTTTTATCTACTACATAAGTTACTCTACCCGGAACCAAACCCATAAAGCTTTTTGGAACTCCAAAAAGTTTTTGTGCTTTTTTCTCAGTATCCGCCAGTAAAGTAAATGGTAAATTATACTTTTCAGAAAACTTTTTATGCGAATCTACATTATCTGAGCTTATACCTATTACTTCAACATTTAAATCAGTAAAAACCTCAAATTCATCACGAAATGAACAAGCCTCCTTTGTACATCCTGGTGTATCATCCTTAGGGTAAAAATATATTACCATAGGTTTTTTGCCCTTAAACAGCTTCATATCAAAATCATTGTTGTTCTGATCTTTTAAAGTAAAAGTTGGAACCTTGTCTCCAACCACTATATTATTTGTTTGACTCATAACTTTATTAATTGTAAATAACACTAGTATTGAAATTATGAATACTAAAACTATTTTTTTAAAAAATTTCATGATACAAATATCAACATTTTATTATAGATTGTAAAATTTGATTAATTTTGATTTTCAAACCAATTTTTAGATGAATAGATTTATAGATAAACTACCCAAAGCAGAATTGCACTTACATATTGAAGGCTCCTTTGAACCAGCATTAATGTTCAAAATTGCTAAAAGAAATAAAATTGACATTCCTTATAATTCGATTGAAGAAATAGAAAAAGCTTATAAATTTGATTGCTTACAAGATTTTTTAGATATTTATTATCAAGGGGCAAGTGTTTTAATCACAGAGCAAGATTTTTACGATTTAACCTTTAGCTATCTTAAAAAGTGTGAAACTCAGAATGTACGCCATACAGAAATCATGTTTGACCCACAAACTCACACCCAACGTGGTATCTCTTTTGAAACTGTAATTAATGGTATATCTAAGGCATGCATAGATGCTGAAAAACAATTGGGAGTGACTTCATTATTAATTATGAGTTATTTACGTCATTTGTCAGAAGAAGATGCATTTATAACGCTTAAGCAATCCTTACCGTTTAAACATTTAATTACAGCTGTTGGATTAGATTCTTCTGAAAAAGGAAACCCTCCATCAAAATTTAAAAATGTATTTGAAGCATCTGTAAAAGAAGGATATATCCCTTTGGCTCACGCTGGTGAAGAAGGCGATGCTAGTTATGTTTGGGAGGCCTTAGATTTATTAAAAATTAAACGCATTGATCATGGTAATAATTCACTTCAAGATCCCAAATTGATTCAGGAAATTATAAAAAGAGACATTGCTTTAACCGTTTGTCCACTCTCAAATACCTCTTTACAAGTAGTAAAGAATTTAAAGGACCACCCCTTAAAAAAGATGATGGATTTTGGATTAAAAGTTACTGTTAACTCTGATGATCCAGCGTATTTTGGCGGGCAAGTAAATCAAAATTATATTGAAATACAAAAGGCTTTAAACCTAACCAAAGAGGATTTATATATCCTAGCAAAGAATTCATTTCAATATTCTCTTTTAGATGAATTAACCATACAAAAATATTTAAATGAGTTAAATGATTTTTATAATCAAAACAAAAACTAATTTAAGTATTATGTTATTCCTCCTTTGCTTTTAATATGAGTTAGAATTTCAGAAGATATTTCTTCAATTGGTTTATTAGTAACATCAACAACTTCCCATTTTGAATTTAAATTAAAAATTCTATTAGCATAATTCAATTCTTGTTGCACATACGACAAATTGCAGTAATTTCCGGTTAACCCCCCTAAATGTATATCTCTAACCTTTCTAAGTTTTGTCAATCTAATTGGATATGTTGTTAAACAAAAGATTCTTGCTGCGGGTATTTTATAAATTATATCATGAATGGGCGTATTTAAAATGATTGGTATATTTGCAACTTTCCAACCTTTATACGCCATATATACACTTAATGGAGTTTTAAAAGTTCTTGAAACCCCTAACAAAATAATATTGGCATTTTCTAATTCATCAATATGCTGACCATCATCGTGTCGCAATGCAAACTCAATAGCTTCAATTCGTTGAAAATATGCTTTGTTTAACTTATGAAAAATACCTGGTTTTTCGGTTGGAACATTCTCAAAATGATGAGATAATTGCGCAAGTAATGGCCCCATCAAATCAATAGTTCTAATATTATAAAGTCTACCTTTTTTTAATATAAAATGTCGTAATTCCCTTGAGACAAGGGTGTGAATAATAATTCCATGAATCTTTTCTGCCTCGTTAATAATTTCCAAAATTTGTTCTTTTGTACGTACATTAGGACGAATAAAAGGTTCAACTTCAATAAATTCAAATTGAACCAAAGCTGCTTTTAATGATTGTGTTGCCGTACCACCAGTACCATCAGACACTATAAATACGTTTTGTACCATGAAATTTAATTGAATTTAAATCACTAATTTAATAAAGAATTTCTTCATTAAATAATTATTTAAGTAAGTCTACAAATAATTTAGTACCTTTAGTAAACTAATTATAAACCTACTGTCATGAAAAAAATTATCATCTTTTCAATTTTTATATTGTTATCAACTACGGTTTATTCACAATTTTATATCGGAGGTAATTTAGGCTATAGTTTTGGAGCAACTCCTCGTGTAAATGGTAAAGAAATAAAATCAAACGATGGTGTTCTAGAAACAACTAATATTTATGGTAGTTATGGAGAAGGTTTTAGTGGAGGATTAAAACTTGGCTATTTTTTTAGTCAACGTTTTGGAGTTGAATTAAATTTAGGATACTTAGATGGTTTTGAGCAAAAAAAGGCAGATGTTTTGATTGGAATAGATGGTTTACCCGTTAACAATAACACTGCTGTTTCCTCAGATGCAATTGCATATTCGCAAATAGTAAGATCCACTTTATCTTTAGTTTATAAAACCAATATTGGGTTTTATGGTAGATTTGGTTTTTATATTCCACTTGGTGGTAAAACCACAGTAGAGGTTGAAGATAATAGAATATTTGGGAGTGAAATACCAGGTGTTGGTGAAATTCCTTTTCAAGCAGAAACTTCTTATGAAATGGAATTAAAAGGAGAGTTTTCACTCGGTTTCTCTGGTGCTATTGGTTATTATTATGCTTTTGAAAAAGGGTGGAGTTTGTTTGCTGAAATGGAATATTTAGGGTTAGCCATAAAAAGTGGTACCGCTGAATACACAAAGTATAATCAGAGTCTATCACCACATCAAATTGGCATTCTCCCTGGATTTCCTAGAGTAACAACTCTTGAAGACTTGGGTGACGGCAAAAATATCAAATACGTTGATACTGTTAAATCAACGGATAATTATCCTGGGAATCCGAATTTTGATCAAACAAAAGAAGTCATAGATTTTAAACAATCTGCACCTTATGATTCTTTTGGAATTAATATTGGTGCAATTTATCGATTTGGAAATTAATTAGTTACCCGTATACGTAACAAAATTGCGTGGTGTTTCAAAAAGTGTTACAGATAACTCAAGTTTTGAATCTATTTTGTCACGAAGTTTGTTCCAAATGACAACGGATATGTTTTCGGCGGTTGGGTTTAAGGTTTTAAATTCTGGAACTTCTTCGTTTAAATTTTTATGATCGAATTGATCTTCTATTTCTTTTCTAATTAGATTTTTAAGAATTTTCATGTCCATTACAAATCCTGTTTCAGGATTAATTTCACCCGTAACTGCAACAATCAATTCATAGTTATGACCGTGAAAATTTGGGTTCGCACATTTACCAAAAACTTCTGAATTTCGTGCATCACTCCAAACACAGTTATATAATCTGTGCGCTGCATTAAAATGTGCTTTTCTATTAACCGTTACTCTCATAGGCACTAATTTCACTTATTATAACGAATTTAATTACTCCTCAATTTTTCAATCGACTCTTTAAAAATAATTTTAAACCATTCCGTATAAAATTCAGGATGGTTTTTAATGTCAATCTTAACATCTTCAAGGGTCATCCATTTATAGCTTCTAACTTCTTCTTCATTTATTTTTGGTACGCCGTTATAATAGCCAATCATTACATGATCTAGTTCATGCTCTGTTAATCCATTGTCAAAAGGTGCTTTATAAACAAACCAAAATATCTCTTTTAAATCGCATGCAAAACCCATTTCTTCTTGTAACCTGCGTTTACCTGCTTCAATATTAGTTTCTCCATTTCTTTGGTGGCTACAGCAAGTATTTGTCCATAAATTCGGTGAATGGTATTTATCATTTGCTCTTTGCTGCATCAATAATTCATTTTTATTATTAAATACAAAAACAGAAAAAGCACGATGCAATCTCGCTTTTTCATGTGCCTCCATTTTAGGCATTAATCCCAATTGTTCATCATTTTCATTAACTAAAATTACTTGTTCTTCTATCATTTTATAATTTTATACAAATCTATTAATTAAAAATATCAATTGAAAAACTAGCTGTTTTAATAGTTGAATGTTTATCATCTATATGATTCCATGCAACTATTATTTTATTATTTATTAGTTCGAATTGCGGAAATCCGCTTCCTCTCGATTCCGAAATTGTACTTACAACAAACGGATTAGATGTTGACCCATCTATATTCACTTTAATCATTTTTAATTCAGTATTATTTTCTTTTGTTTCCATCCAACTTACTATAGCATTATTATCATCAATTAACGCCACATCGACTCTACCAATAGGTTTTCCATTATCAATTCTAATAGGTGTATTAAAGGTTTCACCATTATTGCTAGAAAAAGAAAGGTTTACTTTTGGTTTATCATTTGCTGCAGTAAACCAAGCTACAACTAAAGTATTACCAATAGCATCAGCTTTTGGCCCATTAACAGGGCAACCATTAATTTCCCAATTATCGTTATGAACTGCTTTGGGTTTTGTCCATTTATCATCAATCAATCTTGATATATAAATATCTCTAATTTCATTATCTGTTCTATCTCTATAAACTATTATTGGCCCTTTTGACGTAATTGCCGCCGAAGTTTGACAACAATCACAAGTTTTATGGTCTACTAAAGTGTCATCAACAATTTCACCATTTGACAAAATTGTGGCAGTTCTAATATTCATGGCACCAGTCATTTTGTGATTATCATCATGACTACCTCCTTTTGTATTTCTTCCATCAAGCCAAGTAATAAAAAACGAATTTTCTTTATAAGGTAATATGGTAGCAAACCCGTGTTCCGTTAAAGTACTGTCTTGATGTAATTTAAAATCATCTTTCCATGTTGTTCCATTATCTCTAGATTGTTTAATTCGTACATCATAAGCAAAAGTAGCTGTATCACTTTTTTGTAAAAAATGAATCAATATTCTATCCTTATTTTTAGCTATTGCAGGAAAGTCAGCCCAATTTACAAACCAATTATCTCCTTTGGCAATCTCTTTTGATTTTGTCCATTTACCAGCTCTCAAAGTGGAATAATTTAAAGTATTTAAAGAATCATTAACTTTTTGAGTCCATGACATTAAAATAGATCTACCATCTGAAAATAAAAATGGTTGTTTACTATCTCCTTTAACAGGGCTATTCAGCTGTTCCAATGTGCCAAGAATAACTTTCTCTTCCTTGCATGAAAATAAAATCAATACAAAACTAAGGCATAAAATTCTTATTGTTTTAATCATTATATTTTTTTAGTTTTTCAATATATTTTCTTTGTAAAATATCATTGAAATAAATTAGTAAAATGAAAACTATGTATAAATATAAATTGGGTTATTTACAAGGATAAATATATTTTTTACCATGAAATATAATAGAATTTTTTCGAGTTAAGGGATTTTATAAATTTTTCATAACTCAAACCTTTAATCAAACTCAGTTTAAAACCTATTGTAATTCTTCGATACTTTCTTTTGCAAAAACAAAATCAGATTGAATCTTTAATGCCTTTTCAAAACTAACTTTTGCTGAAGTTTTTTGATCTAACTCCACTTCAATTAAACCTTTCATATATGCGATTGCCGCCAATAATTCTACTTGTTGCGTATGATTTTGATTTATTGAATAAGTTACCATGTATTTACCGCTATCATTTAACTTTTCAGTATTTTTAATAGTAATATATGCTTCCTCATATTTCTTTAACGAATATTGTAGTTTAGCTAAAGTATAACCATGGAAATTATTATTTGTCAATGGAAGTAATTGCTCATACACTTCTTCAGATTTTTCAAGAGCTCCTAATGCTTCTAAAGAAATCCCCTTCATTTCAAGCATTTCAACATGTTTAGGATCTCGCTCTAACACTTCGGTAGTAATCATAAAGCAAGGCGCATATTTTCTGGCAGAAAAGTAAATGTATGCCAAACTATCTTTATAAGTACTATTCTTACCTTCTAAAACAATTAATCGATACATACTTGCCGAAGCAACAGAAGGGTCGCCAATCATTTTAGCCTTTTTTAAAACTTCTTTTTCTAAAGTGATTAACTCACTTTTATCATTTTGAGAATGGATTCTAATAAATGAAAAAATCAATATTAAAACAACAACATATTTCATAATACTCTTTATAATTTAAAAATCAAAAATAGAAAATTTTATCTTAATATAAACTTAATTCTAATACAAGGTTTTCTACCTTATGATCTTATTAAAAAATAATATAAGAAGTCATTCTATTTGGGTCTTATCTCGATAATAAAAAGACATTTTACTACAACTCATATATCATTTAAATGTAACCGGTATAACATTATAATGAATGTAAATATTCCTATTTTTATATACCCATTATAAAATTAAAAGTGATGAAAAAAATATTGATTTTAACAATTGTTTTAGTTTTTATTACCTCATGTAATAAAGAAAAAAAGGAAACTGAGAAATTTATAAACGAATCGAAAGCAGATTATACAGAATTGCAATCCAAGGCAAAAAGTATTTTTGGTGAATTACCTAAAATAGTTGAAAATAAAGAAAACCCTGTAACTAATGAAAAAGTTATACTTGGAAAATCACTTTATTTTGATAAAATTTTATCAAAAGATCAAACACAAAGTTGTAATACTTGTCATAATTTAGATACTTATGGTGTTGATAATTTTTCAACTTCTCCGGGTGATAAAAAAGGAACTTTTGGTACAAGAAATTCACCTACAACTTTAAATGCTGCCCTTCATATCGCCCAGTTTTGGGATGGTAGAGAACCTGATGTTGAAGCACAAGCTGGCGGACCAGTATTAAATCCTGTAGAAATGGGAATGCCTGATGAAAAAACTGTTGTTGATAGGTTATCACAAGTAGATAAGTATCAACAAATGTTTGCAAAAGCATTTCCTGATGATGAAGATCCTATCACATATGAAAATATGAAAAAAGCTATAGGAGCTTTTGAACGTAAATTAATCACACCTTCTAAGTTTGACAATTATTTAGCTGGTGATGATATGTCATTAAATGAAATAGAAAAAAAAGGCCTTCAATTGTTCATAGATAAGGGATGCATTGCATGCCATAGTGGGAATGCAATCGGTGGTAATATTTATCAAAAATTTGGTGTTTTTGGAAACTATTGGGAACACACAAAAAGTAAGAATATTGATGAAGGAAAATTTGAAGTAACTAAGAATGAAGTAGATAAATACGTTTTTAAATCGCCTTCATTGAGAAATGTTTCAAAAACTTATCCTTATTTTCATGATGGCAGTGTAAAAGAATTGGATGAAGCGGTAAAAATAATGGCAAAAACACAGTTAAATTTGGATCTTTCAGATCAAGAATTAAAAGCCATAATTGCCTACTTAAATTCACTAACTGGCGAAGTTCCAGCTGATTTAAAGTTGTAATTTGATTTTTTTAAACTTAAATACAAATTAACTTACTTATAAATTCTTCAAATATAAAACATCCGTCAATGACGGGTGTTTTATAACTATTTGGTTAGAAGACCCGATTATATCACGACCAAGGTATCTTTTATTAAACTTTCAAGAATTTAAAAATGATCTGTAGTTATTTTTATTTTTTCTAAAAACCACTTTGAGTAAACTCAATCCTATTTTCGCAAACAAAAATATCCGCCTACCGACGGATATTTTTTTAAACTTTGGGTGGAAGACCGGATTCGAACCGGCGACCCTCGGTACCACAAACCGATGCTCTAACCAACTGAGCTACAACCACCATAATAATTATGGAATTACCTTACAGTAATTTCGGCTGCAAATATAATGTATTTACCAACTTTTTCAAATTAAATTATAAAAATTATTAACCAATTTAATTCGTATTTCTATAATTGATTATATATGATTAAAATAGTAATTTTGCTATTATTATTTTTAAAGCCTTAGAATCATGAAATTAAAACATATCATATTTGCTTTACCTTTCTTATTTATTATTAATTGCTCAAAAAAAACAAATGACCCTGAATTTATTAAAAGTATTAGTGGTAGATATTTATACAATTCAGATGAAATAGTGAAAATTTATTTTAATGAAAGTGATTTATTTATGGAATGGAGAGGTGCAAAAAGTATAAAGCCTTTAAAAATAAATGACTCGACTTTTTTTGTAAAAGAAATGAATGAGAAAATTTATTTTGCAGTAAATCCTAAAGACAAAAAAATGTACATGGTTAAAATTCCAAAAGAAGAAAATCAATCAGTAGAATATAGTTTTAGAATGCTCGATGAGAATGAAAAAACACCTAGTGAATATTTAATGAACAATGAATTTGAAAAAGCACTAAAAAACTATCAAAGTATAAAAGAAAGAGATTCGTTAGATGAATCCATTAAAGAGAGTAATCTAAATTCAATTGGATACAGAAAACTACGTGAAAAAAAATATGAAAATGCAATTGAAATATTTAAAATAAATGTTGCTTTATATCCTGAAAGCTCTAATGTTTACGATAGTTTAGCTGATGCTTTTATGAGGAGTGGTGATACAATTCAAGCAATAGAAAATTATAAAAAATCTTTAATTTATGACTCAGGAAATGCGAGTGCAAAAAGAATTATTAAGCGATTAGAAAAAAAGAGTTAAACTAAATTAAATCATCTAACTTATCAATCGCAACATAACGTTCTACCGTGAACCCTTCGGCATAATCTACACCGATCAATCTACCTAAATCTTTTGCACGATAGGTTATACTGTCTAAAAAGTTCTTGCTCGAAATTGGTGAAGAAGGTTCTTTACTTTTAGGGTTATGAAATTGTGAACTATATGCCATAACGGCTTCAACCTTTTTGTCTATACATCCCGTCACATCAATAACAAAATCAGGCTCTATATTTTTCCACTGTATATAATGGTAAACATGTTTTGGTCGCCAAGCATCTTGCAAATTACCTTCTAAAGTGGTTTCAATTTTTCTTAAGCCTGATAAAAAACATGCATTACTAACCAATTCACTTCCCTTTGGATGATCAATATGTCTATCATTTATCGCATTGCATAAAACAATTTTAGGCTGGTACTTTCTAATTATTTTTATGACTTCAAGCTGATGTGCCTTATCGTTGACAAAAAAACCATCGGCAAAAGCCAGATTGTCCCGAATTGAAACTCCTAATATTTGAGCAGCAGTAGAAGCCTCTTTATCTCTAATTTCGGCTGAACCTCTAGTTCCAAGTTCTCCTCTTGTTAAATCTAAAATTCCAACTTTCTTTCCAAGTGAAATTTCTTTAGCCAAGGTAGCGCCACAACCCAGTTCAACATCATCTGGGTGTGCACCTATGGCTAGTATATCTAATTTCATTTTACTTACTTTTAATTTTTAACTTGAACAAGGGCTTGTTCTAAATCAGTAATAATATCTTCTACGTTTTCAATTCCAACCGAGAACCTTAATAAATTATCTGATATTCCTTGTTTTTTTCTTTCTTCTTTTGATAATAAGGCATGCGAAGTTAAAGTTGGCATTAATATAGTAGACTCTACTCCAGCTAAACTCATAGACGGTTTTATTAATTTTAAAGATTTTTGAAACTTTGTAGCATCTAAATCTTCATTTAACTCAAAAGAAAGCATTCCTCCAAAACCATTCATTTGAGCTTTGGCTATTTTGTGGTTTGGGTGATCTTGTAACCCGGGATAATATACTTTTTTAATAGCGGAATGATTACTTAAAAACTTAGCTATAATTTGAGCATTTTCATTGTGTTTATCTACTCTAATACCTAGTGTTTTTATACTTCGTTCTAACAAATAACACATAAAGTCGCTAATATTCCCTCCTAAGTTTTTTCCTTTATTAAATATTTTATGAATATGATCTTTACTGCCTGCAACTACTCCTGCAAGAATATCACTATGGCCGCCTAAGTATTTTGTTGCACTATGAATAGAAATATCAATACCAAAATCTAATGGTGTTTGATTAATTGGTGAAGCAAATGTGTTGTCAATCATTGTAACGATATTATGCTTTTTTGCCAAATTGGCTATTGCCTTAATATCTGTAATGGTGAGTAATGGATTAGAAGGAGTTTCAATATAAATAACTTTGGTATTTTTATTAATCTCTCTTTCAAAATCTTCTACACTAACTCCATTTGTAAAAGAATAGTTGATGCCGAAATTTGCAAATTCCTCTTGAACCAAATTATAAGCACCTCCGTAAATTTCATTTTGAAAAACAACATGATCTCCTTGCTTCAAAAAGGCAAATAAAGTTGTACTGATTGCCGCAATACCCGATGCAAAAGGTAATCCAGCTTCTGCATGTTCTAAAGCAGCAATTTTTTTTGCTATTACTTCTTGATTTGGTGTATTAAAATATCGTGGATATCTTACGGTATCGACCTCCAAAAATGGATAAGAGCTAGCCATAAATATTGGGGATATTGCACCACCAAATTGTGTATCTTTAATTTCACCTGTATGTAAGCAAACTGTATGCTTTCCTTTTTTAATCATTATAAATATTTTTAAAACCCTACTGCTTTATCATCACCACGTGGATCTGCTCCCCCTTCCAATTTTCCATTAGGCAACACCAAAATAGCATCAACTTTTCCTAATATTCTTGATTCTCCTTGGTTTATATGATATCCTTTATCGCGCAAACTCTGGAACGAAACTGTATCAAATTTTTTCTCAAATAAAATTACATCGGGTAGCCATTGATGGTGGAATCTATTTTGAGAAACCGATTCTTGCATACCCATGTCATATTCAATAACATTCAAAATATTCTGTAATACAGATGTAATAATTGTAGACCCTCCTGGAGAACCCAAAACCATTTTTAGTTTACCATCTTGTTCAACAATCGTTGGTGTCATAGAGCTCAACATTCGTTTTTCTGGTTCAATAGCGTTTGCCTCTGCACCAATCAATCCAAACATATTTGGTTCTCCTGGTTTTGCACTTAGATCATCCATTTCATTGTTAAGAAAAAAACCACCTTCTTCAACAAAAACTTTAGAACCAAAAGCGCCATTTAGAGTATTTGTAACAGCAATTGCGTTACCAAATTGATCAATAATTGAATAATGTGTAGTTTGATCACTCTCTACTACAAAAATATTTCCATGTGAAACATCTTCTGAATTCGTTGCTTTTTTCCATGAAAAATTACTCATTCTACTATTATTATACGTACTTGATATCAAATTACTTATTGGTATGTCATTAAAATCAGGATCTCCTAAAAAATAAGCTCTATCTGCATAGGATCTTCGCTCTGCTTCGGTTAGTAGCTGAATATATTCAGTTGAATTATGCTTAAACTTTCCTATATTATACGGTTCAATACTTTTTAAAATTTGCGCAATACAAATCCCACCACTTGCGGGAGGAGACATAGAAATAATTCGTGCATTTTTATAGTTAAAAACTATGGGCTCTCTTTCTATTGCTTCGTATTTTGCCAAATCTTCTTTAGTGATGATTCCACCAAGGTTTTGAACATAATCAACTAAAATATCGGCAGTTTTACCTTTATAAAATTCATCTCTACCATTGTCGCGTATTCTTTCAAAAGTCTCAGCAAGTTTAAAATATTTAATGGTATCACCTTCCTTCCACTCTTTATCTAAAAAAATAGTTCTCTTATTAGCTTCTTCAAATAATTTGCGGTAATGGTTCATACTTTTCGCTTGTTTTTTAGAAACAACAACTCCGTTTCTAGCAAGATCAATTGACGGTTGAATCAATTCAGAAAAAGGTAAGGTACCAAATTTTTTGTGAATTTTAAATAAACCTGCAACCGTTCCTGGTACACCAACTGCCATGGCCCCCAGAATACTTTTGTTAGGTATTACATCTCCATTTTCATCTAAATACATATCTCTTGTAGCTGCTAGAGGCGCTTTTTCACGGTAATCAAATGATCCAATTTCTCCATCTTTTGTTCTATACACAGTAAAGCCACCACCACCAATATTCCCTGCAAAAGGATAGGCAACCACCAATGCCAGATCTGTAGCTATCATCGCATCAAAAGCAGTACCCCCTTTTTTTAGTATAGAAATTCCAATTTCAGACGCTTCCTGACGAGCACTTACAACCATTGCTTTATCAGCAATAAGTCCTGTCTTTTTTATTTCCTGAGTTGTTTGTGTTTTACACTGTACTAATAGAAAACTTATAAAAAGTAAAAAATATATTTTTTTCATTAAATTTTGTTTTTAAACATTTTAAATAAAACCTGATTCAATTTCTTTCAATTTTAAGGTTGAAAAGATACGTAACTTTTCAAAAAACAGAGAAAAATCTTTTTCAAAATCATCATAATTAGCTTTTAAATCATGTATCGCTAAATGCATTTGTGATTTTTCTTGTGTACGCTTATTCATTCCTATCAACACTTTTTCAATACCTTCTAGTGTTGCATAACTTAATAACCAATCATTTTTAATAATATATGGTGCTACTATTTTAACTTTTTCGGGAAGTAAATCGTAACTATCTTGTAATACATTATAAAACGACTGAGTAAAATCATTTAACTCAGTCTTTGAATAATTAGTCCAATTTTTTGCTAAAAAATGATCGTAAAAAATATCAATGATAACACCTTTATAATGCCCATACCTGCTATTTAGTCTTTTTTTACTTTGTTTTACAATAATATCATTGTCTGTAAACCAATCAATTCGACGATGTAATATGATTCCATTTTTAATCTTTTCTGGGTATTTCAGATAGGAACTCCCTTTGACAGAATCCGCCATAAAATTACCAAGTTTAATTAAATCGTCATCTCCCGACAATGCTAAATGAGCTAAATAATTCATAACTATTTATTAAGAAAAAATGTTAAAATAATACATTTAATTAATAATTACTATATTGCTCACGCTAAAATTATAAAAAACAGCATTAGTTTTAACAAGAAACTAATGTTACAGTTATTTGATTATATTTTTAGCACTTTTATTTTTAATTAATTAATAACTCAAAATTAACAAAACATTATTTATGAAAACAAACATTTATGCTTTATTAATTTTTATGTTTTTATCGGTTTCGATGATAGCACAAAATTATCAAGTAACAGGAAAAGTAACAGATTCTGATAACCAACCTTTACCGGGGGTATCTGTATCTGTAAAAAACGCAACGGGAGGTACTTCAACCGATTTTGATGGAGTTTATTCATTAAAAGTTAATGAAGGAGATGAATTAGTATTTACTTTCGTAGGATTTGAAACACAGAATGTTGCAATGGATGGTCGTTCAACCATCAATGTTCAAATGGCATCTGGTGTTGAATTGGATGAAGTTGTTGTTA
>Ga0209633_10001758_pt1 | contig 21833 bp, 23 predicted proteins | sample Cruoilmetagenom1_FD_187290 | JGI IMG/M metagenome (GOLD analysis project Ga0209633, IMG submission 187290) | Oil polluted marine microbial communities from Coal Oil Point, Santa Barbara, California, USA - Sample 1 (SPAdes) (version 2) | ecosystem: Environmental > Aquatic > Marine > Oil seeps ... | reverse complement strand
CTATCCAGATTTGTTCCTGAGACATATCAAGAGAACTCACGCCGGTTACCAGACCACCGACACTTGGCTGAAAACTAAATTTGGATTTTTTCTTTAAAACGGTAACGGGCAATCGGTTGGAAACAATAATTAGCTTTCCCATAACGTATATAGACTATACCTACTTTGAGATTTTAAGAAAGAATACGAGATAGAGCTTACTTATAACAGCTACATAAACCGCCTCATTACAGTATTTGGTGGAGTAGATATTACCAATGAAGAACAGCAAAGCCGTGGGATCTTTGGTATCCGTTGTTTTATTACCACTACTATTGGTATCCGTTGTTTTATTACCACTACTAATAGACAGCACAGTATGGATAGATATTGATGCAGACCTTAGGATCATATTAGACAAAATACCGCTGACAGAGCGATTAAGCGCTTTTGGAGAGCTTCAATACGGTCCAGAGACAAATAATAGGAGTGGAAAGCGGGGGGCGCTAATGATAAATAAATGGTTATCACTTGTTGGTCAAAACTACTGTGAGTTTTGAGGCGGGGGTGGTGTAGAAATTAGATTATAAAACTCCAAAATCCTCTAAATTTATGATAATATAGTTGTAAGATTGAGTTCCAAAATATTTATAACAACATGAATTCAGTATATTTCTAGCAACTTGGCACCTTAGAGTGCCAAATTTTTATTGAAACGGGGGATTGTAAATGGGATTTATTAAAACTGTTATATTTGTTTTCATACTGTTGGTTGCCGGTTTAATAGTATTTATCTATTCGGGAAGTTATAACATAGCAGCAACTGAACCTCATTCTTTATTAGTTGAATGGGTATTTAATACTGCCAAGAAATATTCTGTTAAAAAGCATTCAGAACACATATCTAGACCTAAACTTAGTGATGATTCGCTAGTGAAGACTGGTTTTGATCACTATGAAAATATGTGCGCGGGCTGTCATGGGGCGCCTGGAACAAAGCCTGCAGAAGGATTTAATCCGAGCCCTCCTAATCTTGCTGAAGAAGCAGAAGAGCTTAGTTCGACAGAACTATTTTGGGTAACCAAAAACGGAATTAAAATGACTGGAATGCCTGCTTTTGGTCTGTCTCATAGCGACCAGGAAATATGGTCGATAGTAGCATTTTTAAAACAGCTCCCTGATCTTACAACTGAAGACTACAAAGCGCTTAAAAACAATGGGTCAGTTGATTTTGATATCCCCCCTGAAGATGAAGAATTCTATAAGTATTAATCGAACTCTTTGATATCGTTAGCTATACTATACTCTTAAACAATTAGGAACTCTTATCATAAAATGAAAATCTTTAGTGCCACTGGAAAAATAGTAGTATTTATAATAATATTGGGCCTTGTATCGTTGATGGGATATGCCATTTTTGGCAACCGTGTCAGTGTCAAAACCTCACCACTAATTGGACAACAAGCGCCCCCTTTCACATTAAAAACTTTTGATGGAAAAGAATTGAAACTTTCTGACTTGGAAGGAAAAATTGTTCTTCTTAATTTTTGGGCGTCATGGTGTATGCCATGCCGACAAGAAGCCGGGGCGCTTGAGACTTCGTGGCAAAAATACAAAGACAAGGATGTAGTCTTTGTAGGAGTCAATGTTTGGGACGAAAATTCAAATGCACTTAAATATCTTACTAATTTTGGCGGCGGGTACCCTCATGCATTGGATCCTGATGAAGAGATCCAGATTAACTACGGGGTCGGAGGAGTTCCAGAAACATTCTTTATAGATTCTTCGGGCAATGTCAGAGATAAATTTACCGGTCCTCTTACAGAGCAAATCATTGATTACTTTGTTTTAAAAGCTAAGCAGCCACAAGAAGACAAATCCTAATGATTAACTTTTCTATAAAAAACAATCCAATTTTATATTCTATATTTATTATTGCGCTTTTTGTAAGTTTTCAGTCTCAATCATTGTCCAATCAAGAAAAGAGTATAGATGATCAGACAAAAGAAATATCCTATTTACTAATGTGCCCAGTCTGTCAGGGTCAGAGTGTAGGAGAGTCAAACTCAAACCTAGCTCATGATATGAGGGATATTATAAGGAAGCAGTTAGAAGCCGGGAGATCAAAAGAAGAAGTCTTAGCTTATTTTGTAAACAGTTACGGGGAGTCCATTCTAGCTTCTCCTCCACCAAAAGGTATAAATTGGCTCCTATGGCTTCTACCTGGAGTAGGGATAATAATAGGTGGAATAGGAATTACCTTATTCCTCTTCAAAGCCCAAAGAGAAGATAAAAATGAAGATTCACAAGAAAGTAATACCCAACCGAAAATGGATAACGAATATATAAAAAGAATTGAAGAAGAACTTGAAGATAGTGATTCCTAAGTTCAAGATTACCTAAAATTAACTCTCAAAAAATTTTCTAGCTTTATCCAAGATCTGACCAAAATCCGTATTCCTCTCAAACCAATTGATTTCATTATCTTTTCTGAGCCAGGTCATTTGACGCTTGGCAAATCTCTTTGTATCTCGTTTTATTAATTCCACTGCTGTATCAACATCAATGTCCCCATCAAGAAATTGATTTATCTCTTTATAACCAATGGACTGCATTGGTTTTAAATTGCCGGGATAACCCATCTCTCTAAGTTGCTTCACTTCTTCAACTAAGCCTTCTTCCATCATAATATCAACTCTTTGATCAATCCTTTCTTTGAGCAATTCTCTGTCCAGCGAAATGCCAATTTTAAGATACTCAAAGTCTTGATCTTGAAAACTATGATCTGATTGCAACTCTGACATTTTTTGCCCTGTGAGGTAGTTAACTTCTAAGGCTCTTTCAGTCCTTACGTAGTCATTAGGATGAATTTTTGATGCTGCTTCTGGATCAATCGAAGAAAGCCTATCATACACATATGGGAGTCCGAAGATAGAGCGCAGCTTCTTTATGTTTTCTCTTATTTCCTGATTGGCCGGTAAGCCTTCAATAAGACCTGAAAGAAGTGCCTTAACATAAAGATACGTCCCCCCCACAAGAATTATGTTCTTACTTTTATCATGCAGAGCTTTAATAGTCGAAGAAGCATGGCCCCGAAAGATACCAGCATTAAAGTCCTGATCCGGATTAACAATATCTATCAGGTGATGCCTTACTTCACTGAGTTCTAGAGATCTTGGCTTGGCAGTACCAATATTAAGATGTTTATAAACTTGGAGGGAATCGGCATTGATAATCTCTCCCCCTAACCTCTTAGCTATATCAATGCCAACAGCGCTCTTTCCTACAGCAGTAGGACCCAAAACAACAAGCAGTTTGGGTTTTCTATATTTCACTTTGAGTATTAATAACTACAAATTTATTATCTATAATCTTCTATGTTTTGGTCTAGAGCTTGTTTTCTGCTAAGCCTAATCTTTCCGTCATGCCCTTTCTCAATACACTTAACTAATAGCTCGTCATTTTCGTTAAGAATATCAGTAACTTTTTCTACTCTTTTAGGCTCTAGCTCGGAAATATGAACCAGACCGTCTTTTCCATTGGCAAGCTCAACAATAGCGCCAAAATCCAGAATCCTTTTTACAGTTCCTAGATAAACTTTACCAACTTCCATTTCTTCAACTATGCCTTCTATGATCTTAATTGCTTTATCACAAGCATCTCTATCAGGGGAGGCAATGTTTACTGTACCAGAATCGTCTATATCAATCTGTACACCGGTAATTTCAACAATCTTTTTAATTGTTTTACCACCAGATCCAATTACGTCTTTAATCTTGTTTTGCTCAACCTGCATTGTAACGATTCTAGGAGCATACTCAGAAATATCCTCTCTTGGAGTTGACAGAATTTTATCCATTTCACCAAGTATATGTAATCTTCCTTCTTTAGCCTGACTTAGAGCATCGGTAAGGATTTCTCTTGTAACTCCGGCAACTTTAATATCCATCTGGAGAGCAGTTACGCCGTTAATTGTGCCAGCTACCTTAAAATCCATATCCCCTAAATGGTCTTCGTCTCCCAAAATATCAGATAGGATTACAAAGTCGTCGCCTTCTTTAATTAATCCCATTGCAATACCGCCCACAGGAGCGCTAATTGGGACCCCTGCATCCAGCATAGACAAAGTCCCGCCACAAACTGTTGCCATTGATGAGGAACCATTTGATTCTAGTACTTCTGATACGACTCTTAGCGTATAAGGGAAGTCTTCTCTTTTAGGAAGAACTACAGAAAGAGCTCTTTCTGCAAGCGCTCCATGTCCGATCTCTCTTCGTCCTGGTCCTAATCTAAAAGATGTCTCGCCCACACTATATGGAGGGAAATTATAATGGAGCATAAATGTTTTAGTGATATCACCCTCAAGAGAATCGATTCTCTGCTCATCATATTTAGTCCCAAGAGTTGCAGTAACAGCAGCCTGTGTCTCACCTCTAGTAAAAACAGCTGAACCATGCACACGAGGAAGAAAACCAACCTCACCGCTTATCGGTCTTACATCTCTGTATCCTCTACCATCAAGTCTTATCTTGTCGTTAACTATACGACCTCTAACAGATTCTTTTAGTAATTTCTCAAAGGGTTTTGAAATATCTACTTCAGTATCAGGATATAATGAGCTTATATTTTCTTCAGTTTCATTACGAACTTTCTTTATAGTGTCATTTCTCTCGGTTTTAGAGGAAATTGTGATCGTTTCTTTTAACTTATCTTCAGCAAATGAAATAACCTTATTATTGAACTCTTCATCTTCTTCAATAGGGTCAAGAACACGTTTTTGAATGTCAAATTCTGAAATGAGATCTTCTTGAACTTTAATGAATTCCTGAATACATTCATGCGCGAACATCAGGGCGTCTATGATATCGGATTCAGAGACTTCATTTGATCCTCCCTCAACCATTACAATAGCTTCCTTTGTTCCCGCTACAACAATGTTCATATCACTTTCTTCAAGCTGACTCTTTGTAGGATTGCAAACAAACTCTCCTCCAACTCGAGCTACTCTAACGGCAGCAAGAGGGCCATCAAAAGGAACATCTGAAACCGTAAGCGCCGCTGATGCCGCAGTTACGGACAAGACATCAGGATCATAGTCAGCATCTGCTGAGAATACGGTAATAATTATTTGAGTCTGATATGTAAATTCTTTTGGAAATAGAGGTCTGATTGGTCTATCGATAAGTCTTGATGTTAAAACTTCTTTTTCGTTAGGCCTCCCTTCTCTTTTAAAGAATCCACCCGGTATCTTCCCCGCAGCTGCAGATTTCTCCTGATAATTAACTGTTAATGGTAAAAAGTCTTCACCTTCTGTTTTTTCTTTCGCAGCAACAAGAGTAGCAAGTACTACAGTATCACCATAACGGGCTAATACAGAGCCGCTTGTCTGTTTTGCGAGCTTTCCGGTCTCAAGCCCAAAAGTCGTTCCGAATATCTGAGCTTCGACCTTCTTAGGTTCGTTAATCAATACACTTCCTCCTTAATAACTCTACTTTCTTAGTCCGAGTCTTTGTATGAGCCCTGGATATTTCTCCGGGCTATTCTTTTTAATGTAGTTTAATAATCTTCTTCTTCTTGCAACAAGGAGTACAAGACCACGTCTGGAATGAAAATCCTTGGGTGCATTACTCATATGAACAGTAAGATCTGCAATTCTGCGTGATAGAATGCCCACCTGAACTTCTGGTGAACCTACATCTTTATCGTGAACCGCAAACTCATTTATTATTTGAGCTTTGTCTTCTTTATCAAGCGCCATTTAACTGCCTCCTTCTTATTTTCTAGATTTGGCAAATTAACTCAGATTCATTTAACTCCGGCGTGGCTAGTTAAACACTCTGAGTAATTTAAAAATAATTGTTTGGTCATCTACATTACCAAGCTCAGACAAATCCACAGTAGCTTCGGATATAGAAACCAAACAAGAATCCTCATAAATCTTTAAATGATCTCCGGTTTCAAAATAAGGGAGGTCATTTAAATTCATATGAGATTTCTTAATTTGTTTGCCCTGTCTAATTTGAGAGGCCAAATCAGAGGAAACTTTTATTTCCGTCATATGTGAAAGAACATCTTTCAAAGAAGTTAGTTCAATATGCCCATTCTTTATATCTTCTATTGTTAAGGCCTTATCAATATTGAAACCGTCACTCTCAATTCTTCTGAGCTCGGTTAAATGCCCACCGCATCCAAGATCATTGGAAATGTCTACTGCAAGCACTCTAATATAAGTACCTCGGGAACATTCCACCATAAACCTGATGAACGGTGAATCAAACTCCAGTAGTTCTATCTTGTTGATAGTAACTTCTCTCGGAGTTCTTTCAACCTCTATCCCTCTTCTAGCTAGTTCATATAATCTAACTCCATCTTTCTTTATGGCAGAAAACATGGGAGGAATTTGCTTTATTTTACCCTTATATTTCGAAAATGCATCAATTATTACATTTTTATTTAAAATTCCGAGATCTTGTTCTTTAAGCACCTTACCAGTATTGTCCAGCGTGTCAGTCGATATGCCAAGGTGAAGTACAGCCTCATATTTCTTAAAATCATCTTTCATATAAGGAATTATTTTAGTAGCGGTGTTAAAACATATAGGTAAAACACCTGTAGCAAATGGATCAAGCGTTCCAGTGTGACCGGCGCGTTTTGCTTTAATTATTTTATTCACCTCTGTAACAGCTTTTTGAGATGTAATACCCTTGGGTTTATCTAAAATAAGGACACCATTCATCCTAAAGCCTCTTCTACACTTGAAATCAACTTGTCTTTTGCTTCTTGAATACTACCCTTAAGTGAGCAGCCAGCGGCCCTCGCATGGCCTCCACCACCAAAATCCTCGGCAATCTTTGCTACATTTACTCTACCTTTGGATCTGAGGCTAACTTTCCATTCAGGGTCACTCTCTTTACCTTCTTGTCTAAACAGAATAGCCACATCAACTCCTTTAATGCTTCTTGGGATATTGACCATTCCCTCAGTATCTTGCCTAGTTGTATCAGTTTGATGAAACATTTTCTTATCCACAAATATTGAAGCTATAGCTTTATCTTCAGAGATTTCAAGAGTTGGAATGACTAATTTAAATAGTTCAAGTTTTCGAAGTGGCTCATTCTCATAAAGAGCCTGTGAAATTTGAGAAGGTTCTACACCCATATCAACTAATTCGGCCGCTATTCTTAGAGTGTCTGAATTTGTGTTTGAATAGCTAAATGAACCAGTATCGCTTACTATTGTTGTATAAATATTCTCAGAAATAGATTTATCTAATTCTATACCGAGTGACTTTAAAATTCTGTAAATTATTATCCCTGTAGAAGATGCGTTTTTATCGAGGAGATGTAAATCGGCATCTGTACCTTTGGTCTCATGGTGATCTATAATCACGACATTCTTGCAATTCTGAGACTTTGCATATTCTTCAAATTCTATACCGGCTCTGATAGTGGATGTACAGTCAACGGCAAAAGCAATATCGAAAGGACCTGAAACTAAGCTTAAAGAACTTACGATATCTTTCGAATGCGGTAAAAAATCTAAAATTTCAGGTGCGCCGTCTTTATTATAAAAGGTAATTTCTTTTCCTATCTTCTTAAGCCCTAGTCCAAGGCTGAGCATAGAACCTAACGCATCTCCATCCGGATTTTCATGGGATGTAATTAGTATATTTTTTGATTTCCGTATTAAATCCTTTAGTTTTTGAATATCACTCTTCAATTTTAATCCCTCTAAGTACATCATCTACTTTATAGCCTGCCTCAAGAGCTGTATCGTATTTAAACTGAAGATCAGGAAGTTTCCTCAGCTTTAATCTCTTGGCTAAGGTGGTCTTTATAAAGCCCTTAGCGCTTTCTAGTCCTTTTAGGACTTCTTCTTTATCAGCGGACCCTTCCAGCACAGAAAAGAATATATTAGCCATGCTCAGATTATCTGATACCTTTGCCCCAGTAATAAATGCTGAGCCAACACGAGGATCTCTAATCTCTCCCTTAACTATCATTTGAGATACTTCTTTTATTATTAAATCCGAAACCCTTGCTGACCTCTTAAAAGTAGCTGCCAAATAACTACACCCCACTAAATATTTATAATTTCAAGTTCCCTACTTCCCATTTGGACAATACCAGTTGAATCTATAAAATCGGTAATCTGGTCCAACATAGAATTTACATGTCGTTTTTCATTACTAATAAAAGATATTCCAATAGTTGCTTTTTGCCAAAGATCATTAGAATCAACTTCAGCTATTGAAATGTTATTGAATCTGGATTTTGCTCTATGAATCAAGCTTTTTAAGGTCTGCCTCTTATCCTTAAGGGATCTATTGCCTTCCATATATAAATCAATTCGGAGTATTCCTACGACCATTAGCCACAATTAAAGCTCTTGTTTAAATTCTTCAAACATATAGAACTCAAGAGTATCCCCTACCTTAAGATCGTTAAATCTTTCAATAGTAAGACCACACTCATATCCTGCATTCACTTCTTTCGCATCGTCTTTAAATCGCTTAAGGGAAGAAAGTTTGCCATCAAAGGTTATTACACCATCTCTCAAAATCCTAACATTGCTATCTCTAGTCACTTTCCCGTCATTTACAAAACATCCTGCAACAGTACCAATTCTTGAGATGTGAAAAGTTTCTCTGATCTCAGCATGGCCGGTGATCTTTTCCTGTACGATAGGATCTAAGAGCCCTTCCATAGCGCTTCTCACCCTGTCAATCAGGTTGTATATAATTGTATGTAGTTCAAGGGAAACACCCTCTCTTTCAGATATTTCAAGAGCTTTTACATCAGGTCTTACATTAAATCCTACAATGATAGCATTTGAGGCACTTGCGAGTATAACATCCGTTTCGTTAACGCCTCCAACTCCAGTATGAACAACCTTAACCTGACACTTATCCGTACTTAATTTTGTTATAGACTCTCTAACAGCTTCTACTGATCCTTGCGTGTCTGCTTTGATAATCAGAGCAAGCTCTTTTGCTTCTTCTTCTTCAAGTGTTTCAAATAAATTCTCAAGAGAAGGTTTTCGTACCTTAGCAGCAACTGTTTCTCTCTGTTTAGTTTCTCTATGACCGACCACATCCTTAGCAGATTTCTCGTCTTTAACAGCATAAAAACGCTCACCAGCCTGAGGAACCCCTGAAAGCCCCATTATTTCAACCGGCATTGAAGGACCAGCTTCATTTACTCGGTCCCCTTTATCATCAATTAAGGCTCTTACTTTACCGTAAATAGTTCCTGCCACGACAGTATCTCCAACGCGAAGAGTCCCCTCACTTACTATTACTGTTGCAACAGGGCCCCTGCCCTTATCTAAAACAGCTTCAATAATAAAGCCATTAGCTCTTTTATCCTGGTCTGCTTTAAGCTCGAGAACATCTGCTTGAAGTATTATTAATTCAAGTAATTCTTTGATTCCTAAATTTTGTTTAGCTGAGACCTCAGCAAATAACGTATCGCCGCCCCAATCTTCTGCAAGAAGACCTATTTCAGACAATTCTCTTTTAATTTTTTCAGGTTCAGCATCGGGTTTATCAATTTTATTAACTGCAACAATTATAGGAACTTCCGCTGCCTTTGCATGATTTACAGCCTCAACAGTTTGAGGCATTACTCCATCATCCGCGGCAACTACCAAGATAACTAGATCTGTCACTTTCGCTCCACGAGCCCTCATCGCAGTAAATGCTTCATGCCCCGGGGTATCAACAAAAACAACCTTTCTGCCATTAACATCCACAGAATAAGCTCCAATATGTTGAGTTATTCCACCTGCTTCACCTTCGACTACGTTAGCTTTCCTTATAGTGTCTAGCAATGTGGTCTTTCCATGATCTACATGCCCCATTACCGTTACAACTGGGGGTCTGGGAACAAGCTTGTTATCAGTGGTTTCAACTTCATCTTCCAAAAGAAGTTCATCTTCCTCAAAGATGTCTGAGATTATCTCAAAATCAAACTCTTCTGCCAAGAGTACTGCTGTTTCGTGATCGACACTTTGATTTATAGTAGCGGTAACTCCTAATAAAATTAGTTTCTTTATTAATTCTCCAGCCTTCAGACTCATCAACTTGGCTAATTCCCCGAGGTTGATAGATTCACCTATCCTGATTGCGCGTTTTGTAGGCTTTGCTGAAAGTTGAACAACATCTCCTGTCTCATTAATTCCAGTTTGAGTTTTGGCTAGTCTAGAGTCTTGTCTGGAACTTCTGTCAGTACTTTTTCCTCTATAACCACTATTCGGCGTAGGTCGGGATCTTGATCGACCACCGCCCTCTACAAGGTACTCCCTTCTCTTACCGGGAAGTTTAGCTCTAAAAGCTTTTCTAAGCTCTTCAAGAGTGTCCTCATCTATTATCTCTTCAGGTTTAGGTTTTACTTTTTTGCTTTTTTTCTTAAATTTCTTCTCTGGTTCTTCTGTAATCTGTTTTGACGATTTATCAGCTTCTGGTTGTTTTGTTACTTTTTCTATTTCAATTTCTTTAGCTTCTTCAGAGTTTAATGTACCGTTCTGAGATTCCTGACTAACCTCTTCAATGGGTTCCGTTGCTTCATCGTACCCAGATTCTTTATGTTCTAATGCTTCATCTAAAGCAGATTCTTGAATTGTTTCTGCCTCTTCTACCTGTTCATGATCAACTATAGAATGCTGAGTGTCTGTTATATTTGGGCCTTCAATTTGTTGAGACAATGACTCTGCAGTTTCTGCGTTTTCGCTTAATTCTTGTACTTCCGGCTCTTCTAACTTCTTTTTTCTGCGTAAAACAACTCTGGCCCCTTTTCTCCTCTCAACTACTTCCGCCCCGCTTTCTGAACGAAAAACCCTAACTTTTTCCTTTTCTTCACTCTTAGGCCCTTGTGTTTGAGTTTCTGCTGATTGAGGGGCGCCAATTTTATCAATTATCTTTTTTGCCTCCTCTACAGAAATAGAACTCGCGTGACTTTTTACGGATATACCTAACCCTTTCGCAACATTTAAAATTTCTTTGCTTGGTTTATTTAAATCACGAGAGAGTTCATAGACTCTTATATTTGACATATTTAACACATCCATTACTCAGCGATATCAATCCTTTCTATTTGTAAACTTTGAGTTTATCTAAAGAAGGGTACCAAAGTTTAGTAAACTATGCAAAAGAGAGCAGTCTTAAATTAATCTTAAATCAAACCAATAATCAGAAATGCTCATTTAACTAATACAGCTTCTTAAATCGAATTATGAATATTTTTATTCTTGTTCCGCCAAAGTTTCTTTTTCTGGTTCTTGCGTCGGTTCTTGCATTGGTTCTTCAGAAGTCTCATCAGGTTCAGTCATTTGATCTAATTTGTCTTTTAGTGCAAATCGGGCTGCGGTTTGTAATCTCTGAGCTTCTGCCTCGTCCTTTAGACCACCCGACTTTATAAGTGTTTCCGAATCAGAAAATGCAACATCCTCTAATTTATGATACCCCTCCCCATATAATAGGTTCGCAGTAACTTCTTTGACATTTGGCAGTGACATTAATAAAGATACTACATCTTGCTGTTCTCGTTTTACCTGAGAATCGGTTTTTATATCTATACGCCACTCAGTCAACTGAGAGGCAAGCCTAACATTCTGTCCTCTTCGCCCTATAGCCAATGACAGCTGATCATCATCAACAATAATTTCCATAGATTTATTCTCATCATCAATTATGACTTTGTTTACTGATGCAGGCGATAGCGCATTGCAAGCAAACCTGGCTTGATCTGGAGACCAGGGAACTATATCAATTTTCTCTCCCCTAAGCTCCTGAATAACATTTTGAACTCTTGCTCCTCTCATTCCGACACATGCGCCAACAGGATCTACATCCTGATCATTTGATGAAACTGCAATTTTTGTACGTCCACCCGGATCTCGGGAAAGAGCTTTAATTTCTACTATTTGATCACCTATTTCAGGGACTTCAGATTCAAACAACTTTCTCACAAAATCTTTGTGAGACCTAGACAGTATTAATTGCGGACCTCTTTTTGTCTCTTTAATGTCAACTAAAAGTGCTCTCATGCGTTCTTTAGGTTTATAATACTCTCTTTGAACTTGCTGTTCGGGAGGGAGAAAGGCTTCGGTTTTTCCTAGATCTACAATTATATTTCTTCTTTCAACTCTTCTCACAATACCGCTAATAAGCTCCCCTTTCCTATTTTTAAACTCTTCATATATAACTTTGCCTTCGGCTTCTTTAATGCTTTGGAGTATCCTCTGTTTAGCGTTTTGTATAGCAATTCTAGTAAAGTCAGGATTTATCTTTACGCCAATCTGATCACCAAGTTCAGCCTCTGGGTCAAGATCAATAGCCTCTTCTTCTGTAATTTCCATCTCAGGATCTTCAATTTCTTCAACAACAGTCTTAAATTCAAATAACTCCACATCACCATCATCTTCGTTGAAGTGAACTTCAAGTTCCTTATCCAAATCCCGCATTCTAAATAATTTTTGCGCGGCCGATAATACTGCCTCTTCAACAGCTGAAACTATTTCGTCTTTCTCAATCCCCTTATCCTTACAAACAGAATCCATTACACGTGTTAATTCAGTTAGTTCTGACATTGCAAATCTCCCTTTAGAAATCCAATTCCAGGTTTGCCTTTTCTATTTTATTATAGGGAATCGAATAATTAACTCCATCAGTTTGAAGTGATACAGTTTCATCTACGAAATCTATGAGTTTTCCCTTAAAAACTTTCCTATCATCAATATCTTCTAATGTTTTAATCTTTACTTTCTTACCCTTGAACTTTAAATAATCACTAGGTTTTCTAAGCGGTCTAGTAAGCCCTGGAGAAGATATTTCAAGAGTATATGAACCGGGTATTACCTCATGAACGTCTAATAACATACCAAGTTCTCTGCTTATCTGGGCGCAATCATTGACTGTTACACCCTGTTCTTTATCAATAAACACTCTTAAGATTCCCCTACTGCCTAAACCCTTAAACTCTAAATCAAATAGTTCAAAATTCTTCTCGTATAGTATAGGTTCTAACAATTCTTTGATGTTAGAAATTATATTGTCTTCAGATAAACCCATAACAAAAACCTCTTCCTAGCTTACTAAGGTTATTGACTCATGTTATAACCTAGCAATACCCTATAAATTAAAAAAAGCGGGTTAAACCCGCTTTTCGTCACAGAAATACTACCCAATTTAAAGTCGTAGAGCAAGAAGAAGACTATATCGACTGTCCATACTATCTATAGCCCTAATCTGTTGTAATTATTGTAATCTCAATGAATTTGCCGTAATAATAAATCACAAAAGATATATACGACTATTAATTAAGGATATCTATGGTTCTTATCTATGATAAGGCTTAAACCTGAGTTTAATCTCGTGTAGAGTTGCTTCCTGTTCTGGTGTGAGCACATCCTTTACCTTTAAAAACATCTCGACTTTCGTTCTTGTGTAAGCAGCTTTTGTATCTTCTATGCCATCAATTAATTGCAATACATCTTCTTTTTTTGCATTTGGGTTTCGCAACTCTTTTTTTAACATTATTTCGCTGTTTTTAAGTTGTTTTCGATACATAAGAATCCTTTTTTTGTAGGACGAAAAGATTCTATCAATGCTATTTGCCTGATCTTTGCTTAGATTAAGTTCACCTGCAATTTGTGGGTCTTTCCACCATTTGTAATTCGACTTCGCACCAAGCATCGCATTCGCATTGAATGTAAACATAATTGCTAAAACAAGCATCAACAACGATATTCTCAATTGATGCCTCCGTTCCCATTGACATCCGAGTCGTCATCCCAAGGCCCATATATTGAAAGCACATCTGCCGTTTCTCTAGATATTGCGTTATCAAGCTCAATCAATATTAACTCATCCCGTTGATCAGCGCTCATAAATAAAGTGTTTGTCGTGTCCGGACTAAAAACACTAAATGTGATAATACTCACTAAGAAAATTGAAGCCATTGCTCCAGCCAAAGTCCAGTTAAGTCTTATATCTCTAAACCAACTCAAGAACCCGGATTCGAGCTTAACATCATTGACAGCAGCTTTATCCCAAAAATTAGAGAGAAACTCAGTATCAGGTTCTATTTCATCCCAAGTTTCAAGCATACTCCAAAGATTGTTAGATTCGGATAGATAGCTCCTGCATTCAGTGCAATTCTCTAAATGGCTTTCTACACTTGTTTTTTCAACAGGACCTAGATCGCCTAATGAGTATTGAATTAGCAGCTCTTTAATATTCTTACAGTCCATATTCTCCTTCCTCCGTCAAATATGGTTTTAGCTTATTTACTAATTTCATCCTTCCTCTATGAACATAGGCTTTAACAGCCCCTACAGTGCATTCCAAAACAATTGCTGTTTCTCCATATGAGAGCCCTTCATACTTACATAGCATAATAGCAATTTTTTCTCTTTCAGGCAAAGTTTCCATGGCGCTAAATATTACATTCTTCATTTCTTTCCTATAAATTATATCATCTGATATTTCTATATCTGAATCCTCATATTCCCCAGTGTTTTGATTCATTTCATCTAAGCTAACATTAGTGTTCTTTTTTTTTACATACGTCAGACTCACATTAGTAGCTATCTTATATAACCACGTAGTAAATTTTGCCTCCGGCCTATATTTACTTGCTGAACGGTAAACTCTTAAAAATACCTCTTGAGCAAGATCTTCTGAATTTTCCTTTAAATTTGTAAATCTATATATGTAATTCAATACCCCCTTATAATGCCGATTCATTAGCTCGCTAAACGCGCTATCATCCCCAGCCTTTGTCCTCAGCATAAGCTCTATATCGCTTTCCATATGAACGCCATAACAGCTTTATTAATTAATAACTGCAAATTGCAGAAAAAGTTGCAATTATTAGAAATATTTGCTGTCCTAATACCTCTGTTAACTACAAAACTGAATTAATGTTTGGAGGATATAAAAATTTGCTACTATAAGATTGATCAACAAAAATGTTGAAAAACTTTACACGCTTTTTGTAAATAAAAAACTAATTTAAGTTTATCCTCTCTTATTAATAGGTTTTAAAGACATGCCGGTATCATTTTTTCTTAAGCCTTTCCAAATACTCTCCCGTTCTGGTATCAACTTTTATTATATCGCCTATATCAATAAATAAGGGTACTTGTATAGTACAGCCTGACTCTAAAGTAGCGGGTTTTGTGCCCCCTGATACTGTGTCGCCTTTAACACCCGGCTCAGTCTCCGTTACTACAAGCTCAACAGCAGTAGGTAACTCTACCCCCATAGGTTCGCCATTATAATAAAGAATATTTACTTCTTGCTGTTCTTTCATAAAATTAGCCGCGTCTCCCATTTGCTCTTTGGACAAATCGTATTGCTCATATGTTTCTAAATCCATAAAGTGAAATCCTATATCATCTTTATAAAGAAACTGCATATTCTTTCTATCCATATCGGGCACTTTAAATGCATCTCCCGATCTAAAGCTCTTTTCCTGAACAGCGCCCGTAACAACGTTCTTGATCTTGGTTTTCATCACAGCGCTGCGCTGTGCCATTTTTGAGTGGTGATATTCAATAATCTCCCAGATCCCACCTTCATATTCGATTTTAAGTCCCTTGTGAAATTGATTTGTTTCTACAAATCCCATAGTGCTGCACCTCCTTATCCGAATCTAATTTATTAAAGCATGATTCATAGTTTACGTTAAACAGTATCTTCATCATCTGGATGTCCTTCTTCTAGGGTAACATGATCTGTATCATCTGAAATTTTAAAATCTTCTTTAGCCCAAGCGCCCAGGTCTATCATTTTGCATCTTTCAGAACAAAAGGGTCTCCACTTATTATTATTCCAAATTACTTCCTTTTTACATTTTGGGCATTTAACTTTTAAGTTCATAAGTCCTCTCACTGCAGCTATAAAGTTAAGCAGCATCTAGCGATTATTCAATTCTGATCTCATTTATCTGAATATTTATTCTTTATTAATCTAGACCCTTTTAAACATTCTCTCAATATCGTAATACGAAAGCTCTTGAGCGACCGGTCTTCCATGAGGACAGGAATGAGGGAATTCCATGCGGTCAAGCTCTTCAAGCAAAGCCTTCATCTCTTCAATACTGAGCTCAAACTTCGCCGTGATCGAAGAATGGCAAGCCATGGTAGCTATTACCAGGTCAATCTTCTCGCTAATACTCTCCTCTTTACCCTCACCTGCAATCTCAGATATAACATCTTGAACTAGTACAGTAGAATCAACATTTTTTAGTAGGGCAGGAATAGATCTAATTAAAAAACTATTATTACCGAATTCTTCAATTCTGAGCCCCAAAGACTCAAAATCCCCAAGGTGTTTGTTGATCAAACTCGATTCATATGGAGGAAATTCAAGCACCTCCGGTACCAGTAGTTCTTGTACTTCTAACTCTTTATTTTCAACATAAGCACGCTTTAATTTTTCGTAGTTAATCCTTTCATGCGCTGCGTGCTGGTCGACGAGCACCATACCATTTTCGGATGCGCATACTATGTACAATTCCCTAATCTGGCCTATAATTTTCAAACTCGAGTAAAGACCTGCATTGCCAAAAAGACCCTCAGGCGGTGGGGCATTTTGAGATATGCGGAATTCATGCCCGACATGCTTAGATGGCATGATCTCATTTCTTAAGGAAGAAAGATCATCGTTCTCTGTTATCCGGACTTCTTCTATTTCTTCAGCAAAAGTTCTCCCGCTTTTCCTAAAATTCTGAACTTCTTCATAATTTGTCTGAAGATTGTTCCCTTTCAGGAATTCTGACATAGAGTTTTCTACCCTTCCCTTATAACTCTTTATCCAAGGAGCTTCTCTTAACATCTTAAGAATGGAAGTTTTTATTAAGTCCGCAATAAGTCTTTGGTTTCTGAACCTTACATCATTCTTTGTAGGGTGCACATTCACATCAACTTCAGGAGAGGGGATATCAATAAAAATAGCCCCTTGCGGGAATTTTTTTTTCTCGAGCATTTTCCCGTATGCATCAATTACAATTCTTGTTAAGAATTTATCTCTTACGGCTCGTTGATTTATGTATGTGAATAACTTATGAGTAGTCGATCTTGTATCCAGGGGACTGCTCATGAAACCAGAGACCTTAACTCCCTCTGCTTCAGCATAAATACTCTGCAATTCAGTATTAGGAAATATATCGGACAATCTGTCCGGCAAGTTTTCTCTTTTAGAAAGGTTGAGAAGAGTTTTACCGCTGCTTACTACCTCAAAACTTGTCCCGGGTCTCGACATTGCCTCTCGTTGAACTATATCGAGGACATTGGAGAGTTCCGTCTCGATTTTTCTCATAAATTTTAATCTGACCGGAGTATTGTAGAAAAGGTTTCTTACCTGAATGGTTGTACCGACAGGACATCCGGTTTCCTCAACTTTTCTGATTTTCCCACCTTCACCTGATATTTTAGTACCAATTACATCATCAGTTACTCTGGTTGTAATTTTAAATCTTGAGACACTGGCTATGCTAGGAATAGCCTCGCCTCTGAAGCCAAGAGACTTAACTGAAAACAGATCGTTTATGTCTTTAATTTTACTTGTAGCATGGCGCTCTAATGATAGAAGCGCCTCATCCCTGCTCATTCCCTCTCCGTCATCAGATACTTCAATCAGTTTCTTGCCGCCCGAATCGAGTTCAATCTTTATAGATTTACTGCCTGCATCAATTGAATTCTCAACGAGCTCCTTTACAACAGAAGCAGGTCTTTCAACAATTTCTCCAGCAGCTATTTTAGAAATTACATTGTCAGATAGGATTCTTATCTTTCCCATTTTCGTTGCGTCTAATTACCTATAAATAGAATAAGATTTTATAAAGAGAAATATTTACAATGAGAATATCTATTACTGCGAGTAAACAGGGTTAAGAAAACACTTTCCATAGACCCAATATTAGAAGAAATAAGACTGGAATCAATATACAGGCTATAGCTAAAATAGTATAAAAAGAGAGCGTTTTATAGGCTCCTACTCCATATACATCATCTGAATGTTCTTTTAATATTCTCTTGAATTCACTCAACATGCTTTTAATAATCTACCTCATTAGAAAGTCAAAAGCTAAAAGTAGAGGCTCGTCCTATTTATAGGATATAGCTATGATTATTTTAAAGTTCTAAAATTTAAATTGAATTTTAATCATTTAGCTTTTTTGGAAGATCTTAGTGCGCTTACATAAGAATCGACAGGTATAGCGGCAAGCGTCATAATCTCAATTGTACCCCTTGAACACAAATCAACTGACAGTTCACTAACCGTTTCATTATCAGGCGCATCAATAACGCTTACAAAATCATAAGGACCTAGAGTGGCATATTGCTCAAGAACCTTTACCCCTAAACTCTCCAGTTCTGTGCCTACCTCTCTAATCCTAGCCGGTCTTTCTTTAATTGTTTTCCTGCCCTCGGTAGTTAATTTGCTTAATAGAATGTATACGCTCATTACTATACCCCTCGCGAATGTTTTAATAATGGTATATTATTCCAGCTTTTATAATCCATTATCAAGAGAGTTCAAAATTCTCGATGAAAATTATTATTTTACGAAGGTACAATTTCAACTTTAATTATGTATAATCTTATCTTAATCTTGTTGCCATACTAAGGAGATAAAATGTATTCTAAAACCCAGCAGAGCTCTAATCTGAAAAAAATATACCTGAACATTTTGATGCTAATTGCGTTATCCTTCATTCTATTCCACTTTTCATTACCTACAGCACAAGCCCAAAGGAAAAAGCCCGAATCGGTAAAAAGAGTAATTGTGGTAAAAGATTACAAATGGTCCTCAGCCGGCATGGGCAGACCTGCTATCATGTCTGAGATTACAATAGAGAACAGAAGTGAAAATGACTATAAGGACATCGCAGTTGAAGTTGATTTTTACACATCAAACGATATCCCTCTGGGATCACTTAGAACTACTATCAACGAAATTCTCCCTGCTAAAAGCGAACAGACATTTTATAATCTGAACTTTGGAATTATGCACTCAGAGCTCAAGAACTCTGTTGCCAGAGTAGTTAACGCAGAACTAATAGAAAAAGGTACACCTACTCAAGCTAAAGACCTAATATTGGTTAAAAACTGGGAATGGAGCGGCGGACAGTATGGTACTGAAGGTATTTTAAAAGAAATCACTCTGGACAATAGAAGTAGTGAAGCGTGGAAGGATATCGAAATAAGCGTTAATTTTCTAGGGACCAAAGGCGGCAAATTGGGTGTTAGAGGATTTACTAGTAGAGCTGTAATACACGACATAATACCTCCAAGAAGTGAGAGAACATATACAGGTATCAACGTTGGGTTCAGACACCCGGATGCTAAGGAAGTCAGCATTAGTGTTAGAAGCGCAAAACCTATATCAGATAAAGAACTCAAAATCACTATGGCTAAAAAAGAAGGTAAAAAAGCTGTTAAGAAAAAGAAGAGAAAAAAGACAGTCACTGCGGATGGAGAAGAAGTATTCTCAGACTCAGATCCGGATTATGGTCCGGATGGAAAGAAGCTTTCTCTTTCAGAGAAATATAAGAAAAAGTTAGAAGCTGAGCAAGGTATCTCCGCTTCTCCAGGAGATACAGGATCAACTGATACTGGAATTACATCAGATGACCACGTTGCTTTGTCAGATGGGCCAACAGACTCGAGCCAGTCAGTTAAGGAAACTATTACGGCTCCAAAAGATGATGATTCTATATCCCAAGCTGATGAATCAGATGGCTCAGAAGATGAAGAAGAATACGAATATGAATACGAAGAAGAAGTCCCGCTGCCAGCTGAGGACATTGTTGTAGAAGATTTTGTTTTTTCAGGTGCGGTCCCTCAAACAATGGGTAGAATAAGTGAAATTACACTTAGAAACCTTAGTGATATTCCTTACTCACACATCGAGCTCAAGGTCGACTTCTTCTCTTTTAAAGAAGAAACACCCATGTTCTCAAACAGGGCAACAATTACTGATGTGCTTCCGGCTAAAGGTAAAAAAACATTTAAGAACATAAAAGCAGGATTTTTAAATGCTATCCCGCAAGAAGTCAGAATAAAAGTTATTACTGCAGTACCATTTAGCCAATATTAAATGCAATTACTGTATTTAAACGAGGAATATAGAGTTAAAGAAGATTTAACTGAGTTCCGCCGGGTCTTATAAAGTATTCTGTTGAAAGTTTTGGAATATAACCATCAATCCCTGCTTTGCGTTTTGCCACATCAAACATATCTTTTATCTGCTTGGCAAATATACCATTCCCCTTCATTCGTTCGTGAAATTCCTTGCTGTTTAATTCACCGCCTCTAATTGATCTTATGCGGTTAAGAACTTTATCCATCCTATCTGGAAAATGTCTTTCCAGCCATTTTGAGAAAATATCTGAAACACCGTACGGTAGCCTGAGCATTATATATCCTGCCCCCTTTGCACCGGCATCTGCTGCGCTTTGGATGATATTTGGTATCTCGTGGTCGGTTAATCCGGGAACTACCGGAGCAACCATAACAATCACGGGAATCCCCGCATTTGAAAGCTCTTCAATTGCTTTTAATCTCAACTTAGGTTCTGAAGTTCTGGGCTCCATTAGACTTTTCACTTTTGGATCGAGTGAGGTAATTGATAAAGCAGCCATAACTCCATTCCATTTTGCGAACCCTTTTAAAATATCTAAATCCCTAGTGACTAGATTGTTCTTTGTAACAATGCCGACAGGGTTCTTAAACTCTTCTAATACTTCAAGACATGAACGAGTTAGCCGAAACCTGCGTTCAGCAGGCTGATAACAATCAGTATTACCGCTCATTGCAATTATTTCCGGCATATATTTTTGGGCCGAAAGCTCTTTTCTGAGCAATGAAGGGGCATCTTCCTTAACAAATATTTTTGTTTCAAAATCTAGACCCAGAGATAATCCAAGATATTCATGAGTAGGACGCGCGTAACAATAGATACATCCGTGCTCACACCCCCTGTAAGGGTTTATACCTGCATTAAAACCAACATCAGGACTATCATTATAGGTAATAATGGATTTAGCAGTATCTTTATAAAACTCGGTTAAAGGGGATAGGCCTTCTGAAATTTCTTCTTCTGAAGGAACAAAATCTATTTTATCAAAACGGTTTCCAGGATTTTCTGCAGACCCTCTACCCTTAAATCCCGGTGCGATTCGGCTCATATCTTTTTATAATCCCAGACTACAAGTTTTTATGCTTATCTAAAGTATAAAAGACAGACAGAGAAAATCACAGGTGTCTTTTTTAGATTTAGAAACATCCAGTTAAGTGGAATTGAAAAGTAGGGTTGTACAATAAAGCGAATCTAGAAGTTAAAACTAAACAAATGTCTCTAGCTCTTTTACTAACTCATCGACTATCTGATGTTCTTTAAAGGATCTGACTAATTTGCCGTCTTTATATAGCATTCCCTTTCCCCTGCCGCCTGCTATGCCTATGTCAGCTTCTGATGCTTCACCAGGACCATTAACAACACAGCCAAGTATAGCAACTTTGATCGGTCTTGGAAGCTCTATGTTGGTAATTCTGTCTTCGACATCTTTCACAAGTTTCATAAGGTCTATTTCAAGCCTGCCGCAGCCTGGACAAGAGATTAATTCGATACCGTTTCTCCTGAGACCTAAAGATCTAAGGATATTAAATCCAACAGCTATCTCGTCAACAGGATCACCTGTTAAAGAGACTCTGATTGTATCCCCGATACCTTCAGCTAATAGTGTGCCTATGCCAATTGAAGATTTTATCGTACCCATCTCGTATGTGCCTGCTTCAGTAACACCTAAGTGAAGCGGGTATTCGCACCTCTCTGCCAATAATCT
>Ga0209633_10001757_pt1 | contig 21836 bp, 17 predicted proteins | sample Cruoilmetagenom1_FD_187290 | JGI IMG/M metagenome (GOLD analysis project Ga0209633, IMG submission 187290) | Oil polluted marine microbial communities from Coal Oil Point, Santa Barbara, California, USA - Sample 1 (SPAdes) (version 2) | ecosystem: Environmental > Aquatic > Marine > Oil seeps ... | reverse complement strand
ATTCGGCTGCTATTAAACTTTCAGAACAACCCGCTATAATATCTTGTGTGTTTTGTGCACCTGTGCCAATAGCTGTACCAGCTGCACCATTAATAACTGTACCTGTACAACCCCATGCTGCATTACTAGCCTGATCGGTGATTGCACTTACTAAACCATGTTCTCCTGTATTATCCAGATAAAACACAACACCTCCTTCGTGAAAATCTCCAATCGCTAATGGTGCTGTAGCACTAACAAAAAATGTTAGTGGTGAACCACTCAACGGTGTTATGCCATCTGGCTTAAAAGCAGTCACAGTTAGTAATTGGTCAGTTATTTCTGGACCTAAAGTCCACATTACTTGAGCCTCTCCGTTACTATCTGTTGTTACAGATTGGATAGAAACAGAACCATTCGTTGGTGTAAAAAATACTGTAGCTCCTGCAAATGGGTTCTCAAACTGATCTAGAACACGTACCACTATTGGATTGGCTAAAGCTGTATTTATAGTGCCTGATTGATTATCACCCGATACTTTTTGTAAAATGTCTGCACCTACAGCTACATTAGCATCTGCAACAAAAGTTAATGGTGAGCCACTTAGTGGTGTTGTGCCATCAGCTTTAAAGCCTGTAACGGTTAAGGTTTGTGTACCTACGGTAGCTCCTAATGTCCAGTTTACACTTATATTACCATTTGCATCTGATACCCCTGAACTCGATGATACCGAACCATTTGTGGTTGTAAAGTTAACAGTTGCTCCAGCAAATGGATTCTCAAACTGGTCTAGAACACGTACTACTATTGGATTCGCTAAAGCTGTATTTATAGTAGCTGATTGATTATCACCCGATACTTTTTGTAAAATGTCTGCACCTACAGCTGCATTAGCATCTGCAACAAAAGTTAATGGTGAGTCACTTAGTGGTGTTGTGCCATCAGCTTTAAAGCCTGTAACGGTTAAAGTTTGTGTGCCTACGGTAGCTCCTAATGTCCAGTTTACACTTATATTACCATTTGCATCTGATACCCCTGAACTCGATGATACCGAACCATTTGTGGTTGTAAAGTTAACGGTTGCTCCAGCAAATGGATTCTCAAACTGGTCTAGAACACGTACCACTATTGGATTCACTAAAGCTGTATTTACTGTAGCTGTTTGATTATCACCCGATACTTTTTGTAAAATGTCTGCACCTACAGCTGCATTAGCATCTGCAACAAAAGTTAATGGTGAGCCACTTAGTGGTGTTGTGCCATCAGCTTTAAAGCCTGTAACGGTTAAGGTTTGTGTACCTACGGTAGCTCCTAATGTCCAATTTACACTTATATTACCATTTGCATCTGATACCCCTGAACTTGATGATACTGAGCCGTCTGTGGTTGTAAAATTAACAGTTGCTCCTGCAAATGGATTCTCAAACTGGTCTAGAACACGTACCACTATTGGATTCGCTAAAGCTGTATTTATAGTAGCTGATTGATTATCACCCGATACTTTTTGTAAAATGTCTGCAAAGGCTGGCTCTGAAGTTCCTGTAGCAGTAACGGTTAAAGGCGAACCCGTTAATGGTGTTGTGCCATCAGCTTTAAAGCCTGTAACGGTTAAGGTTTGTGTACCTACGGTAGTTCCTAATGTCCAGTTTACACTTATATTACCATTTGCATCTGACACCCCTGAGCTTGATGATACCGAGCCGTCTGTGGTTGTAAAATTAACGGTTGCTCCTGCAAATGGATTACCATTTGTGTCTTTAACATTAAGAATAATAGGATTCGTTAATATGGTTTCTACTTGACCTGTTTGATTACCACCAGATACTAAAACTAAACTTTCTGATACCGCATTGCCTTCGGCATTTGCTGTAACCAGAAATGGAGAGCCCTTAAGTGGCGTTGTACCATCTGTTTTAAAAGCTGTAACTGTCAAGGTTTGTTCACTTGAATTACCCCCAACAGTCCATAAAACACTTGCAATACCTCTTGCATCTGTTTTCATTGTTGTAGATGAAACTGTCCCTTCAGAAGGAGTGAAATGAACTATCGTTTCTGCAAAAGCATTTCCAAATTGATCTTTAACCAGGACCTCAATTGGGTTTTCAATAGTAGCACCAGCAACTACAATTAAATTATCCTCAGAAAGTAATTCAATACTTGTTGCATCTGAAGAAGGACCATCATCATCTTTAGTACATGAAATAACAATTAATATTAAAGTTAAAAAAGTAAGGATTAAGGTGTATAGTGTAGGGTTTTTCATAGTTTTATTATAATATCACAGTCTATCTATAAAGGCCAATATTGTGATTGATTTTTTATTTAGTCTTTTCAAAAATTATATTGTTAACATAAAACTTAGAAAAAAATTAAATTGATAATCTAAAAATATTATCGCTTTGATAGTTAGCATGTTATATTTTTCATTTTAGTTTCTTCTAAAAGTGGCTACTTCTTTAGTTTGTAAAACAGCAGTAGGAGTAGATTTTTTTGAGATTATAAAATCTGTTGTAGTTAAGGTTTCTATTTCCCAAATTTTTTCAGGTTCATTTTCATAGGGGATTAATTTTATTGCTGTGTCATTATTTATTAATTGCCATTTAAGCATGTTTTCAGGAACTGCATTATTATATATTATTACGTCATTATTTTTTAAGAATAAAAACGTTATTTTGGTATATAATTCACTATCTATTTCTTCATTTTCTTCATTGTAAGTGATTGTACTTATTGCATCCCATTCTTTTGCTGTTAAAAGTTCAAAATATGTTAATTCTATTATTTCTTCATCTTTAGTACAAGCCGCTATAGTTAGTAATAGAATTACTATTGTTATAATTTTTTTCATTTTTATTTTTTTATCTCTCACCTTTAGCCCTCATTTTGAGGGCATAAAGGATAAAAGAAACTAATTCAAATAATTTTGGGTTTTTATATTCGCAAATTTTACCAATCACAGATTTCACCACCAACATTTACATATGTTAAGTTAGATGTTGTGATAACTGTACTTGTGTTTGTGTCATTAAGTAATGCACAGTATTGAATATCTTTAAAAGTTGTGTCATGTACATTTAAAACCACTCCAGCCCAATTTGCAATTGCTCCTTTTTGATCAAGATTACTTGCATATTCTATGGTTGCAAATCCTATTTCATTTAATGGTGATGGTGTGTCAAAATAAATACCTCGCCATGCTCCTAATACTTCATTAATACCAGTAAAGGTAATTGGTTCTGCTGCTGTACCAACTGCAATTAAACTAGGTTTTGGTCCAGATGCTCCTTCATTAATATTCAATAGTGCATCCAATCCATATTTCATTGTTACTCCTGGCATTATGGTTAGTGTTCCACCTGCAATAACTTGTAAACCTTCTGGTAAATGATAGGGTACATTAAGTTTACTCCAATTATGTTCTCCTGTTATTTGATCTGAGGTAACAATAATAGCATCGGTTGTATTACCAGTATAACTTCCTCCAGAAATTGTAGTAGGATATGCTCCTTCAATAAGCATTGGTGCATTGCAATTCGTAATTGTATTATTTTCTAGCACTAACTCATCTCCTCCATAACTAGCATTAAAACCATAGGTTTCAGAGTTTGTAATGGTTGTATTATTCATGTTCAGATGTGTGCTTGACCAAACAATTACAGCTCCTTTATCATCATTACTATTAAATGCTTCTCCTCCTGCATACTCTATTTTTGCATATTCTATCTTGTTTTTTATGTCGTTACTTTTAAAAAATATTCCTTTCCATGATCCTGGAGTTTTATCTTCTCCAGTAAATACAATTTGATCATTTTCCTGTCCTAAAACTTGTAATGATCCTGTAGTACTAACATTTAATCCTCCATCAGTACCAAACTGAATGGTAACGCCTGGTTTTATAATTAAATCTCCATTTACGGCATAAACACAATTAATAATATAATCCACACCGTTATTTCTGTCTTCTAATGTCATTGTTTCTCCAGAGACTACACTTGTGGAACAATCTATAATTTCGGCTGCAAGTTCTTCTATTGGTACAGAATCATCTTCATCACATGATGTTAGGAATAACATTGTCAAGACAAAAGTGCCAGTGATTGCTTTTTTCACTAATTTGTTGCTCATAAAACTGTATGCTTTTTTGTACATTTTATTTTTTGTTTTAAAGTTCATAATTTTTTGTTTTTTGTTTTTGTTCTATTTATTAAAATTTAAATCTTACTCCTGCTGCAATTTGTGTTTGATCATAAGTATCAAAACCAATAGTATGTTTCAATTGTAAAAAAGGAGTAATGCTTTTACCAAAATCATATTCTGCTCCTGCACCTAGGTTCACCCCAAATTTTGATTCAGTATAATCATTCCCGAAAATTGCAGGAAAAGAAATAATAGAATAATTACCACCTGCCAAACCATAGGTTTTTAATTTACCTTTTAAAACTTCTAAATTTGGATAAAAATTGATATCTACACTTCCTTCATACCACTTACGTTTGAAACCTACTATAAAACCTACTGTACTTGGCAAATAATAAGTAAAAGCTGGTGCGATAGCTATATTCTCTGTAATAAATAATTGCCCTGTAATATGTACCCCTGCTGTGCTTATTTTTGATCCATAAGCTAAACCACCACCAATAGTGGCTTGGGCAGTTGTGTTTTGGTGAAAAAATGCTATAGTTACTAAACAAAGGCTTAGTGCTAGTTTTTTAATATTTAATTTGTTCTTTTTGATTTTCATGTTTTTATATTTGTTTTTCTTTAGTCTATACTTATTTTAAAATGTTAACATTATTATTTTGAAATTCTCTGTCTACAGCCTCTTCAATTTTTCCTATTTAAAGTTTCATCTGCTACCTCCTCAATTTTATCTCCTAATTTTTTCCAGAATTGAGCTTTTACAGATTGTACTCCTCCTAATAAAAAGAAAAATAGAATTATTGTAAGCTTGTAAATTTTTAGATTTTTCATAATAATTTATTGTTTTACTCTTAGTAGCATAAAAATTAGATTTGTTAACATTTCTAGTTTTTTCACCTTTATATACTACCATTGTGAATGATAAATTTTAGATAATTCGCCTAAAACCATATTATATTTGTCTCTCTCAAACTCAAAATTAGTAGGTAAGACTTGTTTATTTTCTATAACTTTACAGCATATACCTACAATTGTATATATTGTTGTAATACATTTATACTGCGTAAAATTGTGTGAATTCTAGCGTTCTTTTCATGTTATAAGCAATTAGCAGCTATTTATACAGGATACATAGCCTACTATGAAATTTTGCTACTAGAAAATAGAAATGTGATTATATTTGATAAAAAAGCCTACAAATGATAAAAACTGTAATTGTTGATGATGAACTTAGTGCTATTAAAAGCCTGCAATGGGAAATAGAAAATTTTTGTACTGGCATTAAAGTGGTTGATTGTTTTACAAACCCTATTGAAGCAATTTCTGCCATAAATTACATTAAACCTGATTGTGTTTTTCTAGATATTGAAATGCCAGAAATGGATGGTTTTCAACTGCTAAATGAGTTAAAGTATAAAAGTTTTGATTTGATAATTACCACGGCTTATGACTCATATGCCTTAAAAGCTTTTAAAGAATCTGCTATAGATTATTTGCTAAAACCAATAGATTCAGATGATTTAATAAAGTCCGTTGCTAAAATAAAAGTAAATAAAAATAAAAACATTTTAGGTAAAGAGTTACAAGTTGCATTACAAAATCTATCGTTAAGCACAACAACACCTAAGATTGCTATTCCGCTTGCAGGAAAGACTTTATTTGTATATCCTAAAGACATTCTCTATTGTAAATCTGATGGTAATTATACCACCATATATTTTAAAGATTCTACAAAAGAAATGCTCTCAAAAAAAATAAAAGAAGTAGAAGAAATTATTAATAATGGCACCTTCTTTAGAGTACATAATTCTTATGTTGTCAATATTAATTATATTAAAGAATTTGTAAAAAGTGACGGACAGTATTTGGTATTAGAAAACGGAAAAACCATACCTGTATCTCGTTCAAAAAAGATAGCTTTGTTGCAAATACTCAGTACTTAACAAACTTTTGTGGATACAACTTTTTTAAAACAGATACTGCACAACCCAGATAGTAATGGTATAACCATTTTTATTTTAGGGATATTATTTGTGCTTTCTGTTTATCATTTTTTATTGTATTTTCAACATAAAGATAAGGTCTATTTATATTATAGTTTATACACTTTTTTAATTTTTACAAATCAATTAAACAATACTACATTTGGTTTTATTTCTACACTAATTGAGCCTTATTATGAGGTTTTATTATTTTTAGATCACCCTATAATGTGGTTATACAACACTATTTATTTTATTTTTGGATTTTCTTTTTTAAACCTTAAACAATATTCTCAAAAATGGTATTCTTTAATTTTTAAAGTAATTTTTGTATTGTTAATAGTTATTTTTAGTACTGCTTTTTTTGCAGCTATAAGAGGTAATATAAATAGTATATATGTTGTTGGTAATTATATAGTCCCATTTTTATTACTCTTCGGATTCATATGTTATTATCCTCTTTTTAAGCTTAAAATGCCTTTGAAGAATTATATTATAGCAGGTTCTTTTGTATTGTATGTCACTTCACTACTCGCTTATTATGCTGAAAGTTTTGAATTTATTACTCCAGAAAGTAACCTCGATTATAGTATTTTTTATCTTGGTGTACTTATTGAAAATATAATATTTTCATTGGGTTTAGGTCAACAGCAAAAACAAATTTTAAAAGCAAAAAACGATTCACAAGAAAAGCTAATTAATCAACTTCAAGAAAACGAAAACTTACGTAAAACTGTACAAAAGCAATTGCAACAGGATTTAGATTTGCTGAAAGAAAAATCAAAAAACCAAAAATTAGTAACTCTAAAAGAAACGACTGATAAGGAGTTGGCAGAATTAAAAATTACCTCATTAAGAAGTCAGATGAATCCGCATTTTATCTTTAACTCATTAAATTCTATTAAGCTGTATATTATAAATAATGAAAAAGAAAATGCAGTTTATTATTTGAATAAGTTTTCAAAACTCATCAGAAAAATATTAAATGCCTCTCAAGATAAAGAGATTTCTTTAGCTGAGGAAATTGAAACAATGGATTTGTATGTAAATATTGAAAATATTAGATTTAATAATGAGATAGATTTTACTATAATTATTGACAAAGCTTTAAATTTAAATACGATAAAAATTCCTTCTCTTATCCTTCAACCCTTTTTAGAAAACGCCATTTGGCATGGACTATCTTCAAAAAAACAAGATAAGAAGTTAACACTGTCAGTTAAAAAGCTAGATAAATATTTTATAATTATTGTTATCGAAGACAATGGAATTGGGCGTAAAAAATCAGCAGAAATAAAAAATAAAAAGTTACATAAAAAGAATTCTGTCGGAATAAAATTAACAAAAGAACGATTAAGAAATTTTGCCAAAGAATATCAAAATGATTACGTGATAACATTTACCGATTTGGTTAACGATGATGAAGAATCAGTAGGAACAAAGGTAAGTTTAAAAATACCATTGCAATAATAGTTTTTATGATGTATTTGTCTGTACAAGAGGTTCTGAACTATCCACATCAAAACGGAATTACATTGTTCGTCTTGGGTGGACTTGCCGTGCTGACAGTATATCATTTTTTACTCTATTTTCAACATAAAGACAGGGCCTATTTATTTTATAGCTTATATACTTTTTTATTGTTTAGTCGTAATATTATTGAGCCTGAAAATAGTTTTATTTACTATTATGAGGAATTAAAACCAATTTTAGATACGATTAAAAATTATAGCCCTAATTTAGAGTGGGCTTATAACACCATTTATTTTGTTTTTGCGTTTACTTTTATTGATTTAAAATCATATTCCACAAAATGGTATAATTTTATTTTTGGTGCAGTTTACTTCCTTTTTGCATTAAACATTTTTGTGGAGATTTTATTTAGGATAACTGGTAATGAAAATATTTATCCTATATTTTTCATTGTATTCATTGTATTGCTTCTAGTATTGTCAATAATTGGGTATATACCACTTTTTAAAATTAAAGGTTTTATAAAATACTATATTATTGTTGGCTCATTAATTTTTTTATTTACTTCTGTGTTGGCATATGTAATTTCTAGATTTAAGCTCATGCCAGTAGGAGCTGACTATAATACATCATTCTTCTTTATGGGCATGGCTTTAGAAAATATATTCTTTTCATTGGGTTTAGGACATAAACAAAAAATGATTCTTGAAGAAAAAAATAAATCACAACTCGAATTAATTAGTCAACTTCAAGAAAACGAAAACTTACGTAAAACTGTCCAAAAACAATTGCAACAGGATTTAGATTTGCTGAAAGAAAAATCAAAAAATGAAAAATTAGTAACCCTAAAAGAAACGACTGATAAGGAGTTGGCAGAATTAAAAATCATCTCATTAAGAAGTCAGATGAATCCGCATTTTATCTTCAACTCATTAAATTCTATTAAGCTGTATATTATAAATAATGAAAAAGAAAATGCAGTTTATTATTTGAATAAGTTTTCAAAACTCATCAGAAAAATATTAAATGCTTCTCAAGATAAAGAGATTTCTTTGGCTGATGAAATTGAAACTGCACAATTATATATAAACATAGAAAATATTCGGTTTAATAATGAGATAGACTTTACATTAACTATTGATAAATCATTGAAAATAGATACCTTAAAAATTCCATCTCTTATCCTTCAACCCTTTATAGAAAATGCTATTTGGCATGGGCTATCTTCTAAAAAGGAAGAAAAAAAACTAAAAATAATTGTTGAAAAAATTAAAAGTAATTCAATAAAAATAATAATTGAAGATAATGGAATTGGACGTAAAAGATCAGCAGAGGTAAATGAAAAAAAAATACATAAGAAAAGCTCAATAGGTTTAAAATTAACTGAAGAACGTTTACGAAATTTTGTTAAAGGGAAACAGTGTAATTATAATTTAGGGTTTAAAGATTTAGTTAACGAAAATGGTCTTCCAGAAGGAACAAGGGTCATTCTAAAACTACACTGTTAATGATACCTTTTAAAGAATTTACCCTTTTATTTACAGGGTTTTTAATCACTTTAGCAGTTTACCACTTTCTATTATATTTTCAACATAAAGATAAGGTTTATTTGTATTATAGCCTCTTTATTTTTTTAATATTCACCGCCAATTATCCTGAAACTACAAATTCTATTTTTGCAAATGCCTCTAACAGTAACGACCCTTATTTTCAGTTATTAATTATCCCCAGAGAATGGATATATAATACACTCTATTTAATGTTTGCCAAAACTTTAGTTGAAATGCACATTTTTAAACCAAAATGGAATAAAGTCTTAAATATTAGCATAGTCGTATATTTGATTTTTCTTTTTATACTAATGATCTATGCTTCTTTAACAGGTAATTATTTTATTATTGGAGTTGTATTTTCTTATTTTTTTTCGCCCACAATTGCTGTATTAGCTCTCGGTAGTTTTTATGTGCTTTATACTATGGATACCGCATTAAAATACTATATACTTATAGGTTCATTTATCTATCTCATTACTGCAGAATATGCGTTTTTTTCATCAGATGATTTTAAAACAGCAACTGTAATATTTTCCATTGGTGTAATTGTAGAAAATATTTTGTTTTCGTTAGCCTTAGGACAAAAACAAAAAATGATTCTAGAAGAAAAAAATAAGTCACAACACGAACTTATTCTTCAATATAAAGAAAATGAAAATTTAAGAGAAACCGTGCAGAATCAATTAGAACAAGACTTAGTTTTATTTAAAGAAAAAGCAAAAAATGAAAAATTATTAACCCTTAAAGAAAAAGCCGATAAAGAACTATTAGAATTGAAAATTTCTTCTTTACAAAGCCAAATGAATCCTCATTTTATTTTTAACTCTCTTAATGCTATAAAATTGTATATTATTGATAATGAGAAAGAAAATGCTGTGTATTATTTAAACAAATTTTCGAAATTAATTCGTAAAATTTTAGCTTCTGCACGCGAAAAAGAAAATACCCTAGCCGAAGAAATAGATACCTTGAAATTATATATTGATATCGAAAATATACGATTCCAAAATGAAATTGAATCTTCTTTTACCATTGAAGAAAAATTAAACTTAAATACAATAAAAATACCCACATTAATTTTACAACCTTTTATAGAAAATGCCATTTGGCATGGGCTTTCATCAAAAAAAGGTGCAAAAACAATTGAGATTTCATTAAAAAAAGAAAGTAATTCATACTTAAAAATTACGATTGAAGATAATGGTATTGGCAGAAAAAAATCTTCTGAAATTAAAAAAAACAAAGTCCATAAAAAAGAATCTATTGGTATTGAATTGACAGAAGAACGTTTGCGTAATTTTACCAAAAACTACAAATTATCATATACATTAGAATACGAAGATTTGTATAATGATAGTAATAACACATTCGGAACCAAAGTTACTCTTAAAATACCTTTATACTAATTTACTCCTTTTTTTAATTACATAAATTTAATTTTCATTAAATTTGTGTATTCCCATCTAAGAACATTCATGGAAAAAAAAGACATCAAAGCACTTGTTCTAAGTAATCCTAAAGAAATTAGTAGGCTATATTACGGTAATAGAGACCCCTTTTTAAATTTCGGAAAAAAATATGGCTTGAGTTTTGATGATTTATCTGACATCTATCAAGAAGCATTTATCGCTTTAAGAAAACATGCCATTTCTGGAAAATTAGATACAGTTAATAGTTCTTTAAAAACCTATCTTTTCGGTATTGGTAAGTTTATGATTTTTGACCTCTTGAAAGAAAAGAAAAAAACAACTTCTTATGAGTCATCACTACATGTTACCGATGAAACTATTGAAATTGTTCCTTTTGAAAATACTACTGAAGAATTAACTATTGAACAGCATTTGTTACGTACCTTTTTTAAAAAATTAGGAAAAAAGTGTCAAGAAATGTTAACATTATTCTATTCAAGAGGACTAAGTATTGATGAGATTGTAGAATTTACAGACTATACCAGTAATAGCGTGGTAAGAAGCCAAAAATCTCGTTGTCTAAAAACATTAAAAGAAATGATTAAATCGTAATGTATGGAGCATGAAGAATTAATTGAAAAACATTTACAGAATAAACTCTCTTCTAAAGAAAGATTAGAGTTCAAAAAATTGCTTGAAAGTAACCCTGCTTTTAAGAAAGAGGTCTCTTTGCATACCAATTTAAAAAAAGTTGTTGAGCATGAAGATGATACTAATTTTAAAAATTTAATTGCTGATTTAGAAAAAAACACTACGCAAAAACAGCCCAATTATTCTTACACAAAATGGTTAATTGCTGCAAGTATTGCTTTACTATTTGGATTGACTTATTTCTTAAATACAAGTCAGAAAATATCAACAGATCAGCTTTTTGCTCAAAATTTTGAACCTTATAGAAATGTAGTTGCTCCAATTGTAAGAAGTGATAATCAACAAGATGATAAAACAAGAGCCTTTATGGCTTATGAAAAAGGAGAATATGAAATTGCTATCAGTCTTTTTACAAAATTATATAGTGAAACTAAAGAGCCTTATTATTTATTTTATAAGGCCAATGCATTATTAAAATTAGAACGAGCTAAAGAAGCTATACCCTTATTATTAGAACATTTAAAAACGAAAGATACCTTAACTAAAAAAACCAATTGGTATTTGGCTCTTGCCTATATTAAATTAAAAGAAAAAAAGAAGGCAAAAGAATTACTTAAAAAAGTAGTTGATGATAAATCATACAAAAGTAAAGAAGCTAAAAAATTAATAGATAAATTTGAATGATCTATTTTATCGTTTCTAATGCTGTCTCAACAGCAGGCGGTTTCTTAGGAATGAAAGCATCATCCAAATACATAGTACACCTAAAAAGCTCCACAAAATCCACCATAAATAATTAGTTGTTACAACAGGTATAGTATTGCCTGTTAGCACAATACCTGACCAATAATAAGGATGATTAAGTAATGGATCATCATTTGTTTCAAGATACGTAAGTTTTGCTTGTCGTAGTGCTTCTTTTTTACTCAACCCTTCACTTAAGTTTTTATAAAAATTAGCCATAATTTCAGAAGTACTCTGGTCATTAATTTTCCAAAGCGTCGTTACAATTGCTGAAGCACCCGCATAATTAAATGCTCGAGCCAAACTCAACATACCTTCTCCTTTTTGTAATTTTCCTATTCCTGTTTGGCAAGCACTTAACGTAACCAAATCTGCATTGATTGTATAATTGTACAAATCTTTTACGTACAATAAATTTGATGCTGTGCTATCATTAGAAAATGCCAAATAAGAATAATCAGGATATTTATCATTTGCAGAAGCATGAGTTGCGAAATGTAGTAAACTATAGTTTACTACAGCATTATTAAAATTTTTTATAGAAGCTTGATTTCCACTAAATATTTTTCCTGTAAAATATTTAGCAATTTGTTGAGCCTCCTGCTGATTATATAATAACGGTGACATATCTGCTCTTTGTTGATTATAAGCTGCAGTTTCACCATTAAATTGTGGGGCAAAAACCAAAAGTTTACTGTTTTTATTGGTCTGTTTCTTATTATGTTCTTGCAATAATGTAGCTGAGCTTGCATAACTTATACTGTGTGTTTTTAATAAATAAGATGGTTTTTTAGCAGAGGTCACCAAGGCGTCAAAAGGTACATAATGCAATAAATCATCAGCAATAATTAGTAAATCAGTTGCTTTCGTTTTTTGTAATGCGGGTTTTAAAATAGCTTCGTAAACTGCATAACTATCATTAAATATAGTCGTATCTTCTATATTTAAATTTGACGATTTTCTATACAATCGTTGTATTGTCTTTTGTAAATCGTTAGTATAAGGTAATTTTAATACTGTCTTCAGATTAGTATCTATTAGAGTTAGATAAAGTTCTTTTTCTGTAACTAAATAACTTAATACTGCTTGATCATTACCTAATTGTTGCTGTATTGTATTCAAAGAAACAACATCTGTTTTATATTTTAAATCATAATATTTAGGATACTCTTTTTCTGTTTTTGCTAAATAGTTATAATACGTTTCCTTTATAGAAGATAGTGAATCTGTTAATGATTTGTTTGTTGTTTTTTTATTAAAAATCTCTTGTTCTATATGTGAAATAGTTGCTCTAAACTGTTGTTCATTATTGATAATAACTTCAGGAATATTACCATATTTAGTAGCTTCAGCATTTCTAATAGTCTCTAATAATAATATACTTTTACTTTTTTCCATAAAAAAGAAAGCGTCATCTATATAATTATCTTCTTTGGTTTTCTCATACAATTCATGAGCAATGGTTACCATTTTTTGAATAGAAGGATAGGTATTATGAATCAAAAATTGTTTATCTAATTTACTTTCAAATTCAGGTCGAAGCTCATCTAACGTTTTTATAATGGTTTTAGAAGTTTGGTGTGCATTTTTCAAATGTTTTAAATTAGTCGTACTCAAATAAGCTTTGTATAGAGCATCTAACTTTTCTTTTAAAACACGCATCAAAACAAGTTTTGATATTGTCTTTTTAGAGTTTGGGTTTGTATATAAATTAGTAGAATTAAAATTTTCTTCTAGCTGAATTAATGCCTGTTGATATTGTTGCAATCCTTTATCAAATTGCAGTTGTTCTAAAAATAAATTCCCCAATCTAGCATATACAATTGCTATATCTTGATGTTTTTTATTGTTTCGATACTTTTTTGTTTTGTATAAACTCTTTTTATAATAATTTTCTGCTTTTTTATAATTTTTTAAGCCTAAATAAGCATCTCCATAGATTAAATCAACATCTCTTTCAAAGGGGTTTTCATTAGGATAAAATTTAGAATTTTCATTGAGTATTTGTAGAGCTTCATGAAATTCACCTTGTTTTATCGCATTCTTTTCGAGTAATAAGTACGTTGAGAGTAAGTTATTTTTAAAACTAGGGTCATTTGCTCTCGTTTTATAAAAAGTCAGGGGCTCATTTAAAAGTTGATTTGCTTTTTGAAATTCTTCTTTTTCTATAGCTATCTGTGCTAATAGTTTTTTATTATTACTAATACGAGACTCCCAATCTGGTATGTTAATCTTATACTTATCAAGTAAACCGATAGCCTTGTTAAGTGTATTTGTGGCTAACTGATATTTTCCTTTGTTTCTATATATTTCTCCTAAGAAAGCATAGATACTAGAAAGCATAATAATATTTTCTTTCGATTGTTTTTCTAATGGAGTTTTATTAATTTTTAAAAGAAGTTCTTTAAAGTGTTTTTTTGAAGTTGTATATTGTTTAATCTTATAATTATAATTTCCTTTATCAAAAAGTAAATAATCTTTAAAATACTCTTTATATGCAAAAGTATCTATGCGTTTATCAAAACTTAAAAGACTGTCTTCTCGACGTAAATTTTGCTGATAGTTCTTTAAATCATAATAATATCCATTTGCATTGATTAGATATTGGTAAGTGTAAAGTAAATATTCAATATTATTGGCTTGATCTGCCAATTGAATTGTTTTTTCATAAAAAAAATAGGCACTGTCTTGATTTGTATAGTGATAGCTATAAGCTTTGTTAAAGCTTTGTTCAAAAGTATGCTTAGCATTCTGTGAAAACAGGCTATTATGAAATAGTATACAAAAGATTATATATATTAGTTTTTTTTTCATGAAAAAAAAGCCCTCATAGTTAAGAGGGCTTTAGTTTTTATAAAACAACAATTAATTACTTATTTTCACTAGTGTTTTAGTTGTAAATTTCTCACCTTTTATAATAAAGGTTGACTCAGCAATTGCAAGACCTTTGAAGTCACTTTCAAATTGTAACACTACATTATCTTCATTATAACTATCTACAACTTGATTTGCTATACCTATTAATTGGTTTTTTTCTAAATCAAAAAATCTTATTTTAAATTCTAACTCTTCTGGCACTATAAAACCTCTAACGTCACTAATGTCAATCATTCTATAACTAACCTCTAAATTCTCACCGACCTTACAAGGGTTCGGTGGGTTTATGGGGCCTATGCCACCTGGTCCTTTAGGAAATATAAATCCTGTTAAATATTCAGAAACATAACTATACCTTTCATATTGCTGAGATGTTTTTTCATATTTATCAATATACTCTTCATTTCCTTCTTCAATTTGAGTTTCATAAAACTCCTTTCTGCAATTTAAATTTTGGGTAAGATCTTCAAGCCCTAGTTTTGCTAAATTCACTCCAGAAAGAATATCTTTATTTTCTTTAGTAATAGATTTTTCAGCAATAGATTCTGATATAATCTGTTCTTGTTCAGTACATGAGAACAGTAAAAATACACTCATGATTAACGGAATTACATTCATATTTTTCATTTTTAAAATTTTTAATAAGATTCTTTTACTCTTTGTCTATTAATTGTTAGAAATGTTAACAAATTAAAGTATATGCAATTTTTAATAAACAAATTTACGCCCTAAGTAACAGCCCATTTTAAAAATTATATAATAAGTGAAAAAAAATGTATACTTGGTTGTGTATTTTATATACTTGGTTTAACAGTCTTTCATTTTCTCTGCCACTTTCTCTAGCTCAACATACCAATCTTCTCCGAACTTTCTTATCAAAATTTGTTCTACAAATTTATATCTCTCAACATTTTATACATTTCTGCTTTTAAATTTTTAGATTTGCCATATACAATAAAGGCATGACCATTTTTTTTTCATTAGGACTTATTTTAATTACTTGTATTATTATCTGGAGAGCTTGCGACGGTTTTGAAATGGCCTCGAACTATTTGGGTAGAAATATGAAAGAAGGCATTAAAGGTGCAACCATTAATGCTATAGGCAGTAGCTTGCCCGAGCTTTTTACAACATTATTTTTCTTGTTTGTATTAAAAGATAAAGATGGCTTTTCTGGTGGTATCGGTACCACAGCCGGAAGTGCTGTTTTTAATGCAATGATAATTCCCGCTGTTGTAATTTTAGTAGTTATAGGCAAGGGTATTTCTTCTAAAATTGTAGTATCTCAAAAAGTCATTTTAAGAGATGGTATTTCTTTAATATTAGCCGAATTAGCTTTAATATTTGTAATTACAGGGTCTTCATTATACTGGTGGCATGGACTTATATTAATGCTACTTTATTTTGTGTATGTGGCATATATGCTATCGAGTCAAGGTGCTGGTGATGTAGAAAACGACTATGAAGATAAGGCTGAAGGTGGTAACAAGGTCATTGCATTATTTAAAGGTGATCTAGCAACCACCGTTTTAGGCAACGCTAAAATTAACACCACTAAAGCAATTGCTTTATTAATTTTATCTGTAATTTTTATTGGTCTAGCTTGTTTTTGGCTTGTGCAAGCTTGTGAAGCTTTTGGGTCAGCTATTGGCATGCCTATTTATTTTGTTTCTGTTATACTGGCATCGGCAGCAACAAGTGTTCCTGATACTATTATTTCATATAAAGATGCTATGAAAGGTAATTATGACGATGCTGTTGCCAACGCATTAGGAAGTAATATTTTCGATGTGTGCTTCGCACTTGGATTACCTTTATTCTTATTTACACTTATTTATGGCCCTATTGAAATGAGTGCTTCCACTATCGAAAATATAGGACAACTACGTGTGTTGCTCTTAATTTTAACCATAATTGTGTTTTTGATATTTGTACTATCTAAAAAAGGTATAAGTCAAATACATGCCAGAGTACTACTAGTTTTATACGTTCTTTTTGTTGCCTATATTATAGGAAAAGGTGTAGGTAACGATATGCCTGTTATTAAAGAAGTATCGAATATTTTATCCTACATATCCAGTTGGTTTACGAGTTTGATTCCCTAGAGCCTGTCAACTAAAATCAATGTGAATTTTTTGTGAAAAATTGAGAACAAACATTTGATGCCTTTTCAATAACAATTGAATATTTGCAATATAATTTAGATATATATTTCTTGTCTTTTACAACATATTTGATATTATTAAGAAAAAAAAAGTCTTACGTCTTATAGCGAAGCGGTCTTGTGTCTTTTTTATGCTACAACTCGTCTTCACTCAGTACAATTATAAAATCATTTGCAGTTAACATTACAGGCGTATCTTTTACAAGATTCAATTTAATACCAAAATTATCTATCAAAGACTTGCTTAAATCCCCTTTTCTTATACCTAAACAGATCTCGTCTCGTTGTTGTGCACAGAAAATAATATCAGTAAAAGTTAATTGTTGTGGGAAAGTATCAAAATATAAAGTCGCTGGTTTTACATAAATCTCACTGCCGTCTTCAGAGAAGATATCGTCATAGAATGTTTTCATCAACGCTTCTTCACTTAACTGTGCTAAAATCATGGTAATTAATTTATTGCTGATAATAAAATCATCTACGTTTGTCTGTGTTATTATTTCTTGGTTTTCTGAATTTAAAACCTGAGTAATAATATGCAATCCGCTATGATTATTAACAACTTTACGCAATAGTAATAATATGATCAATGTATCAGAATCAATCTTGTCTGCCGATTGTTCTTCCGTACTTTGAGATAAAATTACAATAGTGTCATAGCTTTCTGGGCCAACAGCTTCCAATTTTTCTAAATCTAGCGGGTCAGAATCATGTAGGTTAATATTAAAATCTGAATATTCTTTAGCAATATCTTCTATTGTTTCCGTTAAGGCTTCAGTAGGCATATTAAACATAATATCAAAATCAGAGTCTTCTAATAAATAGTCAGTAGCCTCTTCTATAAAGACTTCTGCTACTTTATGCCACCCTAAAATTAGGATACGCTTTTTCTTTTGCTCTAGACGTTTGTCTATAATTTTATGTCCTTTATCAGGAAAGTAATATTGTTTATTTTCATAAGATATAGTAGAGTCGTCTTCTGCCAAAATAACTACTGAATCACCATTACTGAGTACTGTATCTGTTGGTGGACGTAAAATCAACCCTGCTTCATCTGAATAAATACCTAAAGGAATACCGTCTTTTAAATAGTAACTTAAATCGCTGAATAAAACATTGTTCCAATTGTCCTCATAGAAATAAATTTCGCAGCCATCAAAAGACAATATCTCTTTATAAACAGTATCTAATCCGCTTGTAAGCGATGTCTGAATTAGCAGTTTGCCCATGATATTCCAACTATCAATAGCAATGATATTATCATCTTCGAAAAAGCTTATAATATCTCTTTTTTCTTTTGTGAAAATTTCAGCTATAATAGGCAATTCATTTTTTCCATTTTGGCAAGCAGTTATCGCTAAAATAGATTTAACAGACTGTACATCACTAGCTTTTTTCTTATCTAGTGTAGCACTTTCCGAACAGCTCGCCAAAATAATTATCGACCTTGCAGATTCTAAATTTATACGCTTTAATTCATTAATGTTAGCATAGTCGCCTTGTGTGGTAATTACCTCCGTAGTCATCATATCAGAGAGTCGCTTGGTTATTAAACTATCCATTAACTCTTTATTTTCATTAGATAAAACTACCACCGAGGCTTTAGACTCACTTTCGTTGGCCAGAATAAGCTCTCTTATAACATCTACAATACGTTCGTTCCATCCTAAAATTACAGTATGATTACTTTCTACAACTTTCCCTCTACCTTTTCTAAAATCATATAACATCGTATCTAAGGCCGTTGTTATAAAGGCAATTAGTGCAGAAAGCAAAATAACACCTACTAAACCAGCAATTACGGCTGCTATTTTGGTATAAGGACCAGAATAAATATCCTGATTCATATTGCCAGGATCGGTCATTTGAAGCCAAATGGTATAAATATTATCAAAAAAACTTCTATCGGCTTGGGTAACTGGGTCGATACTGTCATGGAAAAAAGTTACCAATAAAAGCCTAAGACCTATTACTATTAGAAATGCTACAATAAAAAAGATAACTAGGAGCTTGAAAATAGAAATACCTCCTTTACTTAAAAAACGTTCAGCACGATAATTTAAGCGGTCTTTTAACGAATTTTTCATTTGATTGGTTTGGTTATGATGAGTATTTAACGCAAAATTTAAGCTTAAAAATAGCAATCTCTATCTATAAACTTAAAATTCTTAAAAAAAGTATCTACCGTAGTTCATTGATTCTTTTCATTTTCTATAAAATGAAAGAATATACCGTTATTTATTATAATTCTCTGCCACCTTCTCTAGCTCAGCATACCAATCTTCTCCAAACTTTCTAATTAATGCTTCTTTTACAAACTTGTAGATAGGTATTTGTAATTCTTTTCCCAGGGTACAGGCATCATCACAGATTTCCCATTTGTGGTAATTTACTGCAGAAAATTCAGAATAATCTTGCACTCTTATCGGATATAAATGACAGGAAACAGGTTTTTTCCAAGCAACTTCGCCTTGGTTGTAAGCTTCTTCAATACCACACATGGCAACATCTTTATCATCATAAATAATATAAGCACAACTATCATCACTTGAAATTAACGGAGTTTCATATTCACCATCATGTGTAATAAAAAGCCCCTGTTCTTCAATAGCTTCAATACCTTCTTTAGTTAAAAAAGGTTTTACCTTTGGATATATATCAAGTAATATTTGTAACTCTTTTTCTTCTAATGGTGCTCCTGCTTCACCATCTACACAACACGCACCTTTACATGCTGAAAGATTACACATAAAATCATTTTCAATAATTTCTTCTGAAACTATCGTTTTCCCTAATTGAAACATCTCATTTGGTTTATTAATGTGCAAAAATAAGCTTATTTTATGATAAATACTTTTATTTATGTACGTTTACAAAAAATTAAGATAGATGATACAGAGTCTAAATTTTAAAGAAATTTTTACTGCATTTATGATACTATTTGCTGTAATTGATATTGTTGGAAACATCCCAATTATTATAGATTTACGTAAAAAAGCTGGGCATATACAAAGTGAAAAAGCTTCTTTAATTGCAGGTGCAATTATGATTATTTTTTTATTCTTAGGGAAAAGTATATTAAGCCTTATTGGTATAGATGTACATTCTTTTGCTGTGGCTGGTGCATTTATTTTGTTTTTTATCGCTCTTGAAATGATTTTAGGTATTACACTTTATAAAGATGATGAAGGTGATGCATTGACAGCTTCTGTTTTTCCTTTAGCTTTTCCGTTAATAGCTGGCCCTGGAAGTTTAACTACGCTTTTATCTTTACGCTCAGAATTTCAAATTGAAAATATTATTATTGCAGTCGTTTTAAATGTACTTTTAATCTATTTAGTATTAAAAACATCGACTAAAATTGAAAAAATAATAGGAAATAATGGTATCAAAATTATACGTAAAATATTTGGTGTAATTCTATTGGCAATTGCTGTCAAATTGTTTGCAACTAACATTCAAGGGTTAATTCATTAATTTTGAAATGAAAAAATTTGAAGTAATAATTATTGGAGGTGCTGCTGCTGGAATGTCATGTGCTTTGGTTTTAGGCTCTGCAAAAAACAAACCCTTTGCTAAAAATAAAACCATAGGAATTATTATCCATCAAAAAGCATCAGCCTTAGCTAGTGGTGTTTTTAATAATGTTTTAGGCTTAAAACCTGCAACCACAGGAAAAGAGATTTTAGAGGATGGCAAACAACAGTTAGCCGAAACCTACCCTCATGTTGTACAAATTGAAAAAGAAAAAGTACTAGAAATACAAGGTGAATCAGAAGATTTTACCATTATTACTAATAAAAACAAATACCACGCAAAAACCATAGTTGTTGCAGTTGGACCTTCAAATCTTTTCAATATTTCAGGTCTTTTACAGTATGTAGAGCCTCATCAAAAATTACCTGTAGCTAAAAAGCGAATTCAACTTAAAAACAAAGATCACTTGATTACTAATGGTATTTATGTTGCTGGTGTATTGGCGGGTTGGCGAAGTCAATTTGCTATTGCTTGTGGTAGTGGTGCTAGTGTTGCTACAGATATTTTAACCAAATGGAATAATGGTCAACCTGCAATGGTACACGATAAAATAGAAGATTAAGGCAATAATTTTATTTTTTCTTGTTCTAAATCATATACGCGTTTAAGCATTTGATCATTTTCATTTAACATTTCATAGAACACATTTTCATCAAACAAATGCTGTGCAAAAATAGATTTTAAATATTTTCTCAAATAAGAAATACTTTCAGGTGTTATTTTCCTAGCATTATTAAATTGTAAAAGATATTCATTTAAAATACGTTGGTCTTTATCAAAATTTACTCTAAAATCTTCCACATTCCATTTGTTTACTTCCTCTCTATGGTTATCTATATATTCAAAAACAAAATTATCTAATGTTCTAAAGTTGAAATTTCCAAAATAAGATGTTGTATCAATACTTACAAAAACATCTGGTACAATACCACCACCGCCATAAACCGTTTTACCTTTAGGTGTCATATATTTTAAGGAATCTACTACTTTAATACTATCGCCATTAGTCAATTCTCCACTATAATATCTCGTTAAATAATCATTGTAATAATTTTCTCCGTTTTCGCCATCGTAAGGTTTTTGAATAGATCTACCTGTTGGTGTATAGTAACGAGAAACCGTTAATCGTACGGCAGAGCCATCTCCTAATTCCATTTCTTGCTGTACCAATCCTTTACCAAAAGAACGTCGGCCCACAATAATTCCTTTATCATTATCTTGTAAAGCACCTGCAACAATTTCACTCGCTGAAGCAGAATTTTCATCAATCAAAACATACAGTTGACCGTTTTCAAAACTTCCTTTTGATGTAGCAAAACTCTTATCA
>Ga0209633_10001755_pt1 | contig 21857 bp, 23 predicted proteins | sample Cruoilmetagenom1_FD_187290 | JGI IMG/M metagenome (GOLD analysis project Ga0209633, IMG submission 187290) | Oil polluted marine microbial communities from Coal Oil Point, Santa Barbara, California, USA - Sample 1 (SPAdes) (version 2) | ecosystem: Environmental > Aquatic > Marine > Oil seeps ... | reverse complement strand
GTCAAATCTGAAATTGTACGATAAAGTGATGCAAAATATGGATCAACTTCCAAAAGAAGTGATGCAACCTTTAGTAAAACCTTTTGATATTGATATAGATATTCCTATAGTAAATATTGCTTTTTATCAAAAAAATAAAACAATTGATTATAATACTTTTGTTAAAACTATCCAAGACTTAAAACATAAAATAAGTGAGATAGAAAGTGTTTCAAAAACAGAACTTAAAGGTGCTAAAAAAGAGCAATATAATGTTGAAGTAGATTTATCAAAATTGAAAGCTTATCATCTATCTTTAGGACAAATTGTACAAGCTATAAAATCGTTAACAATTAATGTTCCAGATGTTAAATCAAAAACAGTACAAAATGAATTAGTTGTATTTGGAGTTAAAAATGCAATTGATAGTGTAGAAGATGTACAAAATATCATTGTAGCTCAATATATGGGCAGTCCTATTTATCTTCGAGATGTTGCAACAGTGAAAGATAGTTTTGATAATCAAAATAAACAAAGTGCATCAATCATATTAAAAGAAGATAATAGTTTTAAAAGTTATGAACAAGTAACACTGACCGTTGCAAAACTTGGTGGGACAAATGCCGTATTTGTTGCAGATGATGTTGTATCATTACTTGAAGAACATAAAGATGAATTGTATTCTGAAGGTATTGGATATACAATTACAAGAAACTATGGAAAAAGAGCAAATGAAGCAGTAAATGAACTTGTTCATCATCTTGTTATTACTATTGTTATTATTGCTATTATGCTTGTATTCTTTCTTGGTTGGAAAGAGTCATTAATAGTTACTTTTACAGTTCCTGCTATTCTTGCTGTAACTTTGTTTGTTGCATATTTAAGTGACCAAACTATCAATCGTATAACACTGTTTGCTTTTTTACTCTCCCTTGGATTACTTGTAGATGCAGCTATTATTGTAATTGAAAATATTCACAGACATTTGCATGACCATAATAGTGAATTTAAAGATATGGATGAAATATTAGTACGAGCAACAGATGAGATAGGAGCCCCTACAAATGTAGCGACACTAGCAATTATCCTTACTATGGTTCCTATGGCATTTGTGGGTGGAATGATGGGAGAATTTATGAAACCAATTCCTTATAATGTTCCAGTTGCTTTATTGGCATCATTGATAATAGCTTATATCTTTACTCCATATTTAAGTAAAAAACTTATAAAGAGAAATGATGATGGTGCTCATAATATAAAAGAGGAAAATAAAAATGGATAAACACAATACGCATATAACTACAAAGTTTGAAGAGTTTATTCATAATATTTTAATTAATAAGTCGAAAAAGTTGCTTGTAATACTTATAGTTTTAGCAGCTTTAGTAGCTTCTATTTTGATGTTACCCACTAAACTTGTATTGGCAAAAATGTTACCAGGAAAAAGTACAAATACTTTTTCAATTTATATTGATACCCCAACAGGAAGTTCAGTAGAACAAACAAAAGAGGTCTCGCAATGTGTTCTTAATATTCTTCAAAAAGAGGAAGCGGTTACAGACTTGGAACTATTTTTAGCACAAGGTTCCCCTTTAGATTATGCAGGGCTTGTAAAAGGTAGCGGTATGAAAATGGGGGAGGAGTATAGTGAAATAGTTGTAAATCTAACTGATAAATCTGAGCGAGATGAAAAATCGTTTAATATCGTAACACGGTTAAGACCTTTATTGCAAACACAGTGTGCAGCTCTTTATAAAGATACAAATATAAAATTAATAGAGATGCCAGCAGGTCCTCCTACTTTAGCTTCTTTAGTTGTTGAGGTGTATGGAGATAATAATACTAAAGTAGTTGATTTATCAAAAAAAGTAGCAAAAATATTAAAACAAACAGAAGGTTTGGTAGATATTGATGTGATGAGTGATGAGGTATATAAAAAATATGAACTTGTACCACTTACAGATAAGATTGCAAGAGCAGGACTTACCGTTGATCAAGTAAATAAGATACTTTATTTAGCATTTGAGGGGAAGGTAACTGGTGTTAAAAATACAATTACAAACAATGACCAAATTGGTATTTTTGTGATGTTAAGTGAAGAGACACAAAAAATAGATAAAAATGAAAAAGAGTATTTACAAAATAAATTGAGTTCCTTAAGTCTTATGAATGATAAAGGGGCAATGATACCTTTAACAGAACTTATTACTATAGAAAAAAGTTTTTCTTATCCTACAATATTTCATAAAAACTTAAAAACAATGGTCAATGTTTTAGCTGAAACAAAAATGGTAAGTCAAGTATATCCACTTCTTAAAGCAAGAGAACAAATGATTGAACAGTTTAGTGATGATTATGAAGTTATAAAAGAAGCAGGTATGAGTACATATATGTTTGATTTACACTTAAAAGATAAAATTACTGGTAAAAAATATCTCTTGCGATGGGATGGGGAGATGAAAGTTACTCTTGATACATTTAGGGATTTAGGGGTTGCTTTTATTGCTGCACTGGTTTTGATATTTCTACTTTTAGTTGTATATTATAAATCATTTGCCATAAGTGGAATTATATTAGGTGGTAGTTTTTTATCAATTATAGGGGTAATTATTGGTCATTTTGTAGCAGATTTAGTTACTATAGAAACATTTTTTTTAACGTCAACTTCATTGATAGGATTTATTGCTTTGATGGGGATTAGTTCCAGAAATTCTTTGTTATTAATAGATTTTGCAAAATCACTTATGGAAGAAAAACAAATAGAAAAAAGAAGAGCTATAGCAATAGCCAGTGCCACAAGAGCAAAACCTATTTTGCTTACAGCTATTGCTATTATTTTAGGTTCAGCATTACTTGCCTCAGATCCTGTCTTTGGTGGACTAGGAGTTGCTTTAATCTCAGGAACTATTGCTGCTGTTATCGTTTCACTTGTTTTTATACCAGTATTGATGGATAACTCTAAAGCTATCTGATATTATGAGATGTTTTACTTGCCAATCTTTATCTTTTCAAGCTATATGTAAAGATTGTCAAGAAAACTTTTTAACATCGTCTTTTCATAAAAGGGAGTTAGAGAAAGATTTTTTTGTGTATAGCTTTTATAAATTTGATGAGATAAAAGAGCTTATTAATACTAAGTATCAATTTTATGGAGATAGAATTTTTAAAATTCTTTCTACTTTATCATTACAAAAATTTACCTCAAATTTTACATTTACAAACAAAGTATTTGCTATACCAATTGATGATCATACTTTTCATCAATTTTCACAAACAGCAATATTGACTAAATCATTACAATCAGAATTTATTCAACCGATTTTTAATACACTTAAAGCTACAAATAGGATAAAGTATGCGGGAAAAGACTTAGAGTTTAGAAAAAAAAATAAAAGAAAATTCCTCTACACAGGAAAACAAAATATTCAAGTTATTTTAGTAGATGATTTAGTTACCACAGGACTTACCATACTAGAAGCAAAAGAGTGTTTAGAACAAAATGGTTGTGAAGTACTTTTTGCATTGACTTTAAGTGACGCAAAAACTAACTAATGTACTAACTCGCTTTTTGTACATTTCCCCCGTAACTTAAAGTATCAAAAAAACCCTGTGTTGAAAAAGAACTGTTTAAAGATTTTTTTGTCATATAAGAACTAAAACCAAACTCACTCTCTTTGAAAAAAGATTCTTTTTTTTCATATGATTTTTTTTCATCATCTTCATATGTCTTTTTCTCTTCAGGTTGATAGTCAACATCAGCAGTCATCTTGTCAACCATATTTATTAGATAACCATCTTTTTTATCCATATAAATTTGATTTTGAATATCTGGTGTTAAATTTATTGTCATGATGGCCTCCTTTATAATATATTCTTGTCTAATTATACAAAAAAATAAAATATTATTCAAGTTAAGTTAAATTTAATCTAGTTGTAAGAAAGTATTAAAGTAGATTATGTATTAAATTTCTTATTTTACTTAACCAAATACGATGTTTTTTTATAGTATAATCCAGATAATAAAATAGAAGGTTGATATATTGGTTGCAATAGTTGATTATAATATGGGAAACTTAGCAAGTGTTTATAATGCTTGTGAGTTGATAGATGCAGATGCCACAGTAGTAAAAGACCCAATAAAATTAAAAGAGTTTAATAGAGTTATACTTCCAGGAGTTGGTGCATTTGGTGATGCTATAGAACATTTAAAATCTACAGGAATGTATGATGCGGTAAAAGAGTTTGCTAGTAGTGGTAAACCTATTATTGGGATATGTTTAGGTATGCAACTTTTATTTGAAAGTAGTGAAGAATTTGGAGAGACTGAAGGGTTAGGACTAATTCCTGGAAAAGTTGTACCTTTTGATAAGTCACGAATGGATATGGAAGAGCATAAAGTGCCACATGTTGGTTGGAATAAGATATTTAATAAATCAAATAAACTTTTTGAAGGATTAGAAAATCCATATTTGTATTTTGTACACTCATTTCATGCGGTTTGTGATGATAAGTACACTATAGGAACAACACATTATGGATATGATTTTGTAAGTGCAGTACAAAAAGATAATATCTACGGATTTCAACCACATCCAGAAAAATCTCATGACAATGGGATACAGATATTACGAAATTTTATGAAATTATAATTTAAGAATAATTAAAAAGGAAAGAGATATGAGTCACTTATTAGAATATATTGATATAAATGAATTTAAATGTTTCAAAAATTTTCATGCAGAGGGTTTTAAACGAGTAAATCTCATAGGTGGTAAGAATAATGTTGGTAAAACTGCTTTTATGGAGGCTTGTTATATTAATATTTATTCAAGAGATATTGAAACTACTACACATGCAATTACTAGAGTTACTTATAGAAGAAAAAACTTGGAATTTCTTGGAAAGCCTTATGGAACAAGTTATGCTAAGATATTTTTAGAAAAAGTAAATGGTATTTCAATTTCTTCAAAACTTAATTCATTAAAATTTCATATTAAAAAACATGAAGGAGTAGAAGAGTATATATTTAATATTGGAAATAATGCTAAAAAGATTATAGTAAATGTTAATGAATTCTCTTTTAGGGAGGAATATCTAGAAAATATAGAGTTTATTGATAATTTTGGTCTTACAAATAGTGAATTAAAAGACTCGTATGAATCAATTCAAAAAAAAGAAAAAGAAGAATTAGTTAATAAATATATTAATGAGTTTGATAATAATATATTAAATTTTAAAATACTTGGCGGAAATAATCCTGCATGTAAAGCATTAAATATTGATGACTATCAAGATATTAATGAATTTGGTGATGGATTGAAACATTACCTATCAATTATTTGTTTATTGTATGCATGTGAAAATGGATATCTATTTATAGATGAGATAGATAAGGGTATTCATTATACTCAATTAGATAGATTATGGGAAATTATTTTAACCATTTCAAAAGATCAAAATGTTCAAGTATTAGCTACAACACATTCAAGGGAATGTATAGAATCTTATGCAAGAGTTTCTAAAAAACTTGAAGATGAAGATATAAGTTTTATAGAGCTTGGAAGAGATAAAGAAAATAAAATTCAAGCAAATGTGTTAGATTTTTATAAGTTTAATAAAGAGATTGCAAATGGTAATGGGGTAAGGGGATGGTAGCATTAATCCATGAGGGAAAAACCGATAAAGAGTTTTTCAATAATTTACTTCAGTCTTACAATTTACCATTATTAGAAGATAAAATAAAATATATTAATTTTGAAGGTATAAACAATATTTTTCAGGTTGGAAATTCTAATTATGATGAAATAGAAAATGAGATTAAAATAGGAAAAATTTCTAAAATGTTAATAGTAGTAGATGCTGATTTTAAATATGAAGAACATTTAAAAAAACTGAAAGAAACTATTGAAAATTTAGCTTTTGATATACCTATTGATTTTTATATAATGTGTGATGATAATAAAGAGGGTAATCTAGAATCATTTTTATTATCAGTATTAGATGATAAACAAAAAGAGTGCATTAAGATATTTAAAAATTGTTATAAATATGAATTAACAGATAAATGGACTTACAATACTTTTTATAGGCATAAAAAATACCCTTTTGATTTTTCTCATCAAAATTTTGATGAATTAAAAGAAAAATTAACAAACTTATTTAACTAAAAGGAAGAATATTAATGGATATATTACCAGCGATAGATTTAAAAGATGGAAAAGCTGTAAGACTTTCTAAAGGTCTTATGGAAAGTGCGAAAATTTATAGTGATGAGCCTTGGCAAGTAGCTAAGCGATTTGAAGAACTTGGAAGTAAGTGGCTTCATATAGTTGATTTAAATGGTGCTTTTGCTGGGGAACCAGCAAATTTGGAACAGATTAAAAAGATACGGGAAAATTGTAATCTAAAAATAGAACTTGGCGGTGGTATTCGAGATGAAGAAACTATTAAGATGTATATTGAACTTGGTGTTGATAGACTCATTCTTGGTTCAATTGCAGTTAAAAATCCACAGTTTGTAAAAGATATGGCTGCAAAGTATCCAATTGCTGTTGGAATTGATGCTATGAACGGAATGGTTGCAGTAGAAGGATGGGCTGAAGTATCAACTATGGAGGCTACAACTTTAGCTAAAGAGTTTGCAAATGCAGGTGTTGAAGCTATAATTTGTACAGATATATCTAAAGATGGTATGCTATGTGGAGTAAATGTTGAGTTTACAGAATCTATTGCATTAGCGAGTGGAGTAGATACTATTGCATCTGGTGGTGTAAAAGATATCAATGATATTATTAACTGTAAAACAAATGGAAATATAGCTGGAGTTATTGTTGGAAAAGCATTTTATGAGGGTACTTTAGATTTAGAGGAAGCTTTTAAAGTTCTTTAAAGAGTAATTTAAAGGAATTTTAGATAGAATCGCAATCCTTTAATTTAAAGTAAATTTGAGTTATCGTGAAATCTCACATGTAGTAATTCTTTAACAGGGTTGCATCAAAGTTTGATGTGAATGACTACAGAGGCTTGTTGTATATTTATTTTGATATACCTCAAAACAAAACCCCTAAAATAATCTGAGCAAAAAGCTCAAAAAGAAGGAACAATTATGGTTACAATGAAAGATTTATTAGAGTGTGGTGTACATTTCGGTCACCAAACAAGAAGATGGAATCCAAAAATGAAAAAATTCATTTTCGGTGTAAGAAAAAATATTTATATTATTGACTTACAAAAAACACTAAGATACTTTAGATACACATATACATTAGTAAGAGATGAAGCTGCTCTTGGTAAAACAATGATTTTTGTTGGTACTAAAAAACAAGCTAGCCAAGCAGTAAAAGATGCAGCTATCTCTTGTGGTATGCCTTATGTAAATCACAGATGGTTAGGTGGTATGTTAACAAACTACCCAACAATGAAAAAATCTATTAGAAAATTAGAAATTATCAAAAAAATGAGAGAAGAGGGTCAATTAGACTTACTTACAAAAAAAGAAGCTTTAATGCTTACTAGAAAAGAGAAAAAACTAGAAGATTACCTTGGTGGTATCAAAGATATGACAACATTACCTGATATGATGTTTGTTATTGATGCTGTTAAAGAAAAAATCGCTATACTTGAAGCTAGAAGACTTGGTATTAAAGTTTATGCTCCATTAGATACAAACTGTGATCCTGATTTAGTTGACTTCCCAATTCCAGGAAATGATGATGCGATTAGATCAATTCAATTATTTTGTACAGAATTTGCAGCAGCTATGAACGAAGGAAAAACAGCATTTTCAGAAGCAAATGGTGAAGATACAGATGTTGTAACTGAAGCTGAAATGGTAGAAGTTAAAGAAGAAGTTGCAGCTGAAGCTGAAGCGGTAACTGAAGAAGTAACAGAAGAGGAAAAATAATTATGGCAGGAGCAACTCCAAAATTAATTAAAGAACTTAGAGAAAAATCTGGTGCAGGTATGCTTGATTGTAAAAATGCTTTAAATGAGTGTAATGGTGATCTTGAAAAGGCTGTGCAATACTTAAGAGAAGCTGGACTATCAAAAGCTGCTAAAAAATCTGCAAATGTTGCAGCTGAAGGTTTAGTTTCAATGTTAGTTAATGATGACTTTACAAAAGCTACAATGACAGAGATTAACTCTCAAACAGATTTTGTTGCTAAAAATGCAAATTTTTTAGCACTAAAAGATGAGATTACTGCTCACGTTCAAGCTACAGGTGTATCATCAACTGAAGAGTTAAACAAAACAACTATAAATGGTACAAACTTTGAAGAGTATTTAAATTCTAACATTGCTACTATTGGTGAAAATCTTGTTGCTAGAAGAATGGTAACTGTTTCAACTGATAATGGAGTAGTAAATGGTTATGTACATTTAGGAAAAGTTGGTGTTTTATTAAGTGCTACTTGTGACGCTTCTGCAAAAGAAAAAACAGCTGATTTATTAAAAAAAGTTGCTATGCATGCAGCTTCAATGAAACCAACAGTTATCTCTTATAAAGATTTAGACAGAGATTTTATCGAATCAGAAAACAAAGCAATCATTGCAGATATTGAAAAACTTAATGAAGAGTTAGTAAGACTTGGAAAACCATTAAAAAATATTCCAGAATTTGTTTCAAAAGTTCAATTAACAGATGAAGCAATTGAAGCAGCACGTGTTAAAATGAAAGAGGAATTAATAGCGGAAGGTAAACCAGAAAAAATTATTGATAATATCTTAAAAGGTAAAATTGCTAGATGGATAGAAGATAATACTCAACTTGATAAAACTTATGCATTATTAAGTCAAACATATGTTATGGATGATTCAAAAACTGTAGAAGAAGCTATTAAAGCTTGTGATGCATCTATTGAATTAGTTGAATATGTAAGATTTGAACTTGGCGATGGAGTTGAGAAAAAAGAAGAAGATTTTGCAGCAGAAGTTGCAGCACAAATGGGTAAATAGTAACAAAGCCTAGTGTTACAATAGATGAAAGATACTAATAACACTGAAACTACAGCACACCTCTTACTTGATGTAAGAGGTGTATCTCACAATTTTGACTATCCACTTTTTAGAGAAATTAATCTAACACTACAAAAGAAAGAAACTATTGCTATTATTGGCGTAAGTGGTAGTGGAAAATCAACTTTACTCAATATATTTTCTTCCCTTTTGATTCCAAATAAAGGTGAAGTATACTACAATAATAACAATATTTTTAAACTATCTAAAAATCAGTTGTTAAAAATAAGAAGAGATGATTTTGGTATCATATTTCAAGCACATTATTTATTTCGTGGATTTAGTGCATTGGAGAATTTACAAATATCAGAATTTTTAAGTCAAGAGACTATCAATAAGGATTTATTAAAATCTTTAAAAATAGATTATGTAATGACACAAGGTATTGGGGAGCTAAGTGGAGGACAACAACAACGTTTGTCATGTGCTAGAGTTCTTACAAAAAAACCTCAAATAATATTTGCAGATGAGCCTACAGGAAACTTAGATTATGAGACTGCAAATGAAGTTATGAATGTTTTGTTTGATTATATTGAAAAAAATAGTGCTGGTTTGATAATAGTAACACATGAAGAAGAGATAGCATTTAAGTGTGATAAAGTTTACAAATTAAATGATTATAGATTGGAGCAATTAAAATGAGATTGAAAAGAGTACTAGATGAATAAAAATTTAGTTTTAGTTTCAAAAAAACCTATTGTTATTCAAATCTTTACATTAGTTTGTAAAAAAATGAATATCTCCCTTGAAGTTTTACACGATGCACAAATTGATCATAAAGTAGATATGATAGTATTAGATAATGAATTTATAAATGATAGATTTAATATTATAAAAACATATTCAAAAATAATTGGTGCTATCTCTAAAGAAGATTTACCTTTTGAATTTGCAAATGATTTTATAATTCCTATGCCATTTTTACCATCATCTTTACAAGATATTTTGGAAGATCAAGTTTATATTTTAAATAAAAGAATAAATTCTAAAACATATGTATCAAATGTAGAAGTTGAAGATGATGATTATGATGAATTTACAATAGATACAATGCAAAAAGATGATCCTGAGGTATCTGTTGAATATCTTGAAGGTTTAGCAGATGATATAGCAGATGATATGAGTGAAGAGATAGATGATAGTGTTGTCTCACGTAGTTCTGTAAACCATGGTGGAATATTGGATAGAAATGAATTATCAATGATTGAAAGTATTATTGGTGATAACATAATTGATGATAATGCAAATAATTTTATAGATGTAGATAATGAAAAAGATGATCAATGGGTAGATTTATCATCTATTATAGATCAAGCCATTGATGAAGTTAATACAGTAGATCATATATATGATAGAGAAGATAATAATCCTATCAAATTGCTTTTAAATAATTATGAATTAGATGAATTAAAACCTCTTTTAAGTATGTTAGATCAAGAGATTATAGATTCTTTAGCTGATGGTAATGAGGTAAGCGTTCTTTTAAAAATGGATACAAATGCTCAATAATATACTTAACAAAGGGGCAATTTTATTGCTTTCTGGACCAAGTGGTTGTGGAAAAAGTTCACTTTTAAAGAAACTATATACAGTTATAGATAATTATTATTTTTCTATCTCCACAACTACACGGCTCCCGCGAGTTGGAGAACAAGATGGTGTTGATTATCAATTTGTTACTAAAGAAGAGTTTCAAAAAGGTATTAAAGAGGGTAATTTTTTAGAATGGGCAGAAGTTCATGGAAATTATTATGGTACATCATTAAAATCTATTAATGATGCCTTAGAAAAAGGAAAGTTAGTAATTTTTGATATAGATGTGCAGGGATTTGAACAAGTTATCAAAAAGTTACGAGATATTACAACAACAGTATTTATTACAACTCCTACTTTGAAAGAATTAGAAAAAAGATTAATTTCTAGAGCAACTGATTCTATGGATGTTATAGAAAAAAGAATCAAAAATGCACAAGATGAGATAAAATATACCCAAGAGTATGATTATTTGATAATCAATAATAATTTAGATGATGCAGCTGATAAGTTAATTTCAGTTGCAAAAAGTGCATTAATCAAATCAAAAATGTTTGATAATGAAACTTTAGTTAAACTTTGGAATTCTTAATTTAAATACTATCTTTATTTACAGGTTTTCCAAAATGATAGCCTTGCATATAGTCAATTCCTAGTTTTTTTGCAGTATTATATATATCTTCACTACATACAAATTCAGCAACAGTTTTAATACCAAGTTTTTTACAAAATTGAGCAATAGTTTCTACTATAAGAGCTTGTTTTGGTAGGCGATCTATCTCTTTAATCAGCGAACCATCAATTTTTACATAATCAATATTTAAAGCCTCTAACATATTAAAATTTGAATAACCTGCTCCAAAATCATCTACACCTATTCTACATCCATAGGCTCTGATTTTTGTAATAAATTCTCTAACAATATCAAAATCTTCTATCTCTTCACTTTCTAGAATTTCAAATTCCAATTGTTTTGCTTCTTGGGGATGATTTTCTAATGTATCAAAAATAAAAGTGAAAGTTTCTTTATTTACAATATCATCAAAAGATAAGTTAACAGCAATTCTTATCCCTCTTTTTTTAATAATTTGAATCACATTAGTAAGCATAACTTTTATAATAATAGGAAAAAGTTTAGCTTTTTTTGCAATTGGTAAAAAGTAAAAAGGTGCTATCTCTTTCCCATCTTCACCTATATATCTTATTAAGGCTTCGTATTTATATACTTCTTGTGTTTGAGCATCAACAATTGGTTGTAGAAATGAATGAAAACTATTGTCTGCGATACCACTTTTTATTTTTTTGATCCAAGTAATATTTTCTTGGAAATCTTTTTTTTGTTCAAACAAAGATTCATCATATTCTAAAATTTGAAGATATTTTTTTCTCGCTTTTTGAATAGCTCTTTGTGCATATTCAAAAGCATGTTTATCTTCTGATTGTGCTAGTCCTATGGTAATGTTTACATCAATATTCGTATCTTTAACATCTATCCCATCAGTATCAATTTTTAGAGCGAATTTGGTACATTCTTGCTTGAGTGTGTTTATATCTAAATTTGGATCATTTGAAAGTATGACAAATCTATCCGAACCAACTCTATAAATTTTAAAATTCTCAATGTTAAAATGCTTGTTAAGAAGTTCTGTAAATTGTATAAGAATTTCATCTCCATTTTGTTCCCCATATAAATCATTAAGAACTGAAAATTTATCAATATCAATTAATGCAATTGTTGATTTTGCTAATTTTGAAATATCTTTTATAAGTGCATTTCTGTTTGCAACATGTGTAAGTGAATCTTTATACAAATCTCTAAGTTCATGATACATTAAAGATTGATTCATTGTATCAAGCAATTTTTTAATATTAATAGGTTTTAATACATATTTATCAACACCTAACTCTATTGCTTCAAGAAGATATTCAGAATTTGAAAAAGCAGTTGCAACAACGATTGGAATATTAGGATTTATTGCTTTAATCTCTTTTGCCATATCTAAACCATTCATATTTGGCATATTAATATCAGTGATAATTAAATCTATTTCATCTTCATACTTTTTAAATAGTTCTAGTCCTATAGCACCATCTTCTGCAATAAATTGTTTTTTTGTAAATGTTTCTAAAATACCTTTAGTCACATCTCTTAGATATTGCTCATCTTCACAATATAAAACTGTAATATCTTTTAATCTCGACACATCGTTGTTCATAATCTCTCTTTATTTATAATACTTTTAATATAATACAACAAATTTAATAAATAGTGAATAATATAATGAAAAATAACAACAATATTCTAATTATCAATACAGGTGGAACATTTAATAAACAATATAATGAATTTAATGGGAGTTTATTAATAAAAAAAAATAATGATTTAATAAAAGATATATTAGATAAGTCAAAAATATATAATATGGAAGTAAAAGGTATATTATATAAAGATAGTCTAGATATTACTCTTGAAGATAGAAAATTATTAGTTAAATTTATTAATCAAAGTAAATATAAAAAAATAATAATAATTCATGGTACAGATACTATGGATCAGACAGCTTTATTTTTAGAAGAAAATATAAAAGAGAAAGAGATAATACTCACAGGTGCAATGGTTCCATATAGTATTAATAAAGTTGAAGCAGTTGCAAATCTTATGATGGGATATGGGTATTTATTATCTAATCATAAAAATGGAATATGGATATCTATGCATGGAATGGTAAAAAAAAATGAAAATATTAAAAAAAATAGAGAGTTAGGTGTATTTGAATGTCAATAGTTAAATGTACACATTGTCATCTTGAGTTTGATGAAAATGTAATGATAAAAGAACCTGACAATCCAGAATTAAATTTCTGTTGTAATGGGTGTCAAGGAGTTTATCACTTATTAAAAGATGATGGACTAGATAGTTTTTATGAAAAAATGGGAAAAAATACCATAGCCCCACCAGTTGCAGTGGGAACTGATAGTAGTAATTTTGATATGGAAAGCTTCAAAAGTAGATATATTAAAACTACGAATGAGGGATTTAGTAGGGTTGATTTAATCATAGAAGGTATTCATTGTGCTGCTTGTATTTGGCTTAATGAAAAAGTATTAGCACAAACAGATGGAATTGTAGAGGCTAGTATTAACTTTACAAATAACAAAGCAAAAATAGTTTGGGATGAAGATACTATAAAATTATCTGAAATTATTGATAAAATAAGAAGTATTGGATATAACGCTTATCCATATGATAGAAGTGAAAGTGAAAAAAAAGCAACAAAAAATAAAAGAGACTATTTTTTGCGAATGAGTGTAGCTATTTTTGCGACTATGAATCTTATGATGATTGGTGTTGCTAAATATACTGGATTTTTTACAGGTATGGAAGAAGATATGCTTCAACTTATCCATATGGCAGAGTTTATTTTTACTACACCAGTTGTTTTTTATAGTGGTTGGATATTTTTTCGTGGTGCTTATTATGGTTTAAAGAATAAAATTTTAAATATGGATTTTTTAGTAAGTTCTGGTGCTACATTAATTTATATATATTCTTTATATGTACTTTTAGGTGGAGATGGACATAGCTATTTTGATAGTGCTGCTATGATTATAACATTTGTACTTGTTGGAAAATATCTTGAAGTCCTTGGGAAAAAAAGTGCTGTTGATACGATGGATAAAATTAAATCAACTATCCCTTTAGAAGCTACAATTATAGTTGATGGTGGAAAAAAAGTTGTCCCTCTTGATAAAATAGAAGTTGGAAATATTATAGAGGTTAAAAATGGTGAAAAAGCTAGTGTTGATGGAAAGTTAATTAGTGGAGAAACTTCTTTTGATGAAAGTAGTATTAGTGGAGAATCTATTCCTGTATCAAAAAAGCTTGGAGATACAATATATAGTGGTACAATAAATCTTAATCAAGTGATACGATATAAAGCAGTAAAAAACTATGCTAATTCTACTTTAAATAATATTGTTGAACTTCTTGAAGATTCTCTAAATTCAAAACCAAAAATAGAAGATGTAACCAATGAACTTTCAAAATATTTTTCTATAATTATACTTTCTCTTGCCCTTGCTACTTTTGTTGGATGGTATTTTTATGATGGTATTTTTGAAAAGTCACTTATAATTGCAATTTCTGTGATTATTATCGCGTGTCCTTGTGCATTAGCATTAGCTACTCCAATTGCGAGTTTGATTGGAGTTAGTTGGTTAGCAAAAGAGGGATTACTTTTTAAAGAGGCAAAGTTTATAGAAACATTTGCAAAAGTAAATACAATTATTTTGGATAAAACAGGAACTGTAACTACAGGAAAGTTATCTGTATTAAAAGCTGATTGTGAACACTTAAATAGTGAGCAATTAAATATTTTATATAGTTTAGCAGATAGCTCAACACATCCTGTAAGTAAAGCTGTAAAAAAGTATTTAGAGGAAAATTTTGAAAACATAACAAATATAGAATTAGAAAATATAGAACAAGTACAAGCAAAAGGTTTGCAAGCTATTTATAAAGGCAAAAATATCTTTGGTGGTAACAGTGAATTATTAGAAAAAAAACATATAGAAGTTACAAAAGAGTATAATTCTACAATTTACCATTTTGCTATAGATAATATTCTTATTACAACTTTTGAACTAGAAGATACAATAAAAAAAGATGCAAAAGAAACTATTGATTTTCTGAAGTCTCAAAATATAGAGGTAATTATGTGTAGTGGTGATCATGAGAAAATTGTTTCTAAAGTGGCACAAGAAGTAGGAATAGAAAACTATAAAGCAAAAATGACCCCTATTGATAAAGCAAACTATATTACAAAATTAAAAGAAGAAGGTAAAATCATTGTTATGGTAGGTGATGGTATAAATGATGCCTTAGCATTAAGTCGAGCCTCAATTGCTATTGCTATGGGTAATGGTGCTGATATTTCTATTGCTGTAAGTGATGTAGTTATTTTAAATGATAGTTTAAAGGGATTAGAAAAAAGTGTATATATTTCAAAAAGAACTTTTACTTTTATCAAACAAAATTTAGCTGTATCTTTAGTATATAATATTTTAACAATACCAATTGCTATGGCTGGATTTGTAATACCTTTAGTTGCTGCATTGTCTATGAGTTTAAGTTCATTGCTTGTGGTTGGAAATAGTATGAGAATAAATAATAAAAAATATAAAGGATCTTAAATGACAGCTATATTATGGATGGAATTAATTGTAGGAATTATTGTAAGTTTTACACTTTTAGGTATATTTATTTGGGGTGTAAAACAGGGTCAATTTGATGATGGTAAAAAGATGATGAATGGACTTTTAAATGATTCAACAGAAGATTTACAAGATGCTGTAAATAACGAAGAAAAAGTAAAAGCATTAAAAGAAAAAAAGCTAAAAAACTAGATAAATAAATTATTTACCTAGAGCTGTTGTTCTTAACTCTTCTTCTGTGTAGCTTTTAACTTGGTCTATCATAACACCTTTCATACTACTACCATATAGGTGCCATTTTTATATCCAATTAAAGCTACAGATACTTCACTTTTAGTCATATCTTTTACTATTTTAGATTTTCCTAATGCGACTTTTTCAAAATCTACTATTAAAATAGAGTGTAATTATTTACCAATACCTGTAGATTTTAAGTCAGCCTCACTATATCTAGCAACTTGACCTTTCATAACACCTTTCATAGCACCACCATAAGTACCGTTTTTGTATCCTATTAAAGCTGCAGAAACTTCATCTTTAGTCATATCTTTTACGATTTTAGATTTTCCTAAAGCAGCTTTTTCAAAGTTTGCACCATGACAACCTTTACATGCTCCTAAATTAACTGCAGCAAATGCAGCAACACTACATACTAATGTTCCTAATACGATTTTTCTCATATTATATCTCCTAAATTTTGTTTCACAAATAATACAAGTAATTTACTTTAACTTATCTTATAAAAATTAAGATAGAATGTCATTTATGAAAAATAATAGTATATTAGATATAAATTGTATCACATTTGGTTATCAAAAAGAAAAAATTATATATGAGAATTTTTCTTTATCATTACAAAAGAATGAAATAATTTCTATTGTTGGAGCTAGTGGAAGTGGTAAGTCCACCTTATTTGAATTAATAACTAAAAATTTAAAACTTTTTAAAGGTGAAATAAATGTAAAAAAAATAGCACATATTTATCAAGACCCCTATAGTTCATTTCATCCAACATATTGTATAATAGAACAAATAAATGATGTTGTTGAAGATTATGAAAAAAATGAATTAGATGAGCTATTAGAACAATTACATTTAGAGAAAGAGTTGATTTATAAAAAACCTCATGAATTAAGTGGGGGGCAATTGCAAAGGTGTAGTATATTAAGAGCAATTTTGATGAAACCTGATCTGATTTTAGCTGATGAACCAACAAGTGCTTTAGATAATATAACAGCTTTGGAAACAATGAAGATGCTAATCTCTTTTTTAGATAGGCTTGGTGTTCTTTTAATCACACATGATGAAGATTTAGCTTCTTGGTGTAGTAACACAATAATTAATATAGATAAAAATTAGGATATAAATATAAATGAAAAAAGCATTGGTTTTACTTAATATGGGAGCAGCAAGAAATAAAGATGAGTTAGAAGTATTTTTAACAAATATGTTTAATGATGAAAATATTTTAACATTTAAAAATTCTACAATTCGTTCCATGATAGCTTCTTTAATTGTAACATTTAGACTTAATAAAGTATGGAAAAATTATGAACAAATTGGGGGTGCTTCACCTTTACACAAACTAACAGATAAGCTTATAAAAAAACTACAAAAACAATTACCAGAATATTTTGTAACAGATGCTATGAGATATACTTCGCCTTTTTCTCAAACTGCTATTGCAAGGATTAAAGAACAAGAGATAACAGAGGTAACTCTATTGCCTTTGTATCCTCAATATTCAACTACAACTGTAAAATCTAGTGTTGATGATTTTATGATAAAAGCAAAAGAGGAAAACTTTAATATAAAACTTATAGAACCATTTTATAAAAATGAACTTTATAACAAAGCAGTTTGTGATGAGATTATAAGGGTACAGGGAAAATATAATGATTTTCATATTATTTTTTCAGCACATGGATTACCTCAAAAAATTGTCAATAATGGTGATACTTATCAAAAAGAAGTAGAAGAACAAGTTGAGATACTCAAAGAAAAGTTAACACATTATGCAACAAATATAAAATCAATTAATTTGGCTTACCAATCAAAAGTTGGACCAATGAAATGGCTGACACCTAGTTTAGAAGAGATGTTAAAATATTTTAAAGATGAAAAAGTACTAATATATCCAATTTCGTTTATAATTGATAACAGTGAAACGGTATTTGAACTTGATATAGAATATAGAGAGATTGCAAAAGATCTAGGAATTAAAGAGTATCGAGTATGTAAATGTATTAATGATAATGATACCTTTATTGAAGCAATTAAAGAGTTAATTTAACTCTTTAATTGTAGTAGATTTATTTATCTTTCTCTCTATCTTCATAATATTGTAAAGTATCTATAAACCCATAATGGATGTTGTGTCTTATCTCTTCCGATAAGATAATATTAGAAGATTTATAGTCTATATTATATAACTTATTATTTGTTAAATCTGAGACGACAATAGTCATTTCATATTCCTCTGCTAGAATAGCTAATAAAGCTTCATCTGTAAATGTCATATAATAAGTATTTAAAAAACTTTTTTCTAACCCTTTTTTTGAATATTTTGAGTATTTTTCATTGAAACTTACATCATTTGAAACAAGTATTTGACTAATTGATTTATTCTCAAGTATATTAAATGGATGTGTACCATATCCAATAATTACATCTGATAAATGGTAACTTTCATTAAATTTATTAATAAGTTTAATTTGTATATCATCTTGAATATATGCTTTTTTGATAATATTAGATGAATTACTTGCTGTATTTAAGTACCCTTTAGTTGAAATACAACCTGTCATAATTATTGATGCTAATAAACCTACTAATAATATTTTAAAATGTTGCATTTTTATTTCCTTTTAATTATATATTTATATTTAGTGTCCATGTCCGCCACTTCCTCCGCTTCCACTACTTTCTTTGGAACTTTGCGAGTCGGCATCTTTTTCTAACATTTTAGATACGATTTGTAGTGTTGATTTATCTTGATTATCAGAGCTTGTTTTGGTTGATACACCTAAATTTTTATTTAACATATTTAAAATTTCAACAGTTAACTTTTGTGGTGCAGATATAGCTGTTTTAGTTATATCTACATATTCCCCTTTTTCTAAATTAACTGAAGTTGATTTAGTTTTAACACTTATTGCCCCTTTTGTACAAGCAATTATGTTTTGGTTCCCTAATGTTACTGTACCTCTTATACCTATACTTGCTGTTTTTGTATTAAGTTTAAACTTTGTTGGATTTAAATGACCTATGGCACCTGTAACAGACTTAAAAGTACCTTTTAAGAAGTTAAATTGTGTTTTTGAGTTTGATATAACCTCTTCATCATATAAATACTCTTGAATATTTAATATGGAATCTTTACCTATTGTTATGATAGTGTTATCATTAAATTTAATAATAGCATTAGAATCTTTTTGTGTTGATATTATATCATTTTGTTCAATTAGTAAGTTTATTTTCCCAAGCATTTTTTGAGTATCTCTCTTTACAGTTACACTCCCTTTAAATGAGGTAATATTACCTATTGATCCAAATAATAATGTAGACAAAATAAATATTGCAATTAATAACTTCATAAAATTCTCCTTAAAAAAATATTTTAATACGATTAGACTTAATTGTAAGTAAAACTAGATAATATCAAGGCTTATGAGAAGTCTTGATATTATCTATAAAACTAGAGGTGTATATACTGTTTGTTGTGAACTATTTTGTTTCTTTTCTAAATGTATAATTTCATCAGTTATAAGTGTTTGTTGTGTTGCAGATTTGAGTATCACACCATTACTTAAGTCAATCAGTTTTAGATATAGTATTAATTGTCTTTGTGTAAAGGCATAAGTTCCTACTAGTGCATAGGTGTTTCGATTTATTTTTTGGTTATTTAATTCATCTAAATCTCTTGATAAAAATTTTGTACCATTTGGACCAATTTTTAGATATTTAGAATACTCAATTGCATAAACAGGAGTGTTACATAGTTGTGTAACTTGTGTTTTTATTTCAGCAGAAAGCATAAATCCTAATTCTGAGTTATTTTGAAAATCTTTTACATTTACAAAATCTACTACATATATAGGAGCTTTACCTCCATTTACACTTGAGATAGTTGGGCAAAGTTGTTCCAATAAGTTTTCAGTTAAAGTATCAAAATTAGTTGTTGTTGTGAGATGAAGATATTTAAATTTAAAAGAATCTTCATTTTCTTTAATGATAGAACAACCACTTAATAAAAACGAAACTACTAGTATAATGCTGATTTGTCGCATATTCCATCTTTACATTTTTTTGCAGGACAATTATCACCAGAACACTTATCTTTAACTATATCAATACCAAAGTCAGCAGGTCTAATATCTGCTTCTTTTATATTACAAAGATTATAAAGTTTACAATCATTTGGTTTATAGATAACTCTTGCAGTTGAAATAATCGAACCATTTTCTGAATCTAAAATTCTTGCATTTAATAAAACACTATCATATTCAAATTTCACATAAGTTCCTACTACTATAAATTCAGTAGCACTTATATGATCTTTAAGCCTTTCAACATCTCTTGTTATATGAAATTCTCCATTGGCATTAACAGATACTGCATCTTGACCTCTGAAGTCTGTTACTTTAAAATGTCTAATATGAAGTTCATTAAACATACTTTCACTTAGTACTCTTCCAAAAGTGCTTGTTCTTTCTAGCTCATTTAAGTTTACAAATGATGTAAGAATTATACTAGGGGCTTCTTTTTGGGAAAAGGTGTTTGATGTAAATAGTTGATCACCTATTGATACGATTGCACCATTTAAGTCTTGATAGACATTATCTGTTTTTGCATAAGGCCCATTATAGTCAGCACTTCGTACCTCTTGTATAACTTTTTCTTTATATGTTTTTGGTTCGTTAAATGATGTATTTTTTAGACAGCCACTTAAAAATAAGGACACAAATGCAATGGATAGAATATATTTCATAAAAACCTCTCAGTATAGAATTACTGAGATTATATTGTTTTTTTATTTAAGAAAGGTTAAAGCAAGTTATTTTCTAGTTGGTAGATAACTTGCATTTATCATAATATCTTTTCCACCTATTGGTTTTACCCTTGATATAGTTGGTATAATTGAAGCAGTTTTGTTTTGTCCTAACTGTACTTCGTCATTATTGGTAAGTCCAGTTATTTGAATCATACCTTTTTTGTATTTTACGGAATCTCTTGTAAGTTTGATTAAATCACTTACAGAAATATATCCAACTTCATTTACTATATTTGAACGTGGTGAGAAAATCATAGTATATTTATTTTCATTCATATCTCTAATAGTAAATTTAAATTTTCTTGATTGTTTCTCTTTATGACTAAATGGGAATACAATATTAATATATTGACAATCACCAGCATTATCATAAGTAAATGAGAATCTTTCATTTTGCAATAGTGTTAGTATCTCTTTTACTTTATCTTTTCCTAGTAACTCTTCAGGTTTAGTTTGGCTACTGAAATTGATAACTTCGCCAAGAACTAGTTTATCATGAGCACCTTTAAATGCTTTCATAGGAATTGAAGCAGTTTCTTGGTTTTCAGTTTGAAATGACACTAATCCACTTAAGCTATAACTATCAATACCAAATTTACTTAGCTTTGGATTTGACTTATCTTTATCAATTAATCTATCCCATCTATCAACTAAAAAATTTTTAGGAACTTTTTTTCTACTACCTTCATAGTATTGTGCAATTGGATAAACTTCCACATATCCTCTTGAAAAATCTAAATTATCTTTTTCTTGTTCTTTAATTTCAAAAGATTTCCCATTTATCTCTACATATCCTCTTGCCACATCAACATTTCTATAACCTGCATTTTTGCTATGTTCTGTTAAATCTTTACCTTTCGCTAAAGTTTCCAATGCAGCTGGATGATTTGATTCATCATCACTTTTTAAGATGATTTTATTGTTTATTTCACAAACTGTACCTGACCATACATCACCTGGAGATAAAAAAATTGGTAAATCAACTTCATGAGAAGCTATTTTTTCTCTAAATACAACTTTTGCTAAAATCGAACTTGTTTCATTTGTATTAAAAACTTTTATT
>Ga0209633_10001752_pt1 | contig 21860 bp, 16 predicted proteins | sample Cruoilmetagenom1_FD_187290 | JGI IMG/M metagenome (GOLD analysis project Ga0209633, IMG submission 187290) | Oil polluted marine microbial communities from Coal Oil Point, Santa Barbara, California, USA - Sample 1 (SPAdes) (version 2) | ecosystem: Environmental > Aquatic > Marine > Oil seeps ... | reverse complement strand
GCGCATCGAGATCCAGGGCGCTGACTATCCCGGAGATACCCCCTCCCATGATAAGGGCGCTTTTGGTCACGCCCACCCGGGATGGGGTCAGGGGTTTTTGCAATGCGACCTTCGCCACTCCCATCCTTACAAGGTCTTTTGACTTCTCGGTCGCCTCTTCTGATTCGTGCATGTGGACCCAGGAGCACTGGTCCCTTATATTCACAAATTCAAAAAGATAGGGGTTAAGACCTGCCCTCTCCAGGGTCTTTTGGAACAACGGCTGGTGTGTTCTTGGGGTGCATGCAGCGACCACCACCCGGTTTAGCCCCTGCTCTTTGATCTTTTCGGTTATCAACTTCTGGGTATCATCCGAACAGGTGTAGAGGTTCTCCTCGGCGTAGACAACGTTGGGGAGATTTTTGGCATACTCCACCACCTCGGGGACATCCACAACTTTCCCTATGTTTATCCCGCAGCGGCAGATGAAAACGCCGATCCTGGGTTCATCGCCCGCGTCGATGGATGCCACCTCGGGCCCCTCGGGGAAGACTCTCTTGCCGATAAATCTCTGCGCTAAAGAAGCGGCCCCGGATGCCTGAGCCACGGAATCAGGGATGTCCTTGGGCCCCTGTGCGCATCCGGCGAGGAATATGCCCTCTCTGGAGCTGTGGAGCGGGTATAGCGCCCCCTTCTCCTTGAAGAAGCCGTTTTCATCAAGGTCAACAGACAGTCTCTCAGCCAGATCTCCAGCGCCTTTGGATGGGATCAGTGCGCTTTCAAGCACCACCATGTCGTACCTCTCGTTTATCACCTCCTCATTATCGTTCGCATAGGTCAGCGATAGGTCCCCCCTTAACTTCTCGATTTCCGCCACCTTCCCCCTTCTCAACGTGATCCCCAGCGCTTTCGCCCGCTCTTTGTACTCTTCGAACCCCTTCCCAAAGGTTCGCATATCTATATAGAAAAGCGTGAGATCGATATCTGGGTCGTGCTCCTTCGCGATTATGGCCTGCTTTATGGCGTAGGTGCAGCAGACCCTGGAGCAGTATTTAACCGCCTTTTCGTCCCTGGACCCAGCACAGTGTATAATTGCGATCTTTTTGGGCGTATCGCCATTTTTCTTCTTTATCTCCCCCAGAGTGGGGCCGCTTGCGTTCATGAGCCTCTCGAACTCGAGGCCCGTGATGACGTTATCGTACAGGCCATAGCCGTACTCTTTTTTGAACGAGAGGTCGAGTTGATCGTAGCCGGTTGCAACTACTATAGAGCCAACCCTCAGATCGACGATCTCCTCTTTCATTCCATGATTGATCGCTTGGGCATTACAGGTCCTAACGCATTCATAACATTCACAACAGCCTCCACAGTTCAAACACCGCCTCGCCTCTTCAATAGCCTGTTCTATAGTATATCCCAGCTCCACCTCCTGGAAGTTATTTTTTCGTTCAGCGATCGGGAGATATCTCATGGGGACTTTTCTTCTCTTTTTGACCCCTTCTACCGAAGGTCTTATTACCTTTGGTTTGTCTTCCCGTCCCTCCCGCAGGTCTATCTGATTGATGTATCTATCGATAGAGATCGCGGCTTCTTTGCCAGCTGCAACCGCCCCGATAACCGTTCCAGCACCCACGACAGCATCGCCACCGCAAAAAACGCCTCTGATATTGGTTTCTAAGGTTATGGGATCAGCTTTAATAGTGCCCCATGGTGTGCGATCGGGTGTTTCCTCTTCAGATAAACTGCCAGTATCCACTTCCTGTCCAATAGCCAATATGAGAGTATCCACACCCATTACGAATTCCGTACCCGGAATTGGCGTGACTTTTCTCCTGCCATCTCTATCGGGCTCCCCCAATCCCATTTTTATACATTCAATTGCCCTAATACGCCCATTTTCGTCGATAATTTTTACAGGTTTGGTCAAATAGACCAATTTTACGCCTTCACGTTCCGTCTCATCTATTTCCCATTCGGGTTCCGCTGGCATTTCAAGTCTTGACCTTCGATACATTATGGTAACTTTCTTCGCACCCAATCTCAAAGCCGAACGAGCGGTGTCTAGTGCAGCGTTGCCCCCACCAATAACAACTACCTTATCGCCTATTTCCGGGTAAAAGTCCTGAAACCCGGTTAATCTAATGGCCCCTTTAGGACAGATAGATGCGCACTTACCACAACCCACGCATCCCTCCTCAATGATCAGCGGGTATCTCTTTTTGGTCGATTTCTCCTCGTCATCAATTCTTTTTTCGTAAATGCATTCATAAGGACATGAGGGGATACATGCGCCACAGCCAATACACAGCTTCTCATCTATCTTTGCAACCGGTTTCGTGATTATTACGCCCAGGTTGAGTTGTTTCAGAAATTCCGTTGCCTGGTATACGCCCTTTATGTCTTCATTTGGAATTCCTAATGTTCTGCCCTTCTGTGAGCCGAGAGAGAGAAAAAATGCCCTGTAATCCCTATCGGATATTTCCTTTAAAGTTATGTCTTTTCCAACTGTTGTATTTAGATGTACCCTCACTCCCAATGCGGTGACATCTGAAATCTCCCTCTCGAGTATTTCCCTTGGTAGCCTAAATGCGGGAATGCCGAACCTCATCATCCCTCCAAGAACTGGTGCAGCTTCAAATATCGTCACGTGATATCCTAGCATGGCCAAATCATGTGCCGCAGTTAAGCCCGCCGGCCCTCCGCCAACAATCGCCACTTTTTCCTCTCTTGATCTAACCTGTGGAATTTCCACCACCGGGATCTTAAGTTCGAGATCGCCAGCGAATCGCTTAAGATGGGCGATGCTAACTGGCTCATCCACATCCTTTCTTGTGCACACCTCTTCACAAGGTCGGTGGCAAACCCTGCCGCATATGGATGGAAATGGAAGCCTGTCCTTTATGACCTGAAGGGCCTCGTAGAATTTGCCGCGGCTGATCAGAGCAACGTAACCCGGTGCACCGATGCCAGCGGGACAGGCATCTCTGCAGGGCTGTGTCCCCCTTTTATCGATAGTGCACTTAAGCGGCACCGACTGTGGAAATGGCGTATATATTGCCTTTCTGGTACTGAGTTCCAGATCAAACTCATTAGGCAATTCTACTGGGCAGACTTTAGTGCATTCCCCACAACCAGTGCAGAGATCCCAATTCACGTAAGTTGGCTTTCGTCTTATCTTAACTTTGAAGTTGGGTGCTTTTCCATTTACAGCCAATAATTCGGAATAGGTCATAAGTTCTATGTTTGGATGCCTGCCCGCCTCCACAAGCTTGGGGGCGAGAATGCACATTGAACAGTCGTTAGTGGGGAAGGTCTTGTCCAGCTGGGCCATGTGGCCCCCTATCGATGGACTGGTATCCAGCAGATAGGTTTTCACTCCAGCGTCGGCCAGGTCCAGGGCGGATTGGATCCCGGCTACGCCTCCTCCGATTACCAAAATGGATTTAGCATCGTTCATGTGAACACTCTCCATTGGACTCTACGATTCCTATCGTCAAACACTCGATTTGTCATCGTTACGGGATTTCTGTATTTGGCCATGGATCTATAGGGAATTCTGAATGATGTTATAAAATTTATCATGCGTCCCCTCTTTGGGTCAAGCCACCAGGCCCCTGATCTCATATTGTCACTCTCCTCTTTATGGTTTCTTCGATATATGCGATATCATATTTGTATACATTCCTACGGACATGTTCTCACAGATTAAATGAAAGGGATGTTGAAACGGTACATTTATTCTGGAGGTGATATAGCCATAGGGCCAATCACCTGCTATCCAAGCTTCAGTCCTTAATAGATTCAGTTTCAGCCGCTTTCAAACTCTTTCCCGATTGGAGATAATTATCTATCTCCCTGGCTGCCTTTTTCCCGTCACCTATGGCTAAGATAACTGTAGCCGAGCCCCTTGCGATGTCGCCCCCCGCAAAAATTCCCCCCCTGGTCGTTTGATTATCTTCATCCACGACAAAATAGCCCCATTTGTTCTTTTCAGTGTCTTTCGCCGATACGATCGGGTTCGCCTGCGTGCCTATAGCATCTATCACCATGTTAACATCTACAACGAAATTCGAATTTTCTATGGGGATCGGTCTCCTTCTCCCGGATTCATCTGGCTCTCCCAATCGCATTCTCACGCATTCCATGCCAACTACGTTTCCCTCCTTATCCCCCAAAATCTTAACGGGGAGGGTGAGCCAATCGAATATTATCCCCTCCTCCTCAGCATGATGAATTTCCTCCACTCTGGCGGGTGCTTCTTCCCTTGAGCGCCTGTAAACGATGTGGACCTCTTGAGCCCCCAATCTGAGGGAGGTCCTCGCCGAATCCATCGTCACGTTCCCTCCGCCTATGACTGCCACCTTTTTCCCTGCCTTTATAGGCGTATCATACTCCGGGAATCTGTAAGCTTTCATAAGGTTGGACCGGGTGAGGAATTCGTTTGCGGAGTACACATCGTTTAAGTTCTCGCCCGGAATTCCCATGAACTTGGGAGCACCAGCACCGTTTGCCAAAAATATGGTATCGTATTCTTTAGCCAGATCATCGACGCTCTTCGTGAGCCCTACGACGAAATCCGTGATGATCCTGACACCAGATCTCTTAATCTCATCTATTTCGTATTCTATTATCTTTTTTGGCAACCTGAACTCCGGGATCCCGTAGAGGAGCACGCCGCCTGGCTTATGGAGCGCCTCGAATATGGTTACGTCATATCCCTTCTTGGCCAGGTCCGCGGCGCACGTCAAGCCAGCAGGACCTGATCCCACGATCGCGACTTTTTTGTTCTTGCTTTCGATCCCACTTAATTCTTGATGTATCTCATTTTCCCTTGCGAAGTCGGCAATCCACCTCTCTAGCTTCCCTATGGAGATTGGTTTTCCCTTTTTATTTAATACACATGTCTCCTGGCATTGCGTCTCTTGCGGGCACACCCTTCCGCACACCGCCGGCAAACTGTTGGTCTCCAATATCTTGAAATATGCCCCCTCGAAATCCTCATTTATGATAAGTTCGATGAATCCCGGTATATCCACCTCCGCTGGGCACCCATCAATGCATTGGGAGGTTTTGCACTGCAGGCATCTCTGCGCCTCGTAAAAGAGGTCTTCCTTGGTATAGCCTAATGGAACCTCGTTAAAGTTGTGAATTCTCTCCTCGGGTTTTTGTTCGAGCATCGGCCTCTGTTCTCTTTTCATCCTTTCCTTCATCGGTAAAAACTCAACCATCTACTCACCCTCGTAGAGATCCATCGCCAACTTTTCCTGTTCCTTATACCTGTTCAATCTGTTCATGAACTCGTCCCAATCGACCAAATGCCCGTCGAACTCCGGCCCATCTACGCACGTGAACTTCGTCTCTCCACCTATCGTGACTCTGCATGCCCCGCACATGCCGCTTGCATCGACCATGATCGAGTTCAAGCTCACGTCAGTTTTAACGCCGTATGGTTTCGTGACCAGCGCGACGTTTTTCATCATTATTGCCGGACCGATGGCCCATACCCTCTTAACGTCCCCTTCATTTTCGAGCACCTCTTTTAAAGCCTCGGTCACGAATCCCTTCCTGCCGTAACTCCCGTCGTCTGTCGTGATAATGACCCTCGACGAGTCCCTTCTGATCTTGTCCTCCATAAAGAGCAGATCTTTTGTCCTCGCTCCTATGATCGAGATAACCTCATTGCCCGCCCTTTTCAGCTCACGAGCTATGGGGTACATCGATGCTATGCCTGTGCCGCCACCGACACATACCACTTTCCCATAATTATCTATCTCTGAAGGGTTACCTAAAGGCCCTACCAAAGAGAAGAGTTCGTCCCCCTCACCCATCTTCGAAAGCTTTGCGGTGCTCTTACCCACTACCATGAAAACCAGGTAGATTAGATTTTCCCTGTCGTAATCCGCGATCGTTAGTGGAAACCTCTCCCCCCTTTCATCAGTCATCAGCATTACAAATTGACCTGGTCTGGCAGATTTAGCTACGACTTTTGCCTCAACCCATATCCCATAAAGCCCTTCATGGTATACTTTCTTGCCAACGATCTTGTACATATACACTCTCCTTTGCTACCTATACCCTACCTCATATTGCGGTATGCCACCTTTTTACCCCGGGATTTACGCCGGAGCAGATAAGGTTCATATCGCCCTGTGCGCCTACTATACTTAGAAGGTCGAGAACTCTGCACATTTTTCTATGGGGTACGGATCTTGAGAATATAAACTTTACTGGGCTTTCACGTCTTTTCCCAGGGAAAGCCCAGAGTCCGATAAGAACACCGATCGCGATTATCTGAAGGCGTTGGAGCATGAGCCGAGCTCAAAGCAAATCCATCTGTATTAGATCCTGTCTTCGGGAATCTTGGAGCGCCTAAAATGTCGTTGAGAAGAGACCCTTGCTCAACTCATCAGGTCAAACGAGCTTTTTGTAAGAATATGCATCCTCCTCGTTAAAGCAGTATCTTACTCTTCTAAAATCTCTTCTTAGTTCGATGACCTCTTTCTTAACCGCATCTTCATCTTTTTCGTCCATTACCGCTTCTTTCAACAATTCTGCCACGCGTCTCATCTCGCTTTCCTTCATACCGGTTCTCGCCAGTTCCTGAACTCCTATCCTTATGCCGCTGGGGTTCTTCGGTTTTTTCGGGTCGTCATATGGCAAAAGATTCTTATTAACTATTATTCCACATCTTTCGAGCCTCTCAGCGACCAGGTTTCCTCCCCCATACTTTTTTACGTCAACAGCTACCTGGTGCGATCCAGTAAAGCCCAGGCCTTCACCAAGGACCCCAAAGCCAAGCTCGTGGAGCGATTGAGCAAATGCTTTTGCATTTTTCACTATTTGCCTTGCGTAGTCTCTGCCAAAAGCAAGCTCTTCAGCAAGAGTTATGCCTAAGGCCGCTAACCTATGAAGATGGTGATTGCTCACAAGCCCTGGGAATACGGCATTCTCAACCTTTTTTTTCTCCTTCTCGTCCTCTATGTTACCGAGAATTATCCCGCCCTGGGGCCCTGGAAATGTTTTGTGCGTGCTTCCAGTTAACAAGTCAGCGCCATCTTTTAGAGGATCCTGGAACTCTCCCCCGGCTATCAAACCCATCACTTGAGCTCCATCATAAACGATTTTAGCTCCAACCTCAGCGATCGTATCTTTCAGCTCTTTCAAAGGAATCGGAAATAGAAAAAGGGACTGGCCAAAAAGAGCTATCTTAGGCTTCACCTCTTCTACGAGCTTCTTTGTGCCATCTATATCCACGTTTAGCGTTTCCATATCATATGGGTAGTGATGAACGGTTAGTTCCCTAATTCCTGCAGCTCCAAATCTTTGATGGCTTATGTGGGCACCTTTGCTCGTGTCAAGCGTCGTTATTGCATCGCCAGGTTTGGCAAATGCCGAAAAAACCGCCAGGTTTGCTATCGTACCGGATATAGTCTGGACGTTTATATAATCGCAATCAAAAAGTTTTTTTCCCATGTCCTCGCATCTCTTCTCCACCTCATCTATGTATCTACACCCCTGGTAATACCGGTATCCGGGTTTTCCTTCCGCATACCTACCTCCAAAATCGGTTATGAGCATCTCTTTTGCAAGGGGACTCATGACGTTTTCGCTTGCCGTCATTGGGAGCGACTCACCGAAAAACTCGTTATTTTTTATCGCCATTTCCCTTATGAACCCAGCATCATCCATTTTAATCACAACCTATCTATCCGAGATACTTAGAACTTTGCGTCCTTACCTGATTTCTATAGCTTCAGCTCCCGACATCATCGGAGGAAAATACCGGTATGCACATCCCTGCTCAAGATCAACTTCTCAGCATCTCCATGAATGCTTCAAGCCTCGTTTGAACCTGAGCTTCTGAGAAAACCCTCGAGTCGGTCATATCCGCTTCGATTACCACGGATGGTATGTCGATCATCTTTTGGATCTCGTACTGCCCAAACGAATATGGTTTGCAACTTCTGTTGCTGTGGATCACGACTCCATCTACGCCGTACGTATCGATTAGCCTGTTGACGATCTCGGCCATCCTCTCCAAACCTATATTTAGATAAATCGGAGCGTAGGCCTCGGCTATGCCCCTTATAGGATCGGAACTGCTCAATTCCCCGAAGTCGGTCCAGGCGTTGGTATAGGTGTCAGCTACCAGGCAGGCGTTATGGTCCGAGAAGAATTCCGATAGCCCTCTTAACCGATACCAGATAGGTATGTTATCCCATAGCAATCTTATCTCCTCATCGTCGACCGCCCCCACTCCGTTCTTCACCCTTTCTTCCAGCTCTTTTCTCATCTCCTTATAGAACCCTATTGGCGCTTCGGTGCCTCTGAGACAGACGATGGGGGCCATGTTAATGAAACCATCGAAGCAGGTCAGAGGGGAGGGCTTATGCCTCCCCATTTGCAGCACCTCCCGGTAGGCGTTGATCCCCTCAATCGACGACATGAGAATCCTGGAGAACCTGGATTCGTCAAATTCATTCCCTGTTATCTTTTCTAAGAACTCTATGAGATCGTAGAGCTGTGACTCAACGTAGTCGATATGGCTTTCCTTTAACTCTTTTCTCACGAAGGGGGTATCGAGAAGGAAATGGGGGACTTTGAACATCCTGCTGAGCACCTGGTACCACTTCACCACGGTGTTGCATATGTTGTTGCAAGAGAACAGAAAGTTCGGTTTCGGTAGGCCCCCGACGGGGCTGTCCCCCGCGATCGCGGAGCCTATGTCGGATCTGGCGTATGAACAGAGGTCCTGGGAAAAGCCCTCTTTTTCCGCGATGCTCGCGAATTTGGGCCCCACTTTAGCCGCACCCATCAGAGCCCCATGGTTTTCAGGGTATACTGGATATATGTCCATGGCATATAAAAACTCGACAGGCCCACCGCTCGTGATCCAGGAGTTCATCCCTCCCTTGAGACCCTCCAGGTAGTAGGATTGGAGTATCTCGCCCATTCTCTGGTTGGCGCTCAATTTTTTGACCTTGCCCATCAGCCCACCACCATCTCGTGAAACGCCTCAAGCCTGGTTCTTTGCTGTTCATACGATGCTATGGGGAATTCCAGCTCAAGCAGAAGCGTTCTCTTGCCCCTGTTTCCGAGCTCATTTTTGAGCTGTGAATAATCAAAGAAATGGGGTTCGCAGAATTTTAACAGAAGAAATATCACTCCATCTGCCTCTTCCGCCCTCTCCAGCAAATAGTTAAACCTTCTATCCCTCCCGTACTCTTTGGTAGGGCACGGCGCTTTGAGAAAGTATTTATCTATCAGGAAAAACATCGCGTCTTCCATCTTTTCCATCCTGGGTTTTTGCGCGTCAGACCTGAAAAACCTCGTGCCCGTGCAGAGATCGTCCACAATGGTGAAACCCACGCTCTCTATGAGTTCGTAAACCTCCAGAAAGGGGCAGACGCTTCCCGTGACCAGAACCCTGGCTTGAGGATTCTTCGAATTTTCCAGTTCTTCCAGCCTCTTTTTCCCCTCCTCGATGACCTCTTCGACATCTTGAGTTTCGGCCTTCAGGATCAACTCGTAATCGGGCTTAATGCTGTATATCTTCCCTAAGATTTCTTCAAGCTCGTCGTAGAGATCTATGCTCCCCTTTAAATCATCAAGCGATATCTCCTCTCCGCTGAGCTTCTCAAGCCAATTTTTGAAATCGTACAGCTCCTTCATCAGATACCCTCTGCTATTTTCGTCTATTTTGGTTGGAAATTCCAGGTCGTAGACCTCCATTTTGGAATTCATCTCCCAGATATCGGTCAAGCGCATCAGTGAATCGCAACTTCTGGTGAAGACCGCTCCTTCAATATCCAAATTACCGGTCAAAAGGTTTTCCAAACACCCTTTGACCTGGGAACAGCAATAGCTCTGGATGTGAGCATTTGCTAAGTTTATCCGTCTGTCCCCTGCCAGGATCCTGACCGGTGTAAATCCAGCGGCCCTTATCAATTCCTTCGGGGTGAAGGTGCAGAAATATCCTATCTTCTCCATACTTTAATACCTCATCATGCTCCTCTCACGATGCCTCCGACGCAGCTAAGCCACGATTTGCTCTCGCAGGTGCATCGTTTCCTGTCATTACCGATCGATCCATTTCCTCATATTTAACCGTTGTGTGTTCAGCGTTGAACGTTATGCAAACATTTTATACCCCTTTGGAATCTGTAAAGATCAAATGGGAGCAATAGCGAATAAGCTCAGATTGGTCATACCGAAGGGAAGGATCTACGAGAACGTGGTGGAGTTGCTCAGCGAGGCGGGCATAAGTTTGAGAGTGGGGGAGAGAAGTTATAGGCCCTTCGTAAGCGACCCATCGATAGACGTTAAAATAATGAAGCCGCAGAACATCCCGGAGCTCGTAGCGCTGGGATCCTATGATGCTGGATTCACAGGCTACGACTGGGTTGTCGAGACCCAAGCCAGGGTTGTAGAGATAATGGATTTAGGTCTTGACCCGGTTGAGATCGTAGTGGCCATTCCAAAAAATCTCAAGAAAGGAGATCTCCACAAGAAAAGGATCATAGTGGCATCGGAGTACGAGAAAATAGCTAGAGACTTCCTTAAAAAGGAAGGGTACGACCACGTCTTCCTGCGCAGTTACGGCGCGACTGAGGTCTTCCCCCCCGAGGATGCGGACATGATCATCGACAATACTTCAACCGGCACCACTCTGAGGGAGCACGATCTGGAGGTTACAGCGAGTATCCTAAAATCCTCCACCAGGTTCATCGCCAACGAGGACGCACTCAATTCGAAAAAGGGCGAAAAGATAGAAGAGATGAAGATGCTTTTCCAGGCCATACTTGATGCCAGGGAGAGGGTGATGCTCGAGATGAACGTTCCAAAGGAGAAGTTGGAGGAGATAGTGGGGATGCTCCCATCCATGCGATCTCCCACAGTATCATCCCTATACAACGAAGGTTATGCAATTAAAGTCGCGGTCAAGAAGAGCGAGGTCCAAAACCTGATCCCAAAGCTCAAGAAGTTTGGCGCAACCGACATAGTGGAATATGAGCTCAAAAAGGTGGTCATATGATCCCGAGAAGTGATCTTGAGTGCGTTACTCCATACAAATCCGTTCAAACTAAGGGGATAAGGCTGGACCTAAACGAGAACAGGATGGGCCCCTCCCCGAGGGTTATCGAGGCGCTCAGAAAGATTAGGGCCAAGGACATCTCTTCCTATCCAGAATATAGGGGGTTGATCGAGAAGGTAGCGGACTACCTCAGCGTAAATCCGGAAAATGTGTTGCTCACAAATGGAGCTGACGATGCCATCCGATGCGTTCTTGATGCCTACCTTGAGAAAGGGGATGAGATGCTGCTCGCAAAGCCGACCTTCAGCATGTTTGGGTTGCTGGGAAAGATAAGGGGTGCCCGCATAGTAAAGGTTGCTTATAACGAGGATCTCTCATTCCCCACTCAGAGATTCCTGGACGCAATAACGGAAAGGACGAGGGTGGTGGTGGTCGTGAACCCGGATAACCCAACAGGCGCTTCGATTGGCGAGGGCGAACTATTAAAGATATTGAAAAAAGCCAGCCATTCGATCGTCCTTCTGGATGAGACCTACCACCAATTCCTGGGGGGGTCCAACGTAGGCCTGATAAAAAAATTCCAAAATCTCATCGTGATACACAGCTTTTCTAAGGTTTTTGGGCTGGCGGGCTTAAGACTTGGTTATCTCGTCTCCAATGAAAAAAACATTAAGAATTTGAAAAAGGTCAGCTTGCCCTTTCCCGTGAATTCTTTAGCTGTTATGGGGGGTTTGGCGGCTTTGGATGACATCGACTTCGCTGAAAGGGTGGTTGAAGAGGTTGAGGAAGAAAAACGTTTCTTAAAAAAGGGACTTGAGAAATGGGGAAAAGTTCGCATGACCCGCACCAATTTTTTGCTTTTGTATGCGGGGAAGAGCTGCTCTAAGGTTCAACAAAGGTTGATGAGCAGGGGAGTGCTGGTCAAGGATTTGAGCTATGAATCCCTTCTGGAGGGCTATCTCCGCATATCCGTAGGCACCAGGAGGGAGAACGAGATCCTGCTACGGACCCTCGAAGATGTCGTTCCGCCCGAAGCGATCCTTTTCGATATGGATGGCGTGCTAATCGATGTCTCATCTTCTTACAGGGTGGCGATAAAGAAGACCGTCGAGCACTTCTTGGGGGAAAAAATAGAGATGAAAGAGGTGAAAGAATACAAAAAAAAAGGGTACAACGACGATTGGGAGCTCACCCAGGCGATGGTTTCATCGCGGGGGTTGGATATCCCCATGGAGGAAATAGTGGAAGAATTCCAAAAGCTTTACCTGGGCAGTGAGTTCGATGGTTATATAAAGAACGAGAGGTGGCTGCTCGATAAGGGGTTGCTAGACAGATTTAAAAAAGATTACAGATTGGGGATAGTGACCGGTAGGCCCAGAATGGAGGCGGAATACGTGCTTGATAGATTCAGGATGAGGGAATATTTCGACGCACTCGTAACCAAAGAGGACGCCCCAGGAAAGCCAGATCCATCTGGGATAAACCTGGCTCTCAGAAAGTTGGGCGTAAAACGGGCTGTCTATGTCGGGGACAACGTCGATGATATTAGGGCGGCCAAAGCGGCGGGCGTCACACCGATAGCGATCGGGAAAGAATTTCTAAAGTCAGGCGCAACGCTCGTTTTAAAAAGCGTTAGCGAGATTGAGGAGGCCCTATGAGAAGCGCTCAGATCGATAGGAAAACAAAAGAAACCCAGATCAGGATAAAACTGGATTTGGACGGGACTGGGAATGGTAAGATCATATCAGATATAGGGTTTTTGAACCATATGCTAGAAACCTTTGCAAAGCATGGCCTTTTTGATGTGACAGCGGAGATAAAAGGCGATTTAAAAGTGGATCAGCACCACACCGTGGAGGACACGGGCATTGCGCTTGGCCAGGCTTTCAAATCGGCCCTGGGTGACAAAAAAGGGATAAAGAGGGCAGGCTTCTTCGTGTATCCGATGGACGAATCTCTGGCTATGGCTGCAGTCGACCTCTCTGGAAGACCCCACCTCAGGATGGAGGCGAAGTTCAAGAACAGGAAGGTCGGCGATTTCAACGTTGATGTGCTGGAAGATTTTTTCCAGGGTTTCGTTTCCGCACTTGGAGCCAATCTGCATATCAGGGTGTACCACGGAAGATCAGATCATCACAAGATCGAGGCGATCTTTAAGGCGTTTGGGAAAGCTCTAAAGGAAGCCTGCGAGATCGAGAAGCGGGCGGGTATCCCGAGCACAAAGGGGGTGCTCAGATAGTGGTGGTTGGGATCGTTGACTACGGAGCGGGCAATCTGCTCTCGGTAAAGAAAGCTCTGGAGCATCTGGGCGTTAAGTGCAAGGTTCTCGAATCGGACGCAGATTTTGAAGAGGTGGACGGATTGATCTTGCCAGGAGTAGGAGCTTTTCAATCGGCCGTCGAGAAATTACGATCATCGGAACTTTATGACGGGATAGAGGATTGGCTTTTATCCGATAAGCCCTTTCTGGGCATCTGTCTGGGCATGCAGCTCCTCTTCGAGGGGAGCGAAGAAGCCAAAGAGGCAGGGGGTTTTGGATTGTTTGAAGGTAAGGTTGTTCGTTTTAAGAAAGGAAAAATACCCCAGATAGGCTGGAACCAGGTGCATTTAGCGAGAAAATCGAAATTAATGGATGGGATTGAAGATGGGTCATTCTTCTACTTCCTACATGGGTACTATGTGGAAACGCCTGAGAGGGAGATAGTGGTGGGATTAACGGATTATGGGGTGGAATACCCTTCCGCAATCGAAAAAGATAACATGTGCTCGGTTCAGTTCCATCCTGAGAAGAGCGGCGCAATTGGATTAAAATTGCTGGATAATTGGGTGCGATATGTTAGCAATTAGGATAATCCCCTGTCTGGACGTGGACGAAGGCAGGGTTATGAAGGGGATAAAGTTCAAAGACCTAAGGGATGTTGGAGATCCGGTGAAACTCGCCGGCGATTATAACGATCAGGGGGCTGACGAGCTTACGTTTCTTGACATAGGCGCCTCGTACAAAAGCAGGGAATTAATGATCGATGTCGTAAAAAAAGTTTCTAGAGAAGTGTTCATCCCGTTAACGGTGGGCGGTGGGATAAGGAGCGTCGAGGATATGAGGATGGCGTTAAAGGCGGGAGCGGACAAGGTCGCTATATGCACCTCTGCTCTAAACGACCCATCGCTGATAACCAAAGGAGCAGAAGCATTCGGTTCTCAGTGTATCATGCTCTCGATAGATGCCAAGAGACGTGGGGAAAAATGGCATGCGTATACGCATGGAGGCAGGCACGATACGGGGATAGATGCTCTGGAATGGGCGAAGAAGGGGGAAAAACTGGGCGCTGGGGAGGTGCTCCTTAACTCGATGGATATGGATGGCACGAAGAAGGGTTACGACCTCGAACTGACAAAAAAGGTGAGCGAGCTTCTCGACATTCCAGTGATCGCTTCTGGAGGAGCGGGGAACCTGGAGCAGATCTATGAGGCCGTATCTTTGGGGAGGGGGAACGCGGTTCTGCTTGCGTCGCTTTTGCACTACGGTGAATACACAATCCAGGATATCAAAGATTATCTAAAAAAGAAGGGAGTGCCAGTTAGATGATACCGTCCATAGATCTCATGGACGGCAAGGCGGTGCAACTCAGAGGCGGTAAAGAAAAAATCCTCGAGAAGGAGGATTTTCTCGAGCTAGCAAGGCAATTCAACAGATATGGGGAGATAGCGGTCATCGATCTCGATGCCGCCATGGGCAAGGGGGATAATCTGGAAGAGATCAAACAGATACTGAAGATGGCGGACTGCAGGGTGGGAGGCGGGGTAAGAAGCATCGAGAAGGCAAAAGAGTTGATCTCTCTGGGTGCCGTAAAAGTGATAGTGGGCTCAAAGGCTTTTGAAGGGGATAAGATAAATCATGAGTTTTTACGGGAATTATCGGAAAACGGGAAAAACAGAGTGATAATAGCTCTGGACGCTCTGAGAGGGGAGGTGGTGACCCAGGGTTGGACGCATCGAACTGGGCTAAATCTTTTTGATGTGGTCAAGGGGCTGGAAAAATACTGTTCGGAATTTTTATTCACCTGCGTCGAAAGGGAAGGGAGCTTAGAGGGCATTGATATGAGCATGGTAAAAAAGCTGGGCGGTACAACTGGGAACTTAATAACGGTGGCTGGGGGGGTAAACTCCATCGAACAGATAAGGGAGATATCTGAATTGGGCATGGATGTGCAGCTCGGGATGGGCATCTATACGGGGAAGATAGACCTCTCAGAGGCGTTCATAGAATCGCTGAGCTGGGGGAAAGGATTGATACCAACCATAACCCAGGATCAGTCGGGTCAAGTCCTGACCCTGGCTTATAGCAGCAAAGAATCGCTTAAAAAGACGTTTGAAACGGGTAAAGTGTGGTACTACTCGAGGTCGAGGCAAAAGCTCTGGATGAAGGGCGAGACCTCGAAAAATTTTCAGGAGTTTCTGAAGGTGAGAATAGATTGCGATAGGGACGCTCTTTTAGTTACCGCTAAACAAAAGGGAGTGGCGTGTCATACCGGGTCGTATTCCTGTTTTGGTGATAAGAGGTTCAGCCTCTATGAGCTGTACGATGTGGTAAAAGACAGACTGAAAAACCCGGCGCCTGGATCATACACCGCAAAACTAACGGACAAAATCTTAAGAGAAAAAATACTAGAAGAGGCGGGCGAGGTGGTAGAGGCCAAAAGTAAAGAAGAGGTGATCTGGGAGGCGGCGGATCTTCTCTACTTTTTGACCGTGCTCTTAGCGAAGGAGGGCGTAACTATAGGTGAGGCCCTATTCGAACTAAGGCGGAGGAGGCGGGGATAAGGTGAGGATCGCCAGAAACCTGGAAGAAGGTTTTTTCGAGTATCGAGAAGAGGTAAGGGATGAGGTAAAAAGGATAATCGATGACGTCAGGCAAAACGGAGACGAAGCGCTTAAGAGATACACGTCCAGGTTCGACGGCGTATCGCTTAAGGATTTGAGGGTCGATTTTAAGATTGAAGAGACAGAAATAGGCGAGATAAAGGCGATAAAAACCTCAATCGACAACGTAAAAAAATTCGCTGAAAAACAGCTGGAACATTTTAAAAATATCGATTATGAAATAGCCCCAGGGGTCTTCACGGGTCAGAGGGTCATACCCATCGAGAGAGTTGGGATCTACGTCCCTGGTGGGAGATATCCTCTGGTCTCAACGCTCATCATGTGCGCTGTACCGGCAAAGGTTGCTGGGGTGGGGGAGATAGTTATCTGCACCCCGCCCTCCTATAGAGGTACGGTTCATCCCGTTATCCTGGCAGTTGTGGGGTTAATCGGCGTCCACGAGGTATATGCGGTGGGGGGAGCGCAGGCCATCGCAGCCATGGCTTATGGCACCGAGACCATAAAAAAGGTGGATAAGATAGTGGGCCCCGGCAATCGATACATCAATCTGGCCAAAAAAGAGGTTTTCGGTGCCGTTGGAATCGATTTTATAGCCGGGCCCACGGAGATACTGATAATAGCTGACGAGACCTCTAATCCAGAAATTATAGCGGCCGACCTTTTAGCTCAGGCAGAGCACGATGTCGATGCATTACCAATCCTGGTGACTAACTCAACCGAGTTGGCGGAAAGGGTGCAAAAGGAGGTGAAATCCCGGGTTGAAAAACTCCAGACAAAAGATGTGGCGGGGAAAACGATGGAGAAGAACGGCGTTATAGTGCTGGTTGATTCTCTAGAGGATGCCGTAACCATCGCGAATAGAAGAGCTCCAGAGCACCTGGAACTGCAGGTTAAAGAACCGGGCAAATATGTGGATAAAATAAAGAATTATGGGACGCTCTTCATAGGCAAGCTGGCGGCTGTGGCGCTGGGGGATTACAGCAGCGGGTTAAACCACACTTTACCCACCAACACAGGTGCAAGGTACACCGGTGGGCTAAGCGTCAAGGATTTTCTAAAGCTCCAGACTGCCCTAAGGGTCACTGAAAAGGGGATAAAAGAGATAGGGCCTGTAGCAAAAACGCTCGCGAAAATAGAGGGCCTGGATGGTCATGCCAGATCGATAGAAGTAAGAATTAAAAAAGAAGGCGATGGGGGAACATCCATCTAACCTGCCAGTTTCCCCCTCTCCTTTCTAATCCTCTCCCCCGAAAAATCATCAGGAACAATAGTTTAATAAATCATCAGGAACATAGTTTAACAGGTCAACTTGACGAGATGCCCAATCATCTCAGGAGTCGAAATGAGAAAGCCAAAAAAAGGAAAAAACTGGAGGAAAGAAAAAAGAACCGGAAAACCATCAGTGATCCTAGCTGCTATGCTGATCGCGTCGCTGATCTCCGGATTCTGGAACCTGGGGATTATCAGCGCTATGACCCCCCCGGGCCAGGTAAAGGGCAATCTGGGCCAGCCATTTCAGTATCCGGATCTCCCCAAAAGGGAAATTACACCCGATTACCTCCTGGCCGAATATCCCGACGTGAGTATGGACGGGGATGAAGCCGTATTAAACTTTGAAACGGCGGTAGCAATCCCAAAGGCCATGGTTTACTTCGGACTCTATTTGCCGGATCAGGAGATCAAGGTGCCGCAGTACAGATCATGCGCCATAGAGGACCTTGACGGCGAAAGCACGGTCCACATGGTAAATCTGAAGATTTCGCAATTCGAAGAAGAAAAGTACGATGCGTGCGACTTCGCGGAAAATGGAGGCATGGTCGCCTACCGTATCGAGCTGTACCACCCGCAAAAGGCAACATCCGTATTCTACGAGGGACGTTTTCGGGTCGATGGGGGCTACAATCTTATCCCCTGCGTGACCGAGGGGCCATTTGTGGATATCGTAACGTCCTCAGATTCGGTGATTTCCTGGGAAGCCAGTCATGAATCCAATGGCGAGGTTCGGATAAATGGGCAGATATGCTCCGACGGAAATAACGCCCGACATCATGAGGTAATTATCACGGGGCTCTCTCCAGACACGGAGTACGAGTATGACGTGCTGGTGGACGGCATTGAGGACATAAAAAGATACCACTTCAGGACTGCGCCGTTGACCGACTCGAAGTTTCAGTTCGCCCTGATGTCGGACAGCAGGGAGGGCGTCGGAGGCGGTGAGAGGTCCCACGGCGGGGTCAACTACCGCATACTCGGGGAGTTCTTAATCGACGCGTACAGTAGTGGGGCCGAATTCATCCTCTTCGGGGGCGATCTGGTCAACGGGTATACGACGAGCGTGGATGATTTCCGCATGCAGCTTCAGGCGTGGAAGGACGCGGCGGAGCAGATAGGGGCCTACATCCCCATATACGAGGGGATTGGAAATCATGAAGCCCTTATGGATTGCTACGACGATGGAAGCACATGTGTACAGTTCGATAAGAGAGATGGCGACGGAAAGAGTGCCGAGGCGGTCTTCGCCGAGGAGTTCGTAAACCCGGCAAACTGCTTCCCTGCCCCGGAACATGAAGAAGCTCCGAGCTATGCGGAGAACGTCTACTACTTCGATTACGGAAACACGAGGGTAATATCCTTCAACACAAACTACTGGTGGTGCAGCGATCCGGAGGAATACGGCGGAAACCTCGAAGGGTACGTGATGGACAACCAGCTTGAATGGATCGGAGACGCGCTGGACGACGCCGAAAACAACGCTTCGATAGAGCACATCTTCCTGTTCGGGCACGAGCCCGCATTTCCGAATGGAGGCCATCTGGGCGATGCCCAGTGGTATAACGGCCAGAAGGGGTACGTGGTCGAGCGCAGGGATGAGCTCTGGGAGGCCATCGGTCAGAACGGCAAGGTGGTAGCAGTGTTTTTCGGCGATGAGCACAACTACAACCGGATGTTGGTAAACCGCGATACCCCCGTTCACCTGGATGGATCCGCAAACCCGAATTTCGCCCATCCAGTCTGGCAGATCATCTCGGGTGGGGCAGGGGCGCCTTTTTACGCACAGGAGGGGGCGCCATGGTCCGACTACGTCGAGGTCTTTTACCCCAGCGTACATTACTGTCTTATCAGCGTAGATGGGAAAAACGTCTCTATGAAGGTCAAGAGCGATACGGGAGAGATCGTGGATGAAGTCCCGCTAAAACCATTTCCCGCGCCCATCCCCGATCCCGATGATCCGATTACCTCAGGGAAGACTGAGAAAGTGGTAATAGCGCATCGGGGGGCAAGTGGGTACCTGCCCGAACATACTCTGGAGGGTTATGCGATGGCGTATGCTCTGGGGGCGGATTACATCGAACCCGACCTGGTAATGACAAAAGATGGTGCATTCATATGCTTACACGATATCTGCCTTGATTATACCACCAACGTCAAAGAGGTCTTCCCCGACCGCAATCGAGAGGATGGGTGCTGGTATGCTGCGGACTTCACCCTTGCCGAGATCAAACAGCTCGAGGTACACGAATTATGCAGACATGGTGTGCCAGTTTACCCCGATCGATTCCCCGAGAACATTCCGGTGTTTGAGATCCCCACCTTTGCGGAGATGATCGAGCTGGTCCAGGGCCTCGACAGGAGCACGGGCCGGGATGTAGGGATCTATCCTGAGATCAAACACCCCGCCTGGCATCGGGAAGAGGGGCTGCCTGCGGAGGAGCGCCTGCTTTCGATCCTCGATCAGTACGGATACGATGGCCACGAGGGAAATATATACGTCCAGTGTTTCGAGCGCGAGACCCTTAAAAAACTCCGGTTTGAACTTGAAAGCGATCTGCCGCTTGTTCAGCTCATAGGGAGAGAAAGCAGCTATGACTGGATGGTCACAAAGGAGGGACTAGACGAAATCGCGACCTACGCCGACGGGATAGGCCCGTTCAAGACCCGTATAGAGGAGAACCCAGATCTTGTGCACTGGGCCCATGAAAGAGGGCTGGTGGTCCATCCCTGGACTTTCCGCGCTGACGGTTTTCCGGCTCAGTATAAGACCTTTGAGGAAGAACTTTACCAGTTCTACATCGTTTATGACGTTGACGGGCTCTTCACCGACTTCCCCGACAGGGCGGCACGATTTCTCCAGGTTCTCTAAAATGCCAGATCGATAGAGCTGGGGGAGAAATTAAGCGGAGGGGAATTTTCAACGGAATAGACGTCATTTTTGTTTTCATAGAATTCATTTTTTTCCACATCTGGATAAGATTTATGGAACGCATATATCCCACATTTATTGTTTGAAATTATGTTTCCCGATATTTCTGGAGAAGACCTCTGACGATAGATTCCGTCCATTGAATTTCCGGATATTTCATTTTCTTTTATTATCGAATTGCTATCATAATTCCATATTCCCGTCCATTGGTTTTTCGATATCGTGTTATTTATTATCACCGGTTCAGATGATCTCACATCTATACCGTTGACATTATTGGTGAGCTCGTTCCCTTCTACGATTGGATTTGCATAGTAAATTTTTATTCCGTCCAATTTGTTAGAGGTTATCACATTATTCCTTATCAAGGGCGTCGAATTATACATTACATGGATGCCGAAATAGTTCCGTGCAAAGTAATTGCCCGTTATAACGGGTGAAGAATCTTTTATATAGATGCCTGAAAGAAAATTGTCTATAAATCTACAATTTAAAACGACCATTTTACCCGTAGCGTTATTAAAGAATATGCCTGTATGCTCGTTTCCTTCGAAAGAAGAATTTTCAATGATTATGCTCCCATCTTCTGTTTCTATGTCCAAACTATACGCTTCTTTGATCGTGCTATCCCTTAAGCATAGATCCCCCTTAACGACGAATCCATAAAATATGGGTGGAAGAGCTGCAGTGATCTCCGATCCATCATCGATGTTTATAGTTGCTCCTTTTTCTACGACTATTCTATAAGACCCAAATTTCAGACCGACCGTAAAACTATGCATGATCAATTTCACATTATGCAAATTGAGCGTAGCACCGCTTTTCACTATGATATCTCCGCGCATATCGATGGTTTCGCCGCGGACGCTCGCATCTTCGGTAATTATCCAATCGCCGATCAATGGTGGACCATTTTGTATCATCCTTCTATTCCTGATACAAAGGATAGAGGATCTGAATAGATCTACCATGAATTTTACGTTCGCAATTTCTCCCAGATATTTATAACCGTGATCTGGAGGATATTTGACGTCCAGAGGCCCTAGAGAACCGTCGAAGGGTGCATACCTGTAGTAAGGAACTCTGCATGGATTTCCCTGAGAGATCCATATCACTCTATTCATCGGCTCGAAAACGTATGCCGTGAGCGTTTTAACTGGCATGAACATATCGTCCACGAATGCATTTCTACCGCTGCATAAGGATATTATCTGATTTGTCGGGTGCTTGCAAATCGTGTTGTAACTTCCCAGATATGTATCCCCAATTTTAATTCCATTTCCGTGATCTCTGGTAAATTCCATCGCTTTATCCAGATCGATGTTCCCCCAGTTTTTCCTCACCAGTTCCCACATTCTAGATACACGGATGAAAGATGGTACGTACAATTCAGGGTCAGAGCCGCCGGCAATTTTTCTGTTCACGAATTGATGGTGGTTTGCTACACCATCTATACCATGATCCCCACGGAAAACTTCTATGCAATTATGTGTCGCCTCGATCATAACTACTTTGCCGGTAGAATCGGCCCAATGTGTATTGACAAATGCGTTTAATAAGCCAGACCCACTGGCACGGGGGCCCTCCTCAAAAAGGTCTATTACTCCTTCGACCGTATCCTGGGTCTCCATCGCCTTGGTATTGTCCTTAAATAGACCGCATAATTAATATAAGACAGTGCCTATATCCCTATGATGGTAAATGGCTAGACCGAGGAGTGATATCGATATAACGTGCCAGAATCTGAAGTGTAAATATTTCCTG
>Ga0209633_10001751_pt1 | contig 21862 bp, 16 predicted proteins | sample Cruoilmetagenom1_FD_187290 | JGI IMG/M metagenome (GOLD analysis project Ga0209633, IMG submission 187290) | Oil polluted marine microbial communities from Coal Oil Point, Santa Barbara, California, USA - Sample 1 (SPAdes) (version 2) | ecosystem: Environmental > Aquatic > Marine > Oil seeps ... | reverse complement strand
CATCGACGAAGCGTCCGACACCTCCCTTTACCATCCTTTCAAAGGCAATCTTGACATCGGCAAGCTTGAGAACGTAATTGAGGTTTACGGAAAAGGGCGAATCCCCATGATCATCGTAACTGTTACCTGCAATTCCACAGGGGGACAACCCGTGAGTATGGAGAATATGAAAGCAGTAAGAAAATTTGCTGACAGGCATGGTATCCCGGTGATTTTTGATGCCGCCAGGTTTGCAGAAAATGCCTACTTCATTAAAACCAGGGAGAAGGGCTACGAGGAGCGTTCCATCCGGGAAATTATCAGGGAAATGTTCTCCCTGGCCGATGGTATGACCATGAGCAGCAAGAAAGACGGAATTGTCAATATGGGCGGATTTATTGCTCTTAAAAGCCAGGCCCTATACAGGGAAGCCACCACCTTCAATATCATGTTTGAAGGATATATCACTTACGGCGGCATGTCGGGCAGAGACATGGCAGCACTGGCACAGGGACTGGAGGAGGCTTCCACCTTCAGCTTCCTGCAGAGCAGGATCAAACAGGTGCACTACCTGGGCGAACTACTGAAAGAAGCCGGTATCCCTGTCCAGGAACCATTCGGGGGCCACGCCATCTTCGTAGATGCCACCCGCTTCCTTCCCCAGGTACCCAGGGAAGAATTTATTGCGCAGACCCTGGCAGCAGAACTCTACCTGGAGTCGGGTGTACGTGCCGTGGAAATAGGTACCCTGCTGGCAGACCGTGATCCGGAAACCCGCGAAAATCGCTATCCCAGGCTGGAGCTGCTACGCCTGGCCATCCCCAGAAGGGTTTATACCCGAAACCATATGGATTATGTGGCTACCGCACTGATCAACATTTTCCATCGCAGGAAAAAAATTACCCGGGGCTATAAGATCAGATATGAGGCTCCCATAATGCGGCACTTCACCGTGGAGCTGGAGAAGTTCAGTTAATACTGGAATGCCAAGCCCATATGGTTTTGTCCGTGGCAGTTCAGATAACATCGACCTGAAAAAACACCCAGGCTCTCAAAATATAACAATCCGTTGCTGGCAGGAGAAACAATGCTCATATCAAAATTGATAAGGTGGGCATTGTTGGTACTGTTCCCCTGGGTATTACTAATTCCGTGAGGATCATGACAGGCATTACATGGTGTTCCAACATCACGGATATGCTCTTCATGGGACCCGAACGATTCATCGTTCAGAATGCTCATCCTGCTGTGACAGCTATAGCAAAGCTCATAGGCCGAAGCTGATTCCATGGTATTATCTGCAGTCTGATATTGATATTTAAGTTGTGCAGGATAAATGGAGCCATGCGGTCCGGAAGGTGAACCCGAACCATCGCTTGAGTGACAATCGGTACAATAGATCATACTCGATTCCGTGAGAGGTGCAATAAGGCTTGGAACATTGGGATTGGCACCTGCTGAAGTAACCGCATGGTGTGAAGGACTGGCCACATCAAACTCCAGTCTTACATTATTTTGTTCAATCTGCCGGGAAGTTAAACTTGTCGGTTTGGCCGGACTGTCGGCATGACAGCGATAACATAATTCATAGGCATACTGAATGGGATCCACCGGATTTCCACTCTGGTCCACACCACTCATACCCGTGAGGAACCCATTCGCTGCGGGAGCCAGGGCAGGTGTATTGCTCACTGCGTGAGGATTATGACAATCCTCACACTCAACATGGATGGAGAGAACCAGGGGATCCTCGGCTGCATCATGTTCCAGGTTGTAGCCATATACATTATGAAGATAGGGTTTGGCCAGCTGAGCCACTATATTGGTAGATGCCACATTACCGTTGTGACAGGGGAGGCAGTTATTCTCTTCTGCCAACTCATTCAATAGCCGCTGACTGTTCCCGGCATTATGTGGTATGTGGCAACTTTCACAGGCATTCTCGGCCACATTCAGGTAAGGTGTATGAGGCCATGGGTTGCTACCGTTCCCGTTCCAGGTAGCTATGGATGTTGAATGGGTAGAAAAGGACCAGAAATCCCTATCGTGACACGAAAAACAAAGCTCCGAAAACTGGTTAGTCAGCACCAGGAAATCATTGGTCAGATCACGGTGGGGATCGTGACAGGAGGTACATTGCATTCGGCCATTGTAGAGAGCAACAGGAGCAACAATTGCAGAAGGGTCCTTTAGTTGCCCATCGGCGGCGGCCAGTCCGGTCGTATAATCAAATGAGATCGGATGATCATCTGCCAGGTCGGTGGACATGTTGGTTGATCCCGGGGGAAGAGTGCTTATTCCTCCTGAGAATCCAATATCATCTGTCCGGCTCAACACAGTACCCAGCGCAGTAGTACCATCATGACAACTGAGGCAAAGAATAGAAGCGCCATCGGGCTGTCCTGGTACAGCTTCGCTTGTAGAACTGTGATAGAGGGTATAGGTATAGCCCGGATCCTCCTTGTTCCAGAGCGGACTGGAAGGAAGGCTGTTGTGCGGGGTGTGACAGAAAATGCAGATTTCCGATTCCGATACGGCCCTCACATCACCCGGACCTGATGTTGAAAGGTTATGTAGGCTATTTACAATGGACTGGGCTCCGGCTCCGACCGGAATCACCAGTAATAAGAACAGTAGCAAAGTGCGGAAATTTTTCATTTCAATCATTTTTTTCCAATTGAAAAATCTGGACCCTGGCATTGTAACTGTCAGCCACATAGATAAAATCCTGTTCATCAATATAGAGGCCTGCCGGCATCCAGAATTCACCAGCTCCCTGGCCCTGACTCCCAAAACTGTAAAGAAATCTACCTTCAAGGTCAAAAACCTGAACAGCATGAAACAGTGCATCGGCCACATAAATATGACCCTTTGAATCTGTAGCAACTCCTTTGGGACGAGCCATATTCCCTGTGGCATCGCCCGATTCTCCGAAGGCACTAATGAAGCCCCCCTCTTTATTCAGTATCTGAATGCGCATGTTCATTGAATCCACAATATAGATCCGGCCCGACTGATCAATCCATATGAAAGTGGGAAAATTAAATAAGCCTGAAGCAGTTCCACGCTTCCCAATTTTTTCAATCAAGTCACCCTCGCTGCTAAAGCGTGCAATCCGATGGGCCCCGGTCTCCACCACCCATATATCGCCGGTACTCCGGTTGCAGGCAATACCTGTTGGCTGATCTAAGAGAACAGAATCAGCAAAAGACAACAATTGTCCCCCGCTGAGTCGCACCACCCGGTCTAAACTGGAATCGGTAAATAGCAAGTCTCCTCCCAAGGTCCTGCAGATTCCAACCATGGAGGGAAATTCATGGTCTGCTCTCTTCATAGACCGGACCAGGGCCCCCTGACCCTCATTCACCTCAAAGATTCCTCCAGCTCCCTGATCCAGTATCCAGAACTGCTCCTGATCAAGCGCAACAACATTGAATGGTTTGGTCACTTCCTGAGATTTTTGTCCAAATACAATCCTGGAGACACGACTACCAAAGCTTGTGGAATTCTCCCCCTTTTCCCCCGGGTAGCTGCCAATCCACTTTATATGATATTCATCAGCAATTTGAGCCCTGAGCGGAGATATGAAGAAAAGGGACAGTAGAAGCGCCATCCCTGCCTTCAGCAAGAAGGTACTCATCTTTACTATTATTTTATATATGCCAGAACGAACCATTGTTTGTACGAATTAGCGCTGGTAGGACAGCTTTCCATGACACCCTGGGAGACAGGATCCTCCATTCTCTTCCTGTGTAAAATTCATTTGCATCTCCCAGGATCCAAAACCAATATACTCTTCTATCAGGAAGGGCTGGGGCGATCCATGGATGTTATGACACATCCTGCAGTTCCTGCCTTTGTTTCCATTTATGTGCAGGCGATGGAGATTATTCTTCCCATTCCTGAATCCGGTTCCATATTCCGTCTCCTCGGACTCCAGCAGGTCAGTATCATGACAGAGAAAGCAAAGCTCAAAATTCTCTGTGCTTGCACTTACATAATCCGCCTCAGGAAAACGGTCCACCAGGAGGACACGAAAATCAGAGCCATGAGCCTGGTGACAAGACATACATCCTCCTCCCGGGATGGCCGAGTGCACTACCATATTTTCCCCAACAAGACGCCCTATATTAAGGGTTTCTGTTGAATCACTTCTGTAATCCTGCTTATGGCAGCTTATACACAGATCCGGATCCGGGAGGTGTAATAAAGAAATCTCGGAAGACCCATGGGCATCATGACAGCCCAGGCAATCACCGGCCGCCACTGCCTGATGAGGGTGTGCCATTTCCGGGCTTTCCTCGTGACAATAATAGCAAAGAGCCGGGATTTCGTCCATCAATCGAAAACCAACACTGTCCGAAGGGTGAGATGCTCCGGTGGATTCGTGACAGTTATTACAGGCATCCTCGGCAGGATAGTGCATCACCATATGTTCCACAAGATCTCCGTGACATTCTTTACACTCATAGAACTGTCGACCCCCAGGCGCAGATCCATCAGTGACAGATTCACTGAAAGGCAGGGCCAGGATAATAAGAAGATCGATGATAAGTGACTGGATCATAAGCTCTGGTTTAAAATCTTCGGGTTAACTGTATATAGGCTCCGTTAAAATCGAATTCACTGTTCTGATAGAGCCGCCTGTAAAGCTCCAGTCCAAGTCTGATCTGTAGTTTGTTAAAGGTAGATTGAAATTCGGCTCTGGAAGTCAGCAGGTCCAGATCGATATTGGCCCCCCGTTGATTCAGGTATCCCGATTCCAGGCTAACCCTCATTCTGGGTCCGATTCGATACACTAACTTTCCGGAAAGATTGGCGTACCACTGGTCCACCTCATCGGCAATCATCCTGTAATCACGAATATTTCCATTCAGGGTAAGCAGGAACTTAGATTTAAAATTCCAATTCACATCGATGTAGTACCGTCTCATCCTGTAAGGAATAATATTGCTGTCGTAAAGATCAGCCTCAATGCCAGCCCTGGCAAAACCCACATCCAGGCGTGCCCCGTATAGGTGCTGAGTAAAATAGTTTAATGTGAGAAGATCGCCCTGGTTCACTTTCGGATAATCCTGCATAGCAAAGTGGTAGTAGAATTCTATCAGCCTTTGAAAGAGAAGTATGCTCGCATTAAACTGGTTGTTATTTGCTCCATAGGAATAGCTGCCGGGCTGTTGGAAACTATAGTCTATATAGACCGTTTCCCCATTGGGAATCAAGCCACCCGGAATCCGTTGTATCTCCGTATAGCTCCCACGATCAATAAGAATATAGTCAAAATTGAGCTGGTAGATCAAAGCTCCGCTCACATCCTTCACAACAACAGTAAAATCATCCACATAGGGCTTATTCAGCAGAGTCACCTCACCATCCGAAATGCTTTGCTCCTCATGGATTACCTGCAGGGTACCACTTACTCCATCGGTGATATGCCCATGTCTGAAGTAACGATAGCTAAGGTTCAGATAACCAGTAGGAATCTTCTTGGTATACTTCACATCCACACCTCCCCTCGTATCGCTTTCCTGGTGCAGCTGGGCAGCTTCTTGCTTGACCATGGTGTAATCTAAGTAGACTTTAGTGGTCAGACTTTTGAAGAGTTTGTGCTGCAGAGAAACCCTGCTTCTATTCTGACCCCATATCTGTTCCGGGTCCTTGAGCCTATAAAGATCAAAACTTCCCATTAGTCTCAATTGATAAGGAAGAGTTAAGTTAACTCGCTCAAGAAGCTCCAGACGTCTGAATGTGGAGGTTCCTTCCTGATCGTACCAGGTAAAGCGGGAATTCAGGTTATATAGCCTGGCGGCATCAAAAAAGACACTATTATTCAGTGTAACACGGTCAATCAGGTGGGCTGTCTCATGAAGATCGGAATACCGGTATAGGTAATCATAGTGCGAATAGAGCAACTCTGTACGATCCCTGGATCCAAAGGATTTATTTGCCCTGGCCTGGATGTTTTCCTGGTCCATAAAAAAGATGCGACCAGTCTGAGTCTCCTCCTGGTTCCATTTCTGATTCCTGTATGTCAGGCTCAGTGGTAATATCTTGTTATTTAGAGAAAGGATCCCACCCCATAGCTGATTAGTAGAGCGGACGTTGGTAAGAAGTTCACGATTGTAATAGCTCTGATCGTAGTTATAGAAGCCTTGCAGGGTTACCGGTTTGTTGTTAAAGAGTGTGGTCTTCAGGTCCAACTTCATCAGGTTCCTAACCTCTGAACGGTCAGGAACAGTAATGTACTGTTCATCTCTTAACTCAGGACTGTATGCTCCGCCGAGATCAATTAACAGGATGTCCTTGTCCCAAAGATAGCTGCTTGTATTCAGCTTGATTCCGCTCAGTAGATAGGTGCTTCTTTGATCTTCAAATACATCGTTGAAGCTACTTTCGAGCTGCCGGTACTGACCCTTTAGATCGAGTTCCCCTGATATATTCCTGAGGTGCCAGATCCCCAAAGAGCGTTGTGCCTGTGAGAGACACAGAGTCGGACTGAGAAAAGCCGCCAGTAGAAATATGAACTTGATTCTATTCACATTTTCAAGATCTGCAGACTATTGAAAAATATATTTATCCTCCCCCCCGTGGGGATTGTGGCAATCTGTACAAAGCATCCCACCCAGGTCTTCATGCATTTCATTCTGCAAGACACTTTCAGCCTCATGACAATAGAAGCAAAGTGCATCTCCTTTGAGCCTTAACAGTTTTTCATGTTCCGACTTGTGCGGATCGTGACATGCGCTGCAATATCCCCCGGCAACCGGTCCATGCAGGTAGTTATACTGTTCAGCCAGATCTTCATGACAGATATAGCAGAGTCCAGGCTGGGGCTCTATCATGGTCCCCAGAGCCTGCTCATTATGACAGGAAGCACACTCCCCCTCTCCGAATGGGTAGTGTATACTTTCCTCTGTCTCTGCCAGGGCAAGAATCCCCTCAGAGTAGTCCAGCGAATCTGCCGGAATCCCCACCTGAGCTGTGCTTTGTATTGAAGAGCTGTCAGTTTCAGGAACTCCATCAACGAAAAAGTGAAGTACACTTTTCCCCGCATAGGGAGAACATTGACTGAACAGAATCATCCCCACGATGAAAGGACTAGCCACGCATATCTTATCAGGTAACTTCATTTGCAGGGTTTAAGGCGCTTTTGCTTTCTCTTCAACGAAACCATATACATTGAGCTTTGCAGGACCATACTGGTTGGTGACATAGATCAGGTATTTCAGGACAAAACTGTCGTCCACATAAGGTTCATAAAACGTGAGATTCTCATAGCTGATCTCCACAGCTGCCGGAAGCCACATGGCCCCGGCCCCTTTGTAAGCGCCTCCAAAATGCATAAGCAGATCCCCTCCATCATTGAATAACTGCACATTTTCAAATGCTGCATCCACCACATAAAGCTTCTCCTCCCTGTCCAAAGCAAGACCTTTAGGCCTGGTGAACCTTCCGGGTCCGTTCCCATAGCCTCCAATCATACCCAGGTAACGCCCATCCAATGAAAATATCTTCACACTAAAATCACCAAAGTCAGAGACATATAGTTTATCGTTCTGGATAGAAATATTGGTGGCTTGCCTGATAAAACCAGGGTCCTCAGAATCCAGATCCGGAATTCTGCCGATTAGTTTATAATCTTCAGTCCCGTAAACATATATTGAATGATCCTGCACATTGGCCACCCAGATCTTACCCCGGTGAACAGCCACATCAGTGGGTTTAAAACCTTCGGCTTCTCCAAAGGCATACAGGTATTCCAGCTCCTTGTTAAATACCACAATCTGTTGACGATTGGCATCCGCCACAAAGAGATATCCTCTTTCATCCACATAACAATTGATGGGCAATTTCAACTGACCCTTACCTCCTGGTATGAAGTACTCAAAGTCTCCAAGGTCCAGATCCAATACAACCAGTCCACCCAGTCCGGTATCGCAGATATATACCTTCTCCTTATGAGCACATACCCCGTAAGGCTTAATCATATTCAACGGGGTCTCTTCTCCAAAGAGAAACCTGTGAAAGCCCCCGGTCTTACCTTCCAGGTCGCTGGAAAGGCTAAAGTGAGTCAAAAACTGAATTCTGCTTGTATCTGGAGGAGGTGGAAAGATCACCAGGGTTTCAGGTGTTGGAGCTTTAGCCACCTGGCGGTTACAGGCACTTAAGATGCAGGCAATCAACAAGATGCCAATGGAGACAATTCGGGCAGGTCTGTTCATGGGGTGATGAACTAAGTATTGCTTAGCCTGTGAGCAGGCTTTTTACTTATTATGACAGGTAAGACAGAGTTCGCTGTTCACATTGGACATCTTCAACAGATGCATCACACCAAACCTGTTGTGTACATCATGACAGGAGGCACACTCCATCTTGCTGCCAAAAAGCATATCGTTGTCAATGGTACTTCCCAGTCCGCTGTTGGTCGTGGAAGGCGGAAATAGTCCGCCGTCACTTGTAGCCAGGGCATCGGTATAGTCGAAGGAAATGGGATGCTCAGTACTCATATCATTCCCGGCCACACCTCCGATCTGGGCCGAAGGATCTATAAAGTTGCTACCGGAAGCAATCCCGCCAAAATTTTCCAGGGCCACTGTACCATCATGACAGCTAAGGCACAACCTGGAGCTGGCCCCGGGATCGGTGATGGTGGAACCCCCATCAAAGGTTGGTGAATTGTAGAGGGTATAACCGGCTACTACGGTAGTTTCATGGTGCCACAAAGGTGCACTTGTTACCGGTATGGATTGGTGGGTGGTGTGGCAAACGCCGCATCCACGGTTGCTGGTGGGTGCCCACGATTCGCTTGAGAAATCATGTGCTGTACCTGCAATCTGGGCAAATCCGCCCTGAATGAGTCCAAAAATGAACATCATTGCGATAAGAAACTTCAATTTTTTCATGACAAAGAACAAGTTTTGTTGGGGTGCAGGAGATAAATATCCTTAAGATTAAGAAATTTCCCAATGAAATGAAAAGGAAATGACCAATAACATATCGAACGTGGGCGACAGACCCTATTATGTTAGCTGAAATAATTTACCGACCTTTGGCGACCAGTAAAATATCCTTTCAGGACTCCCATGAAAGATTTAACAACAGGTAGTGTTGGGAAAAATATATTGCGTTTCGCCATGCCGATGCTACTGGGGAATTTGTTTCAGCAGCTCTATACCTTCGTGGACCAGATTATTGTGGGTCGCTACCTGGGGAAGGAAGCACTGGCGGCAGTTGGAGCATCGTTTCCGGTCATTTTCACCCTGATTGCCCTGATCATTGGAATTGCTACAGGTGGTACCATTGTAATCTCCCAGTTTTTTGGAGCGAAAGATTTTACTAAGGTCAAACGGACCATCGATACTATCTTCATCGTAATGGGAGTCAGCGCGGTAATTATGACCGTAGTGGGAATTAGCTTCTCCGAAGAGATCTTTCGATTGATAAAGCTCCCGGAAGAGTTGATGCCCATGGCCAACACCTACTTAAGTATTTATGTATCGGGATTAGTGATCTTCTCTGGATACAATAGTGTAGCGGCTATCTTAAGAGGTTTGGGCGACTCCATTACACCCCTCTATTTCCTGGTCTTGGCAACCATAATTAATATCAGTTTGGATCTGCTCTTTATTGTGAAGCTGGGCTGGGGCATCGAAGGTGCAGCCTTTGCCACCCTTATTGCACAGGGAATAGCTTTTATTGTGGCCGTCTTTTATCTCAACAGGAACCATGAACTGATCAAATTCAATATCAGGGAATTTGCCTTCGATTGGGAGATCTTTAAACAAAGCCTTCGCATCGGATTGCCCACAGGATTACAACATACCTTCGTGGCCCTGGGGATGATGGCGCTTATGGGCATTGTCAATGGATTTGGAACCGATGTGGTTGCTGGTTATACAGCAGCAGGCCGGCTCGATAGCCTGGCAGTTATCCCATCCATGGTCTTCTCCATAGCACTCTCTACCTTTGTGGGACAAAATATCGGTGCCGGCAAAATTGACCGGGTGAAAAAAGGACTGACCCGTACCATGCTAATGTCCTCGGCCGTTGCCATTGTAATTACGATACTGATAGTTATTTTCAAATATCCCCTCATGAGCCTCTATACCACCGACCAGGTGGTGATCGATGTGGGGGCCGATTACCTGACCATTGTCACCTCCTTCTATCTCCTGTTTACAGGAATGTTTACCTATAACGGTGTAATGCGAGGGGCAGGAGACACCATAATTCCCATGTTTATCACCCTGTTTTCCCTTTGGATCGTAAGGATACCGGCTGCAGTATTTTTAAGTCAGGAGACCATCGAAATATTCGGACTCAGCCTCAATGGTGCAGGTCTGGGGCAAACCGGAATCTGGTGGTCCATACCCTGTGGATGGGGAATCGGACTGGTCCTCTCCTTTATTTACTACAAGACGGGCAGGTGGAAGACTAAGACAGTGATCAAGGCAAAAGTCGAACCTGCTACCATTACAAGATAGCACTATAACATTATTTAACCTTTTTCCATTGATGTACACAGGTCGATTGTGTAACTTGGTTCAATATTTGTACGTCCTATAGGAACTAACGCTACCACGTTTACAGGAATGACCAGGATTGCATTGCTTATTTTCGGATTGCTGCTGTTCGCAAACAAGTTGGCTGCACAGGATGACTATGTCCGTTTTAAACGGATTACCATCAATGATGGCCTCTCCCTTAGCTCGGTCTACGATATCTATCAGGACTCCAAAGGATTTATGTGGTTTGGGACTGAAGATGGCTTGAATAAATATGATGGTCAGAACATTACGGTGTACGGGGCCCATACGGATCAGCGCAATCTCCTCGCCAATAAGTGGGTCGAACAGATATACGAGGACAAATCGGGGATGATCTGGCTTGGCTCAAGGAGCGGACTTACCAGGTACAATCCACGTACGGGTGTTTTTACCGCCCTTCAGCACGATCCTGAAGATTCCCACACCCTGTCCAACGATACCATCACAGCCATAGAAGCAGATCTTAGAAATGAAATATGGGTAGGAACCTATAAAGGGCTGAACCATGTGGACCGCTTTACCAATGAGGTACAAAGAGTTGTTCCGGACGATGAAGAACTGGTGGGACTTAGCTCCCGGATCACAGGCTTTCTGAGTGATGAGTCGGGAAGTTTCTGGATTGCCACCCATAAAGGATTGTACTCTTATGACAGGAAATCGGGACTCTTTTTCAGTGAAAATATTGAAGGTCTCATCGATACAAGTACAATTATAAACCATATGGCACAGGGTGAAAATGTTATCTGGCTCGCTACCGATAAAGGTCTTATCAAATTTGATCTTTCAAGTGATCCACAGCATCAGTTTGTTCCTCTTGAATTTCCAGTTGAAGATTCAAGGATTATCAGGATTCTTCCTGATAATCAGGGACAGGTCTGGGTGCTGACCGATGAAGAGCTCTACTGTTACCCTGGGGAGACTGAGGGATTACTAAGGTTCCTTTCAACAGGAGGAACAACTAACTCCCTGGCCCTGGACCCAAGGCAAGCACTCCTGGAAGATAACAGTGGGGAAATATGGTTCGGAACCTTTGGGAACGGGGTATATAAAATCGATCCTCTTACGCTCACCTACCAACATTATACTCATAATCCGGCCGATCCGGAGAGCCTGTCGGAAAATTCCATCAACTGCATTTTTCAGGATCGGACCGGTGCCACCTGGTTTGGAACTTTTGGGGCCGGCATCAGCATCCTGAATCCCCACTCCAACAGATTCACCATTTATAAAAATAACCCGTTTAACCAGAACAGCCTGGCCAGTTCATTTGTATGGACCATTTGTGAAGCTGCCGACAGTACCATTTGGATGGGCACAAATGCACATGGTATTTCTTGCTACGATCAAAGCCGCGGAACTTATTCCCACTACGATCACAATCCCTTTGATCCAAGTTCCCTTTCCAACTCTTCTGTCAGGAAAATATACCAGGACAGCAGGGGGCGGATCTGGATAGGCACCGATGGAGGGGGCCTGAATCTCTTCATGCCCGGGGATCGTTCCTTTATCCACTTCATGCACGATCCGAACGATCCCTCCAGCATATCCCATAATTCTGTCAGGGCCATTTACGAGGATCCAGGTGGAAAGATCTGGATAGGCACCCGCGACGGACTTAACCTCTTGCTGGAAGGCAGTATGACTTTCAGGTCCTACCTGGTGGGAACAGAACAGGAAGAAGGACCTCCACATAATTTTATCTATTCCACTATTCACCAGGATCAGAAGGACAATCTCTGGGTGGGTACATACGGTGGAGGGCTCTGCATGCTAAATCAGGAAGATGGAAGCTGTACCAGCTATTTTAACGATCCGGAAGATCCCAATACCATCTCTGACAACATCGTATTTTCCATATACGAGGACCCCCAGGGAAGATTCTGGATTGGAACCAATAGCGGGCTTAATATGTTCTATCCTGCCACCGGGTCATTCAGACGATTCGGGGTAAACGAGGGACTGGCCAACGAGGTCATATATGGGGTGCTGCCCGACAACAACAACTGCATCTGGCTTAGCACCAACCTGGGGATCTGTCGCTTCAATCTGGAGACTTTTGAGGTAAAAAATTTCGATATGAACGATGGCCTCCAGAGCAACGAATTTAACGGGGGCTCTTACCACAAGGGGGCCAGTGGTAAGCTTTATTTTGGAGGTGTCTATGGCTTGAATGTTTTCGATCCTGAGAGCATTGAACCAGTGAAAAATGTGCCAGAGGTGACCCTTACAAAGCTTGAAGTGCTGGGCAAGGATGTATTGATAGCAGGTATCGATCTGGAAGAGGAGTTTGAGGAGCATCCCGGACGCATTGTAGAGTTCGAGGAGAACTTCTATTCCAACGAAAATGTAACCTACATGGAGGAGATCATCCTGGATTACAGGCACCGCTTCTTCTCTGTTGAATTTGCGGCCCTGAACAATCTGCAATCAGGCGATCTGCACTACAGCTATATCATGGAGAACCTGGACATGGACTGGAACAATTCCGGAACCAGGAACTATGTCTCCTACACCAATATGAAAGCCGGCACCTACCTGCTAAAAGTCGTTGCTGAAAATATGGATGGATTCCGGAGTGATCCTCCCATGCTTTTAAGTATTGTCATCACACCTCCCATCTGGCTATCATGGTGGTTTATCCTGCTGGAGATAATGTTTTCCACCGTCATTGTAGTGATGATCTATATATACCTGTTGAAATCGCGGACCAACCGCCTGTTGACGCATCAGAATCAACAAATCAGCCAGGCCAACGAAGCTTTAAGAAAATCCGAGAAGAACCTGATGGAACTCAACGCAACCAAAGACAAATTCTTCTCCATTATTTCACATGACCTGAAAAATCCCTTTTCGAGCCTGCTTTCAATCAGTGACCTGATGGTGGAAAGTTTTGATGATACGGAAGAAGAGGATCATAAAGCAGGATTTAAAAAGATCAACCAATCCGTAAAGCATTTGCTGGACCTGCTGGAAAACCTGCTTACCTGGTCCCGGTCTCAACGCGGAAGAATTAAATACGATCCTGTAAGATTTAACCTGAGCTCCCTGGTACAGGAGAATATCAACCTGCACCGCCTGCTGGCAGAAAGGAAAGGAATAATGTTGCTATCCTCCGAACAGGATGAGGTGTATGCTTATGGAGACAGGGATATGATCAATAGTGTTATTCGTAACCTGGTAACCAATGCGGTCAAGTTTACGGACAGGGATAAAAAAGTGGAGATTCAATTGAAACCCGGAGAGAAAGAGATTGAAGTATGTATCGTGGATGAAGGAATAGGGATCACATCAGAGCAACTGGATAAACTATTCCGGATCGATGAAAAATTTAAATCCACAGGAACAGCAGGTGAAAAAGGAACAGGACTCGGATTGATCATCTGCAGGGAATTTGTGGAAAAAAACGGGGGAGAAATTACTGTTCAAAGTGCTCCCGGAAAGGGCTCTGTTTTTAGCTTTACAGTACCCATGGCAAACTGATCGTTGCCAAAGCGATCATAATACTGTAAATTTGCCCCGAACCAAGCTGAAAAAATAATGATCAGATCCATGACCGGCTACGGGAAAGCCGAATGCCTGCTGGCCGACAAGAAACTGACCATAGAAATTAAATCCCTCAACAGCAAACAGTTGGATGTTAATACACGTCTGCCTTCACTATATAAGGAAAAAGAGATAAATATCCGGCAAATTATTGCATCAGAGCTGGAAAGAGGTAAGGTGGAGTGCTCCTTCTACTATGAACTTTCCGGAGAAGCCGTTTCCGGGACCATTAATGAACCTGTTGTGAAGGACTATTACCAACAACTTTACAAGATTTCTGGCGAACTGGGGCTCCAGGCTTCTATTGAACTCCTGAGCACCGTGATGCGGATGCCGGATACGATCCGAACTGAAAAACCTGAATTAAAGGAAACCGAATGGACTCTGGTGGAAGCTGCCTTAAGAGAGGCATTGGAACAGGTAAATATTTTCAGAAAGCAGGAGGGAGAATCACTGGATGACGATCTGCGTCAGCGTACAGATGCCATTATGCGGAAACTGGAAGAAGTGGAGCTCTATGAGAAAGAGCGGATAGACCAGGTCAGGGAGCGCATTGGCAAACACCTTGAGGAATTTGGTTTGAAAGAATCGGTAGATGAAAACCGCTTTGAGCAAGAGCTTATTTACTATATCGAAAAGCTGGATGTCTCTGAAGAAAAAGTCAGGCTGGCCAATCATTGCAAGTACTTTATGGAGACGCTGGAGGACAGTGGCCCAGCAGGAAAGAAGCTGGGATTTATCTCCCAGGAGATGGGCCGGGAGATTAATACCCTGGGCTCTAAAGCCAACCACAAAGAACTTCAAAAGCTGGTTGTGGAGATGAAAGATGAGCTCGAACGGATCAAGGAACAGATCCTTAACGTACTTTAATGAAAGAAAAGTTATTCATTTTCAGTGCACCCTCCGGTGCTGGCAAGTCCACCATTGTTCAACACCTTATGAATCAGAACCTGGACCTGGAATTCAGCATATCGGCCACATCCCGTGAACCCAGGGAAGGTGAGAAAGATGGCAGGGAATATCACTTTATCACTCCAGAAAGATTCCGCAGTATGATAAAGGAGGATGCCTTTATCGAATGGGAAGAAGTTTACCCGGATCAGTTCTATGGCACACTATACAGCGAAGTGGAGCTAATCTGGAAGCGAGGTAAGCATGCCATCTTTGATATTGATGTAGTGGGCGGACTGAACCTGAAAAAGAAGTATGGAGAGCGGGCCTGTGCTATCTTTATACAGGCTCCTTCCCAGGAGGTTCTTGAACAGCGTTTACGTTCCAGGGGAACAGATGATGAAACATCACTTCAAAAGAGGCTGGGAAAAGCAATGTTTGAAATATCACATAAGTCTCACTTCGACCATATAGTAGTAAACGACTCCCTGGAACATGCCCTTGAAAAAGCAGAAAAAATAATCTTAGATTTCCTGGCTCAATGATCACCGGACTCTATTTTGGTTCTTTTAATCCCGTACATATCGGGCACCTGGCCATTGCCAACTTTATGGTCGAATTCAGTGAACTGGAACAATTATGGTTTGTAATTAGTCCCCAAAATCCCCTGAAAGAGAGAAAGAGCCTGCTCAAGGACTATCACCGGCTTGAGATGGTCCGCCTGGCCGTGGAGGATGACGATCGTTTCAGGGCCTCAGATATTGAATTCAAACTTCCCACTCCCTCATATACCATTGACACACTGACCTACCTGGAAGAGCTTAATCCGGGAAGAGAGTTCCAATTGGTCATGGGAGGAGACGGACTGCGTACTTTCCATAAATGGAAGCATGCTGAGCTAATAGTAAAGAAATACCACCGGCTTATTTATCCCCGGCCTGGAACCGATATAGAGATGGCTTCCCGGCTACCCAACGCCACCCTGGTAGATGCTCCCATGATAGAGATCTCCTCCAGTTTTATACGGCAGGCCATAAAAGAGGGAAAGGATGTACGACACCTGGTACCGGCCAAAGCCTATACCTATATGCGGGAGATGCACTTTTATGAGAAATAGCTCTGGGTGAGGAAGCCTGATGATTAGACTTTGAGTTTGGCCTCCCTCACCAGTTCCATCCCCCGCTTAATGGCAGCTTCATTTTTGGGGATCAGGTGGTGGTGCCTCTCGGGCAGGGACTTCTTCAGACCCTTGATCACATTTTCAAAATCGACCACCGGATTCACCTTGATATAGGCACCCAATACCACCATGTTGAAAGTAATGGGAGATTTTGTCCGGGCAGCCTCTGTCGCAGCCTCGATTTGGAAGATCCGGATATCCTTGCGCTCAGGATGGTGGGTAATCCCGTTGGGATCATAGATCATCAATCCGCCGGGCTTCACCATGGATTCAAACTTATCGACCGACTGCTGGTTAAGCAGGATGGCAGTATCATAACTCTGCAGGACAGGTGAACTGACACCATCATCACTGAGGATCACTGTTACGTTGGCGGTACCCCCTCGCATCTCAGGGCCATAGGAGGGCATCCAGCTAACCTCCTGTTCCTGCATGATCCCCGAATAGGCCAGGATCTTACCCATAGAGAGAACTCCCTGTCCCCCGAAACCTGCAATAATGATCTCTTCCGTCATATCTATCGGCTTTACTACTTTTTACTTTCAACTAATTTCCCTTCAACTTTTATATCCCCCATGGGATAGAAGGAGAACATATTCTCCTCCATCCACTTATTGGCATCGTTGGGTGTCATCTTCCAGCCCGAGTTGCAATTGGATACAAACTCGATCAGGGATACTCCCTTATTCAGCTTCTGGTTTTCGAAAGCCTGCCTGATGGCTTTTTTGGCTTTCCTCACCGATCCCGGCTTATGCACCGAATGGCGGGCAACATAATAAGTGCCCGGCAGCTGAGCCACCATCTCGGTAATCTTATAAGGGGGACCCATTGTCTCACTGTTCCGCCCGTAGGGCGAAGTGGAGGATTTCATCCCATCAAGGGTGGTCGGAGCCATTTGTCCGCCAGTCATCCCGTATATTCCGTTGTTAACAAAGAAAATGGAGATGTTCTCTCCCCGGTTGCATGCATGTATGGTCTCTGCAGTTCCGATTGCTGCCAGATCACCATCCCCCTGGTAGGTGAAGACATACTTCTCAGGCCAGAGGCGTTTGATCCCTGTGGCAAGGGCCGGAGCCCTGCCATGGGCAGCCTGGGTAAAGTCTACATCCATAAAATCGTATGCGATTACAGCACAACCCACAGGGGCGACTCCAATGGTATCCGACTGGATTCCCATCTCCTCCACCACCTCCATGATGAGCCTGTGGATTGTTCCGTGACCACAACCCGGACAGTACGACAGGGTTGTATCGACCATTAAAGGAGTCCGGCTGTATACCTTATTCTCCTCTCTGATTATCTCTTTAATATCCATTTAGAATCCTCCTATGAATTTTTCTTCCACAGCTTGTAAAACATCTTCAGGCGAATGGATCCGTCCACCAAGTGTACCGAAGTGATGTACGGGAACCTTACCGTTTACCGCCAGCCTCACATCCTCAACCATCTGCCCTGCACTCATCTCCACCGCCATCATTGTCTTCACCCTGCGGGCCATTTTAGCAAGCTCTGCAGTGGGGAAAGGGAATAGGGTAATGGGCCTCAGCAATCCTATTTTCTTCCCACGACTCCTGGCAATATCAACTACTTTCTGGCAGATCCTTGCACTGGAACCATAGGCAACAAGCAGGAATTCAGCATCATCACACTCAAACTTTTCAAATTTCACATCTTCCTCCATGCTCCTGTACTTCTCCTGTAGCTTCAGGTTGTGCTCATACTGAAGGTCCGGATCAAGGTTCAGCGAAGTAATGATATTCCGTTCCCTGTCGGGCGTTTTTCCCGTGGTCGTCCAGGACTGGTCAAACTCCGTTGTCCGCTCTTTTTGCGGTGGCAATTCAACCTTCTCCATCATCTGGCCAATGAGTCCGTCGGATAAGATCAGTGTAGGATTCCTGTATTTGAAAGCCAGTTCAAATCCCAGGTCTACAAAATCGGCCATCTCCTGTACCGAAGCCGGAGCAAGAACAATCAGTTTATAATCACCATGTCCACCACCTTTAACCGATTGGAAATAATCGGCCTGGGAGGGTTGGATGGTTCCTAGCCCGGGGCCTCCTCTGACCACATTCACGATCAAACAGGGAAGTTCGGCACCTGCAATGTAAGAGATGCCTTCCTGCATCAGACTGATTCCGGGGCTTGATGATGAGGTCATCACCTTTTTTCCTGTTCCGGCTGCACCGTATACCATATTGATTGAAGCTACCTCACTCTCTGCCTGTAGCACCACCATTCCGGTTCGTTCCTCCGGTTTCTGAAGCATCAGGTATTCCATTACCTCCGATTGCGGCGTGATAGGGTATCCAAAATAGCCATCCACTCCAGCCCTTATGGCTGCTTCAGCAATAGCCTCATTCCCCTTCATTAATGCCAATTCTTTCATAGGACCTAGTTTATTTCTGTTTAACCCGGTATACAGTAATCACGCCGTCGGGGCACACTACTGCACAATTGGTGCACCCCGTACAACTCTCCGGATTCTTCATATAGGCATAGTGGTAGCCTTTTCCGTTCACATCTGCGGCCATTCCAATGGTATCCGTTGGACAATTCACCATACAAACCTGACAGCCCTTACACCTCTCCACATCGACCACTATGGCTCCTTTTGCTTTTGCCATGCTATGCTATTTTAAAGTATAATTTTCAAATGTAACAATTCTCAAATACCTTCTTTACTGTTCTTGGACACGTTTGCAAGGATGCTTTTAATTAGGGATAAAAACAATTATTTCGGGATGGAGTGTTGTTCGCTGAAAAGCTTCAATCGCTCCTCCAATATTGGAAACTGATCCCTTCTTACCTGTGACACACAAGCCCTTAAACCCTCTGTTCTGCTGCTTCCTGTTATTTCCAGAGAAATGGCACTAATCCCGTAGTAAAGTAACTTCTCCACAAGCTGGGACCCATCAAATCCAGGATAGGAGAGCGTGAAGTAGAAACCATCAGCTATGGGTTCATCCAGATCCATGTCATAAACAATTCTAAATCCATACTTCTGGAAGAGGACCTTCATAATTGCTGCCTTCTCCCCATACTCCCTTACTTCACTGATATAATTGTAGGTGCCATTATTGACAGCCTTAAAGATTGCCGCCAGAGCATATTGTGCCGTATGAGAAGCGCCAGCTGATAAAGCATAAAGCGCTCCATAAATCATGGCATGTCCAAATTTTTCAGAGGAATAGTAACGTCTCAGGTCAGGGTATTTCCTATCAAATAATCCTGGTGAAATAATCATCATCCCAATACGCTGACCTGCATAAGAGAATGCTTTGGAGCTGGATATCAGAAGTATGTAATTATCTGTATACTTGGCAACGCTGGCTTGAAACGGAGCTACTCCCGGATTTGAAAGATCCTTCCTGAAATCCATTCCGAAATAGGCCAGATCCTCAATTACGGTTATATCATGCTTCATGGAAATCTCTCCAATAATCTTCAACTCCTCCTCGTTCAGGCAGATCCAGGAAGGATTATTTGGATTTGAATAAAGGATGGATGAGTAATCCCCCTTTTCAATCTCCTCCTCCATTTTTTGGCGCAACTTCTCCCCCCTGTAATCATAGAGATCAAAGGAACCAAACTTATGTCCCAGTACCAGGCATTGCTGCTTCTGTACTGGAAAACCCGGATCCAGAAAAAGGGTTCCTGTCCGGTGCCGGTCAGAGCGGTTAACCACCATGAATGAAGCCATTCCTCCCATCATCGATCCCACTGAAGGGATGCAATGCATTGGCTCCACTTTCACATCCAGAAACAATTTTACAAACCTTGCAGCTTCAGCTTTCAGAGGAGCGATGCCCTCAATATTGGGATATTTGGAAGCAACTCCCTGTCGAAGGGCAATCATCTCCGCCTCGGTTCCCACAAAAGTCGGGTCAAGACCGGGAACACCCATCTCCATCCGTATATATTCCTCCCCGGTAATCCCTTCAATATCGTTGACAATTTTTACAAGCTCCCTGATAGTCGCTTTCCCCGCAGGATGAATGCCAAAAGCATCTATCACTTCGTTAACAACTTCGGAGGGTATTGGAGTCGATTTCATATCTGCCTTTTTACTATTCTTATTCTTGAATCAACCACATGCAGCTGATCTCCACGTCCCATCAGGGGATTCAGGTCAAGTTCTGCAATGGACTCATTTTGACTAAGTACATCAGAGAGCTTTATCAGTATCTCCTCAAATGCACTTATATTGATCCCTGCCTGTCCCCGCATCCCTTCCAGCATCTTGAATCCTTTCAGAGATCGAATCATCCGTCCTGCCTCTGTATGGGACAGGGGGACAAGTCCGCTTGCCATGTCCTTCATTACTTCCACATAGATACCACCCAGACCACAGAGAATAATATGTCCGAATCCCTGTTCATATATGGACCCGACAAAAAGTTCAAGGCCCTCCAGCATGGGCTGAAGCAATACACCGGTGGCACCTTCAATTCTTAACATGCGCTTAAAGTGCTCCATCAGGTCAATATCATTATCGATCCCCAGAGCCACCCCACCCACATCGGATTTATGAACCGGTCCGACCACCTTCAGAACAAGGGGAAAACCTGTCTGATGTGCCAGGCGGTCCAGTGATGCTTCATCAGTGGCAATCCTCTCTGCCACCCGTGAAATTCCCGCAGCATCAAGAATTTTCTGGTTTACTTCGGGACTTAAATAACCCTCCTCGCTCTGGTCGATCAGCTTTCTGATGGCTTCCTGATCAATGCCCACGGGCCTGTTAGAATCTTCAGCAGGTAAGTCTGTTCCATGTACAAGGGTAAGTGCTGCACCCAGCTGCACTTCGTCTGGAAAGTTGATGGTTCCATAGGCCAGAAAAGTTTCAACTTCCTTGGCTGCAGTGATCAGGGAAGGCAGAACCGGGTAGATCGGCTTGCTGCATTGCTGCATTTTCTGAAAAAGCAGTTCATAAACATCAAAAACAGGAGCGAGACCGGGTGTGCCAAATATGACCACAATGCCATCGATCTCTTTAAAGGAATGCTCACAAAAATCAATACATTTCCCAAGCTGTTCTGCATTGCCGGTAGCAAGCATATCAATGGGATTTGATGCAGATGATCCCGGGTAAAGGTAGCCAAGCAATTCATCCACTTTGGGCCCTTCCAGCTTGGGAACATCCAAGTCCCCCTTGGCCAGTTGATCGGTAAGCATGACAGCGGGCCCTCCAGCATGCGTAATAATAGCCAGATTCCTACCCTTCAGAGGTGGATGTAGCATGACCGAAGCTACGGTGGTCAGCTCTTCTCTGCCGTAGCATCGTACGATGCCGGCCTTGCGAAATAGTGCATCAACAGCCATATCGGAACTGGCCATTGCTCCGGTATGTGATGAAGCTGCCCTGCTTCCCGCATCAGTGGTTCCCGCCTTAATTGCAGCAATCTGACACCCTTTCCCAATGAGGGAAGTAGCATGCCGGAGCAAACGGCCCGGATCCTTGATGGTCTCAAAATAAAGCATCTTCACACGGGACGAATGTTTCTCATCGAATGTCAGATCCAGGTATTGTAGTACATCTTCCACGCCCAGCTGGGCAGAGTTTCCAACTGAAAAAACATGGTTGAACCTGAGTCCTTTTTGTAGTCCTGACTCCATGATAAATACAGCAGTGGCACCGCTACCGGAAATAAAATCGCAGCCCCTGGGATCCAGCTGTGGTATGGGAAGTGTGAAAACACCCTGGTAGGCCGGTGTCATTACACCT
>Ga0209633_10001750_pt1 | contig 21864 bp, 21 predicted proteins | sample Cruoilmetagenom1_FD_187290 | JGI IMG/M metagenome (GOLD analysis project Ga0209633, IMG submission 187290) | Oil polluted marine microbial communities from Coal Oil Point, Santa Barbara, California, USA - Sample 1 (SPAdes) (version 2) | ecosystem: Environmental > Aquatic > Marine > Oil seeps ... | reverse complement strand
GTAAGACCTTGCTATTGTGAAGTGTGTTATTTATCTTCAATTGTACTTTTTGTCCCACTTTGAGTATGAGGGCTGAAGAGAGTGGCATATCACTTTCTAGCCATAAAGTACCCTGCTTCTGGATAATAAAAAGTGCAGAGGTGGCATCGGTGCTTTTCCCTGGTTGGGCATTTATCATGGTGATGATACCGTCCGTTGCTGTGGTGATAGGTATAGTAGATTTTATCTTTAAGGTATTTAGAAGTTCTTGTACCATCTTTGGAGATGCACCAAAACTTTGCAGATGGGCTTTTGAAGCGGCCAGTTTTATCTGATCTGTTTTGAGTTCAGCATTGGCGGCGACACACTCTTTTTTAGGGATGATATCTTCACTACAAAGTTTATTTTTTCGCTCAGCTAAATGTTTATGGTGGCGAAGTTCGATGGCATCTGCAATAGCCTCTTTTTGTACTTCTATCCATTGGGTTCCTGTGACATTAGCGAGTAAGTCTCCTTTTTTGACGCTTTGATATGTGGCGACATTTAAAGAGAGTACTTGTGCGTTGAAAGGAAGAGAGATGCTGTGTAAAAGTGTTGGTGGTGTAGTGACTTCTACGATAAAAGAGCCAAGAGGCAACGCTGTACTAGGTTCTAATGTGGCTGTTTTTAATTTCCAATTATTTTCTTCTTTTGGTGTAAGTTTTATCTCTTTGGCCATTACAAAAATTGGCAATATTGTTATTAGTAGTAGATGTAGTTTTTTCATTATTTCTCCATTTCGATGAGTGAATATAGTGTAAATAGGGTCTTATAGTAGGTCTTCTTGGTTTGAATTAACTCCTGGGAAAGTGCAAGAAGTTCTTGTCTTCCTAGGATATATTCTAAGGAAGAACTTTCTCCATATTTGAAACTTTTTTCGATGAGTGGCATCAATGTTTCTTTGTAAAGGGTGTGATTTTCTTCTATCATGATGATGGCGTTGTATGCGTTTTCAAGTTCACCCGCTAACTGTTTTTTGCTACTTGTTTGCTCCATCATCCAGTTTTTTTGTTGCTGCTTTTTTAACGCTTTTTGGTGCATAATAGCAAGATGATTTTGTTCATTTTTTTCTGAAGTGAAAGAGAGTGGCACAGCAAACCTAACACCAACTCTTTTTGTGTCTATCTCATCATCATACGAAGCACCGATGTTAATGTTATCAATACTTCTGTTGTACTTCTTTTCTAGCTTCCCAAGGGCTGAAAGTTCTTTGTTAAAAGCTGCTTGACTGAGTACAAATGGGGTATCATCCAAAATGATGCTAGGACTTAGTGCTGTTATATCTTGGCAAGATAAAGGTAGGTGTTCAGTGATCGTAGATAAGTCATATAGCCTCTCTTGTGATATCTTTTCACTAGCACGACTACTATGTGCCTTTTGCTTTAAAGTACGCATCTGCATTTGGAGTTGTAAAAGCTCTTTTTTGGATATTTCTTGATATTTGTAAGCTTTTTTCTTTTTCTTATAGAGCGTGCGATAGGTTTGAAGCGATGCTTCTATCAGTAGCCTATTTTCTTTGTCTAAGCAACTTTGGTGATAGAGGTTTTGTATGCGGTTACTTAAAGCGATAAGGGCTTTCTCTTTTTGAAGGAGTTGGGCTTCATTGGTTAATCTATCAGCAGATAAACCAAGTGTTCTTGTATCGCCAAACGCAAAGGTTTTTGAAACACCTACACTGTATTCTAAGGTAGTAGCTCCTTCATCTGGCGTAGCTTGTGCACCTGAAAGTGAGAGTTCTAAAGGCTTTGAGGCATAGTTGGCTCTGCTTTGTGCTTCTAAAGAGAGCCGTGTTTGTTCTTTGGCTTGATAAAGAGGATGTTGTACTTTTGTCTGCTCTAGTATCTGCTCTATGGTGATAGGTTGCGCTATCATGATAGACGCTGAGACTAATAGCGTGGAGAGAAGTTTCATTTTATCTCTCCTTCGTATTTAACAAATGCAATGTCTTTGGATGGAAAAAATAGAGTTTATCTTGAGAAACACTCTTATACATCGCTTTACAACTTCGGATGATTAGTGTGTTTCTTTGGATGTCTAAGTTGGGATGCTCTGCTTGTATCTTGTTAAGTGCTTTTTCATCACTAAGTGGCAGTGTTTGACGCACTTTGTTGAGAAGTTTTTGTACTAAAGCACTCTTTGAATGTAACGTACCACCTAAGGTATGTCCATATTTTGCCTTGAGGCACTCTTGTAATGGTATGTTTTGCGAATCTTGTATCTGCGCAAACAGCGTGCTTGTAAATAGTATAAATGCTATGAGATATTTCATAGGGAACCCTTTTTGTCTGTTTTTTTAAGATAAGTGAAAAAAAGAGGTTAGACTGTAGGTGGGTGATAGATACTTTGTGGGGAGGATGATAGAAGAAAGTTTGTTGGTTCAAGTACGACTTTTTGAAGGTTTCCATCATCTTTGAGAGGATAAAAAACGATATCGATAGCCATAAGCGCGTCGTGTAATGCTTGATGTGTTTCTGTCACATCACAGACTTCAGAAATCTGTCCAGAATCATGCAGATAAAGTTCACTCTGCGTGTCTTGATCGATAGAAACAATGATATAGTCATGCACGCTTACAAAGACAAATGCACTCAACAATAGTGTTAAGACAAACTTTTTCATAGAGACATTATAGGACATAGACTATAAAATTTTACTTAATATTTTTTTTCCACTAGACCTTAAAGGGTAATTCTATGATAAAGCAAACACCAGTATCTCTGTTTTCTGTGTGGAGTTTTCCTTGATGGTGCTCTTCTATGATAGTTTTAGACATATATAGCCCTAACCCTGTTCCATTTTTTTCATTTTTTGTTGAGAAATAGGGATCAAATATCTTCTCTCCTATCTCTTTAGGAATACCTCCACCATTGTCACAAAACTCTATTTTGACATTCTTTTTAGTATCATAAGTATGGATAGATATTTGAGGGTTTTTTGTACCTTTTTCTTTAAAATTATCTTGTGAATTTTTCAAGATATTTAAAAATACTTGCATCAATTCACTATCATATGCGCTTAACTCTTTTGTGGAATTAAAAGACCTACAAACGCAAAATCAGCGACTGCATGAGGAATAGCCCCTTGTGCATAGCGTACAAAAGCCATGATAAAGATGGCAAAACCCATAGTGAGCATCAAGGTCTTTAGTAGTTTTATTTTATGCATAAGCATCTCATCGGGTTTTTTAGAAACGTGTTTTAACAAACGTAACTCCTTATATTCCCCTATCTATAGATATCGGCAAAAGGGTAGATTTATGTAATTAGGAATCTTTTTGATTATATACATGTTAAGTTGTTGTTTTAGGTTAAAAAATATTCGTGTTTGTTACTAATCTTTACAAATAATACTTTTAGTTATAAAAATATACTAACTTCATAAAATTTTTTACTTTATTTCCGATTTTATCTTCAACAAAACGAAGGTTGAAAATGAAAAATTATCTTATTATAGGTTTTTTGGTATCTTTTTTTATAGGGTGTAGCTCTACAAAGGTGGGTGATAGAGAGATGACTTCTTTTACAAATGAGAGTAGCCAAACACGAGGGTACTATCCCGAAGAAAATGCATTAAACTACAAAAATATTTTACATGCTGATAAAGACAACTGGTGCGAGGTTGTGAAAAGTGCACCCTCTGATACAACTATAGTGCTTGAAGATGGAGAGTATACAGATCACTGTGCGATTAGAAACAAGAGTTATATCACTATAAAAGCTGAAAATAAATATGGTGTAACATATGTGGGAAATGATTTTTTTCTAACACTTGAAGATAAAAATCATCATATCAACCTTCTAGGTATAGAAGCAACTACCGCAACAGATACATTTGACTCAGGGCTTTTAAAAACACATGGGTATGGTAACTTTGACAATCATCATGTTTATGTGGCAAATTGTTGGGTGCATCACTCTGGTTCAGCGATATTGACAGGACCTAGAAATCATGATATCACGGTGGATAAATGTCTGATTCATGATATCAAGATGGGGTATTATTGGTATGCTTTGGGCTGGCATCTTACGATGTCAAACTGTGTAGTTTATCACCCTGAAAATAATGGTTTTGTAGCTAGAGGACATTTTCCATTGAACAAGTTTTGGAGTTTCGAGGAGGCACAAACAGCTGACGTTACTACTGAGAGTGATATAGAAAATATAGCAGAAGATGCGTGGACACACCGTATCACAGGTAACTTTTTTGGAGAAGGATATGGAAGAGCTGCTGCAAGAAGTTGGGCTAGAGGTTCGGCGATAGCATTTTATATAGGAAGAGGAAATAGTGATGGAGATGATGCTTATCTACCTCCTCAAAATGTTTTAATAGAAGACAATGTTTTTTACAACATCACAGCAAGTGTCGCACCAGATGGTGAAGTATTTGCAGGCGCTATTACTGTGGATGGGGAAGCGGGATTTTCTAGCCAGAGAGAAGATAAGATAGCGGGTCTTATAGAAGGGACTGTGATACGAAACAATACTTCAAACGTAACACTTATCAAGAGTTTTTGGGAAAAGCCAGATATGCGTTTGATAACACAGTCAAACAATAAGTCTTGGGATACAGGACTATTAGAAAAAGAGTTTTACAAGAGAATTGATGCACTGCAAAGGGATTAAAACGCGATAGTAAATATCGCTCCATTTTTAGAGTTTTTTACGCTTAATTTTCCGTTTAGTTCTTTTTCTATGATAGTCTTGGCGATATAGAGTCCGATGCCATCACTTTTTTCTTTGGTAGAAAAGTAGGGTTCAAAGACTTTGTTAAGGTCTTTGTTCTCTATACCTCTAGCATTATCTTCTATCATGATAGAGTTTTTATCTATCATGATAGAGATATGAGGGGCTTGTATCTCTCTTTCCGTCAGTATGTCTCTTGCATTATTGATGATGTTCAGAATCACTTGTTCAAACTCATTTTGATTGCCAAAGAGTCTAAAATCTTCTTTTATCTCTAGCGTTAACGCTATGCCTGCTCTTTTTAGTGAAGGAGAGGCTATCATGATAGCTGCGTCACAAGCCTCTTTTATACTAAATTCACTCTTTTCTTTACTAGGATTGTAGAAGTTTGAAAAGTGTTCAATCGTCTCAGACATATACTGTATCTGTGCTTTACCCTCTTCTAGTTTGCTCTTTACAAACCCAGGATTATCTGCTTTTTTTTTCATGTTCATAAAGAGGTAAGAGAGATGTGTGAGGGGTTGGCGCCACTGGTGGGCGATGGTGGATATCATCTCTCCCATGCTTGCAAGGCGGGATTGTTGTAAAAGTAGGCTTTGTTGCACGACTCTTTCATCCTCTAATATTTTCATCTTGTAAGCGATAGCTAATGAGAGTATCATCGACTCTAGTGCAAAGGTGCTATGTAAAAATGGGAAGTCCATGTTGAAGTATTCTGTGAGATTTGAATAGACAAAAAGCCCCATCATGATAACCATAGTCCATCCATAGTAGAAGAAATAAAAAGCTTTGTCTTTATGAGGAAGTAGCCGTTTAGCTTCTGTGATGACAAGCCATATAGGGATAAAAACAGGAATGATACGAGTCAATACACTATGTGAAAAGTAGAGTGTTAAGAGGATATCTAGGATGGCTAATGCCTTGATAACCTCTATCATGATAAAGAGTGTTTTATCAGACTTGGTGATGCCTAGAAAGTGTTTGATGAAAAGTATCGAAAATAGTAAGACAAAGATTTGTGATATATCATATAGGATGTGGCTTTTGAAGGTGAAAACTTCATTGAGTGGTGCGATGTGTAAGCTATCTAGGGAAGCTAAAAAAACGATAACAGAAAGTTGCCCCAAAGAGTAGTACAAATAGCGTTTATCAAAACTATAAATATAAAGAGAGACATTGTAGATAGAAGCGGAGATGATGACTCCAAAACAGAGTGTGGCTATAAATGTTTTAAGAGGTGTGTAGTAGGAGTAAATCTTCTCATCATTGAGAAAAAGTCCTTCATAGGAGAAAAGTACAAAGAGTGCAAAAAACCCCATCGCTATAAGTTTAAATGAGAGGGTTTTATCTATCATGATAGGGCTATTTTGTAGCCAAGTTTTGAATGGTTCTCTATCAAGGATTTTTCTGTCTTTTTTCGTATGTTTTTAACCAAGGTTTTTAGTGCATCTTCACTCATGCCTTGTTCAGAAAAAACACAGTTTTCTATCTCTGTGTAAGAACAGACATGCTCAGGATTTTTTAGTAGTAGTTTGAAAAAAAATGTCTCTTGTGCTGTGAGTTTTATAACCTCATCGTTATTAAAAAGTGTTTGATTGAAGGTGTCATAGGTATGGGTTGTAGTTAGTTTAACGATGTTTGAGTCATCTGCTTGGAGTTTGTTAAAACAGAGCTCAAGTGCCTCCATCAGTTCATCTTCATCGATAGGTTTTACAAGATACTTCACAAGTTGTAGTTCTACTGCCTTTAAAAGATACTCTGTCTTGGTATGGGCAGTGGTGATGATGATAGGGGTTTTGGAGTCTGTTTTTCGTATCTTTTCACACATCTCTAAGCCACTCATCTTGGGCATAGAGATATCGGTTATGATGATGTCTGGTTTCTTCTCATCATAGAGTTTTAGAGCTTCAAAAGCATTATCTGCTTCATATATAGTTTTAAATGTATCTTCTAAAAAAAGAACAGCATTTTCACGGATAAAGTCTTCATCTTCGACATACAGCAGTGAAAGTGACTGAGATGTCGACATAAAAACTCCCTTACGGTGTAGGCAAAATCTTCTCTAGTACAAAACTGGAAACAGCAGGTTGTCCCACGGCTTCATTGAAGTGGATACCATCAAGATACCATGATTTAAAATCATTTGAACCACGAACAGGCATTATATCATCAACAAAGTTAGCTAATGGAAGGTTGTTTTCTTCTGCAACTTCTTTGTAAACATTTAGATAGGTGTCTGAAGCAATCTTCCAATCTTGGAAAGGGTTTGTTGAGGTAAGCAAAAATTTTGTTTGTGGCTTGGCACTTTTTATGGTTGTTATCATACGCATCATTTGAGATTTTATTTCTAAATGAATTTGTTCAGAGGTATATCCTAAATGGAAAAGCGCTGAATAGTCATTGGAGCCTAAAGAGACATCAACGATAGATGTTGCACCGTCATTTGGTATCTTGTCGATGGCATCTTGGACATTTATCCATGATCTTCCTTGTTGTGCTACAGTATAGTGTAAATCACCATTGAAGGTTTTGAACATCAGTCCCCCTTGTGCTACAAGATAAGAGGTAACGTTATAGTTTTGCAAAGAAGCGTTGATATCTTCAAAAATGTGTCTTGAAGTATTGGTAAGATTATCAGGTGTTAGGGTATTGACTCTTGTACTATCTCCTATGCAGATATAGGTTACATCTTGCATAGTGCCATCATGGGATTGTTGAATCAAGTTTTGAATAGATGCAAAAGGCGAAAGATTTTCTTTTACAGAGATAGTAATGCTGCTAGTACTTTGACTTGGTTCATTGTGGTTGAGCACAAGTATGATGGTGTAATCACCATCGAGAAGTGGTGCATTCCATGTAAGAGTAGATTCAGTACCTAAAAGAATACCATCAGTATCGAGCCATGCATAAGTAACAGTACCCTCTCCAATAGAACTATTTGAAGAAGTTAAAAATACCTCTTCATTAGGTCTTACGTTGTAGTTTTGCGTTTCTGCTCTTGCAATAATCTTATTGGTATCATCTCCTGTACCTTCTGTATCTCCTGTACCTCCACAACCTGTAAAGAATAGGAGTGTAGCTGTTAACAGATGCATCAAAATAAGTTTTATATTCATTGTTAGTATAACCTTTATTATTTGTATATTATGTAAAGTATATATCGGCATATTTGTTGCTTATATTAAAAAAATATTCTAATGAACACTTTTGAGCCACAATTTTAAGTTAGAATATATCTTATTATTTATAAATAAGGAGTTTGGGTGATAAAAAAGATTGTTTTGATGTTACTTCTGATGGGTTACGTACACGCAGAATCTCTCCCTTTGGAAGGTAGAAAGTTTGGTGTGGAGTTTAACATCCCTAGGCTTTTGACATATAGTGACTCTTGGCAAAGTGCCAGTGGAACCTTTTCTTACTTTGACCATGAAGATAGCGTTGAGGTAGCATTTCCTTGGTTAGTTTCTAACCAAAAAAGTAGTGGTTATTACGGTAGTGATCGTCACTTTGATGTGATCAACATGGATATTCACTATCGTAAGTTTTTGGGTGACAAGATGGATGGTTTTTACTTGAGTGGATTTGGAAGAGTGTCACATCTAAATGGACTACTTGATGATGAGGATAGATATAAAAAAACTGTGAAGTTTGGTTTGGGTGTGGGACTTGGCTATAGATTGTTCCCTATTTCGCAGAGATATTATTGGGGTATAGGTTTGATTGTAGGACGTTATGTGAGTGGTGAAAACGAGATTTATCAGGATGTAGACTTTTCACTAGAAGATAGTCCTATCATCGTAGATATAGAGTTTTTAAAATTTGGATATGCATTTTAGTTTACGATGCGTAAGCATTGTGCTTTAGATGATATGAATGTATCAAGGGCTTTGCTCTTGTGCAGAAGAGATAAAAATAGGAGAGTGGAATGGTTAAGGTAAGTAGTATGGTTATCATGATAGCTATCATGATAAGTGGTTGTGAGTACAAGTATGACAATCCTTGTAAAAAAGCGATATACATAACAGCAGAAGAACTGCGTGGAGATTATCCAAAGATTTCAGCGCCTAGAGAGATAGCTAAGGCGGCAAAGGTATATAACTATATGGATGGAGACATCATTCTTATAAATGAAAGAAACAAAGGTATACACGTGGTAAATAATCGTGTCAAAGAGACACCTCAAAATATTGCTTTTATAGAGATACCGGGCAATGTGGATATGGCTGTAAAAGATGGCTATATGTATGTGGATAGTTTTACAGACTTAATAGTCCTTGATATACGAGATATTAACGATATAAAAACAGTCTATAGAAAAGAGAAAGTCTTTCCTTATGATGCGATGCAAGCTGTCGATAAAACGACTGGTGAGTGTTATGATTATGATTATAAAGAAGATGCTTTTGTCATCGGGTATAAGTAGGAGATGTATATGAAATATTTTTACATAACAGTAGCATTTTTAGCATCTATCATGATAGGCTGTGGCTCGGGGTCAAATTCTGGTGATAGTTCAGCAACACAGGGAGGTACTGGTGTTGGTGGTTCTATGGCGAGATTTACTATCAGCGGTGATAAGCTCTATACCTTAAATAATAGATATATCAATGCCTTTGATATATCGGTACCTTCTGCACCTTTGCCTGATATCAGCCAACCTGTTGATTGGGATGTGGAGACACTCTACTCATACAAAGAGTATCTTTATGTAGGTGCTGAAAGTGGGGTTTATATCTACAATCAAGAGTTAAACAAAGTGGGTGCGTTTACCCATACAAAAAGTTGTGATCCTGTGGTTGTACAAGATGATATCGCGTATGTAACGCTTAACAGTGGGAGCAGTTGTCGTTTAAATAGTGGTGAAAATACTTTACAAGTGTTAGATATAAAAAATCCACTTAAACCTTCACTCATCACGACAAAAAATATGTTTAGTCCTAGGGGTCTGGGCATAGATGGAACAAATCTCTTTATCTGTGATGGTGCTGGTGGTTTGAAACTTTTTGATGTGAACACGACAGAGAACAATGAAACAAATACAACAGCAGTAGCACTCACCTTTAATAGAGAAAGTTCGGTAGAAGATATCGACTGTTACGATGTGATAGCACATAAAAACCTTCTCATCGTAAGTAATGGTGATGATGTGAGGCAGTTTGACTATACGCACTTACCGATGGCTGAGCTTAGTAGAATTAAGTAATTTTAAGTTTTATACTGTAGTATGAAATTATAAATAAAAATAAAGGATAGTATCATGATAAAAAGTTTTTCGTTAGCAGCAATGGCTGTTTTGGTGATGGTAGGTTGTAATAGTGGGGGTAAGTCAGATTCTGCACCCGCTTTTGTAACAAAAAATAGTAATGCTGTGACTATAAATAGTTTGCAAAACTTAGGAGATACAGTTAGTGAAGATTCACTTAAGTCAGTAAAAGCAACGGCGGACAGTGCATATAGTAAAGATGATAATAGTGGTTATGAAGATGATGGTAGACCGTGTGATAGTGGTTCGATGACTTTTACTGGGGATGAAGGTTCTCCATCATTTTCAATGGACGCTAAAAACTGTACTAAAGATGGTTCAACTATTGATGGTGCGTTTTCTGGTACTATTTCTGAAAGTGACAAAAAAGCATTAGCTCAGGTCTCAAGAGATTTTACAATAGTTGAAGAGGGATTAAATCTTTTTCTAGCTAAAGATAGTAAACTTACTGTGAATGACCATACGATTGGTATTGACTTTCAATCAAGAATAAATAATGAAACAGTTTCTGCCAATAATCTTTCTATAACATTTACAGAGAGAGAAAATGGTGCCACCTTCTCTTTTACTTCTGGTAAGGTAAATATCGCTGAATATTATTTTGAGTTTGTGTCACAAGTAAGCCCTTTTGTTTACGGAGATAGTGGCATAGAGTCTGGACTTTTAAAACTTCGAGATGGTGCTGGTCATAAGGTAGAAATTTTTGTAGAAGCAGTAAATCAAGTAGTGCTTAAAGTAGATGAAAATGGTGACGGAGAGTTTTCTGAAGAGGAAACCTTAAGAGATGAGTTTTTAGCAGAAGACTTTGCACTTTAGTATCTGCTAAGTACCTCTTTATACTATATACGTTAGAATCTCCAAAAATCTAAAGGAGTGTAAATGTGTGCTGAAAAAATACAGGGAATTTTGAGTGCTTTGATGCTTGGAATTATTCTATACTTTTTTGCAACTGGTACGGCAGAGCTTAAAGCTGGTGCTGAATCTAGTTTCAACTTTCAAGTAGCCTTGGTGATGCAACTTTTTGTCATCATCATGATACTTGTTCGAGCATTTACCAATTTTTGTCCATCTTTATCGATGATCAAAAAAGCATTTCCTCCTTGCAACTGGGAAAAATAATGAGCAATAAAATATCTTATAAAGACGCTGGTGTTGATATCGACGCTGGAAATCAATTTGTCGAGAACATCAAACCACATGTAAAATCTACTTTTGATAAAAATGTTATCGGGGGAATCGGTTCTTTCGCTGGTGCATATGCGCTTCCAACGGGCTATAAAGAGCCAGTGATGCTTGCAGCGACTGATGGTGTGGGAACGAAGTTAAAGCTTGCAATCGACGCCAATAAATTTGATACGGTTGGTATCGATTTGGTAGCGATGTGTGTCAATGATCTTATCTGTAACTTTGGTACGCCTTCATTTTTCTTAGATTACTACGCAACAAGTGAACTTAAAACCCAAGAAGCGAGTGATGTTGTAAAAGGTATCGCAGCAGGCTGTGTTGAGAGTGAGTGTGCCCTTATCGGTGGTGAGACAGCAGAGATGCCGGGTATGTATGCTAAGGGTGATTTTGATTTGGCTGGTTTTGCTGTGGGTGTGGCTGAAAAGTCTGAGATGGATAGAATCGCCATGGTTAAAGAAGGTGATATTATCGTAGCGCTTCCTAGTTCAGGGGTACATTCAAACGGTTATTCTTTAGTACGAAAACTTTTCTTTGAAAAACTAAATATGTCTTTTACTGACGAGATAGAAGGAGAAACACTTATCGATATCCTTTTAACGCCGACACAGATTTATGTAAAAACATTTAAAAAGTTAAAAGATAAAATCAATGCTTTGGCACATATCACTGGTGGTGGTATCGTTGAAAACTTACCACGAATGTTACCTTCTCATTTGAGTGCTGAGGTAGATAAATCAAGTATAAGAGTTTTACCAATCTTCAAATACATGGCTAATCATGTAGAAGAGAGTGAAATGTACCGTACATTTAACATGGGTGTTGGTATGGTTTTAGTAGTAAGTCCTGAAAACGTTGATGCTGTACTTGATGGCAGTGACGGTTATGTTATCGGAAAGATAACACAAGGTGATGGCTCAGTTACCTTATCGTAGCCCTCTCTTTGAGGGATACTGTATTTTTCTCCTATTTTATACAAAATACTGTATAAAAAACTACTTATTTTATTAAAGTTAATATTTATACTGTCGATATACTCATAGAAATAAAAGTGTTCTCACTTATCATGATAGGAATATTGATGCATTTAAATAAGACAAGCAACGAAGTATACAAGCAGTTATTTTCTGATATAGCCAACATCGCAATTTTTGCTACAAGTGAAGATAGAGTGGTATGTGAGTGGAATAGAGCCTGTGAAGAGTTATATGGCTATAGCCAAAAAGAAGCGCTAGGTGCAAAGCTAGAAGAGTTGATAGTACCTCTGCATCTTAAAGAGCTGTTTGTCTCTGAGTTTGATGAGGCAAAAAGTAGTGACAAACCACTTTCAGCACTCGAAGTTGAGTATAGAAGAAAAGATAACTCTATGGTGCTTGTCAATGCTAACACTCTTTTTGTAAATGAGGGTAAAAAGAAGAAGTTTTACGCCTTTACTATCGATGTAAAGATGGTTCAAACAAGTTCAAGTATGAGCGATGTTATCAATAGACAAACCGCAAAAGAAGATAAACTTATCGTTATCTCATTTGACAAAGAGAATAAAATAAATGCTTTTAATGCTTTTGCAGAGGAGTTAACAGGATACCGTAAAAATGATGTTCTTGGAAAAGACTTTATTGATGTTTTTATACCAGAGAGCTATCAAAATAAAATAAGAAGTGATATCAAATCTGTTGCCAACGATAGACGTTCACAACTTTCACTTGACTTCCCTATTATCTGTCGTAATGGTGATAAAAAAGTGGTCAAATGGGAAAAGTCATTTAAAAGTAAAAAAGAAAATGAAGAGATAGTGCTCCTTATCGGTATAGATTCTTCAGGTGATGAAAAACTAGAGTACTTAGCAAACTATGACTCACTAACAGACCTTCCAAATAAAAACTTATTGATAGAAAAGATGCAATCTTCTATGAATAAAGCAGTGAGACTTGATGAAAATATGGTCACACTCTTTTTAAATATCGATAACTTTAAAACAATCAATCAAACTTTTGGTTATAACTTTGGAGATAAACTGTTACAAGCAGTGAGTGAAAGAATGTGTTCAAAGCTCAGAGACTATGATACGGTTGCTAGATTTTCAGGGGATGAATTTGTACTTGTTTTTGATAACATTGCTGATGATTTAGCGGCAGGCTCTTTGGCAAATCGTGTTTCTGCGCTCTTTGAAGAGTCGTTTAAACTTGAAGGACATGAACTGTTTTTATCTGCTAACATGGGTCTCTCTTTCTTTCCTGCGCATGGTAATGATGTTAAAACACTACTCAAACACGCGAACTTAGCGATGATTAAATCTAAAGAAGATAAATCAATCAAGTTTCAAATCTTTAAACAAGCTATGAATGACGATATCACTGATCGTCTAGCACTTGAAACAAGCCTTAAAAAAGCGATTCAAAATGGTGAGTTTTTTGTAGAGTATCAGCCACAAGTAGATGCAAGAAGTCAAAAAATAACGGGTGCTGAAGCTTTGGTTAGATGGGCACATCCAGATCTTAAAACGATTCCACCACTTGATTTTATCCCTATAGCAGAGGATACGGGTATGATTTTAGAAATCGGAGAGATAGTTTTAAAAGAGGCGATTGCGCAGGCAAAAGCGTGGCATGATGCTGGGCACACTGAGATGAAGATGTCGGTAAATATCTCTAGTATTCAACTACTTCAGAGTAACCTTTTGACTGTAATTGATGATATATTAAACGAGACTGGCTTTAATCCAGAGTTTTTAGAGTTAGAGATAACAGAGAGTGCTTTGATGCAAAATGTAGAGTTTGCAACGACTGTTTTGAGAGCATTTAAAGATAAAGGGATTAAAATCGCTATAGATGACTTTGGAACTGGATACTCATCATTTGGGTATCTTTCAAAGTTACCACTTGATTGTCTAAAAATAGATCAGTCATTTGTACGAAAACTTGATGACTCTAAAAATGACAGAATTATTGTTTCTGCTATCAATGCGATGGCACATAGTTTAGGACTTGGAACAGTTGTAGAAGGTGTAGAAGAGTTTTCACAGTATGAATATCTTAAAAATGAAGGTTGTGATATCATCCAAGGGTACTATTTTTCAAAACCTGTAGATGCACCAACATTTCAAAAGCTTTTAGAAAATGGTATCAATCCAAATAGCCAAAATCACGAGCATTATGATTTTGAAAAAGAGGAAGAGTTAAAAAGTTATACAAAGGCAGTAAAACACTCTTTTTGACGATAAAACTAGCTTTTTGACGATAAATTGATGAAAATACTATGATAAGTATTGATTTTTATCGTCAATTGTGCTATAATCCCAACTGAGATTAAAAGGTGGAAATTATGGTTATAGCATTTTTGAGAGGAAAGATAAGAGATTACTCAATCTCTTATCAGCAAGAGTCTATTTTAGAATATGCTCAAAAAAATAGTATTGCTATTGAAATGACAGAACTTGACAATGCACTTCCTTCTGCTTCATTAGAAGACAGAGAAGTCTTTCTAGATCTTTTAAAATCACTAAAAAAAGATGACACACTTTTAGTCTATGATATCTCTTCTTTTTCTAAAAAGGTAGGAGAACTGGCAAAAGTTTTTGATTGTATCCTTAAACATGATATCAATGTTCATGTATGTAATCAAAATTTAGTTATCAACAAGACTACATCTGCAAGCTTTTTGATGAGTCTACTCTCAAATCAACGAGAGATAAATATCAACAAAGATGTAGCATCTATAGGCAGACCAAAAGGTAGCTTTTCAAAATCAAAATTTGATAAATATAAAACTGAGATTGTAAAGATGCTTGAGGAAAACTTATCGGTGAGTGAGATAGCTAAACGTCTGGGTGTAAGTCGTAGCTCGTTAAAAGATTTTATCAATTCAAGATCATTAAAAGAGATAGTAGGTCTGCAAAAAAATGCAGGGAATGTTCAAGTAAATTTGAATATAACAGACGTGGATAAATCAGAAAAATGTCCATTGACAGATAGTTAAAACTATATAAGGGAGAGATTATGGCAGAAGCAGTATTACCCAGAAATATGAAGGGTTCTAAAAAGAGGATGAGAGAGTATCTTAAAGGATGGCTTCCTTATAGATTTCAACGATATTATACATTTATCGCTATCACAGTAATAGGTTTAGTATTACCTTGGATTAAAGTTAATGGTAACCATTTCTTTTTACTAAACTTTGATAACAAGCAGATTCATCTATTCTTTACAAAGTTTGATATGCAAGAGTTGTATATGATGCCATTTTTACTGATATTTGGCTTTTTGGGTGTTTTCTTTTTGACAACACTTGGCGGTCGTGTATGGTGTGGTTGGGCATGTCCTCAGACGATTTTCCGTGTTATCTATAGAGATTTGATTCAGACTAAGCTCTTAGGCATCCGTAAAAGCATTAAAAACAAACAAAAAGAACCTGTAGGTCAGATGGGTAAGAGAACAGTTGGTTTTCTTATATGGACTGCTCTAGCATTTATAGCAGCGGCTAACTTTGTTTGGTATTTTGTACCTCCTGCTGATTTCTTTGAATATATCAAAAACCCAGATGAACATGGTGTGATGATGGGGACGATTTTTATCCTTGCAGCATTCTTGATATATGACATCGTGAAATTAAAAGAAGATTTTTGTATCTATGTCTGTCCTTATGCAAGAGTGCAGTCTGTTATGTATGATGAAGAGACAATTCAGACGATTTATAACACACATCGTGGTGGTCATGTTTATAGTGAAGATCAACAGTCAAAACTGGTTGAAACGAGAAATGATTTGTTAGATGTTGATGAGCATAACGAATGTACGATGTGTGATAGCTGTGTGACGGTTTGTCCAACGCATATCGATATCAAAAAAGGTACGCAACTTGAGTGTATCAACTGTCTTGAGTGTGCAGATGCTTGTACACAAGTGATGGGTGCACTTGGTAAAGAGTCTTTAATTACTTGGACGAGTTATTCGGCTGTTGAAGAAGAGAGAAAGCCTAAGTTTGTAAGATTTAGAACGATTGCTTATGGTGTGGCATTGCTTATCGCACTTGCTGGATTATTTATGGCTGGTGCTAGTAAAGAGTTTATGTTGTTAAATATCAATAAAACAACAGAGCTTTATCATATCAAAGATAATGGTCAAAGAGTGACAAATGCTTATACTTTCTTGGTACAAAATACAGAGAGAGAAGATCATAAGTACTACTTTGAGATTGTAGGTCAACCAGATATGGAGATAGTAAGACCAGCTGCTCCTTTTACAGTAAAAGCAGGACAGAAATCTAAAAAAGTGGTTGTTATACAAACTAAAAAAGAGTTGGTAAAAGATAGTACAAAAGATACACCGATTGCTATCACTATCAAAGCGTATGCCATGGATAATAAAGAAAAAATTGTTGTAGAGAGAAAGACAACATTTGTGTTTCCACGATACGATATATTGTTAAAGAAAAGAGGGGAATAGACCCTCTTTTTCCAGAGGGTGTATCTTAGCACCCTCTTCTATTTTGATAACTACTTCCTATCTTTATACTCTTGAATAACTTTATCCGCTTTTGCATTGATATCATCACCTGTTTCCGTAATCTTACCTAATGTTTTTTTAGCAAATTTCATGAAGTTAAAATTATCATTTTTGGATTTCAGTGTGCTAGTACTGGTGTTAAGTTTGTCAGAGATATTTTCTTTTACTGAGTGTTCAAGTTTATCAAAGAAGCCTTCATCAGTATCATTTTTTATAGTGTGCCCTACTTCTTGAGGTGTGACACTTTTGTTTTCTGCAACTCTTTTTTCAAAATCTTTTAGAGAATTTTTATACTTTTGTGTTGACTCTTGGGCTTGTTTGAGGTTTTCACTTAGTTCACTATTTTTTTGATTGAGAATATCAATTTCTTTTATTTTATTGTCTAATTCTAGTGCGGCTATATTTTTTTCGTTAAGTGTAGCTTGAAGTTCTGTGACTTTGCCCTCTTGAGCCTTTTTTTCATCAAGAAGTTTTGTTTCATTGGCTTTGTAGTCACTTATCATGATATGTAGATTGTCTATCTCTTTTACTTTATTATTAAGTTCCAGTGCGGCTATATTTTTTTCATTAAGTGTTGCTTGAAGTTCTGTGACTTTGCCCTCTTGTGCTTTTTTTTCATCAAGAAGTTTTGTCTCATTGGTTTTGTAGTCATCTATCATGATAGAGAGGTTGTCTAACTCTTGGTGTTTAGCACTTTGTTCTTGTGTGAGTTTACTTACTTGTTCTTGTAAAAGTGTATGGTGCTCTTTTACCCTATGCATCTCTTCTTCTTGGTTATGAGATTTTTTTGTTACTGTTTCTAACTCTTTATTATTGTTATCTAGTTTAGTATGAAGGAGATTACTCACTTGTTGGATCTCTTTGATATGTGATTCTTTCCCTACTATATCGTCTTGGAGTTTAGTTACTTTCTGTGATGATGTTTCTAACTCATTTTGCGTTGTTAAAAACTGCTCTTTGATAAGTTCTGATTCATCTTCACTTTTTTTGAGTGCTTCTTTACTTTGCGCAAGGGTTATCTCTAAATCTTCTATCATCGGTTTATATTTTTCATTTGCAAATGCTCTTTTGATAAGCCAGCCAAATAAAAATCCTAAAGCTATTGCTACAAGTAGACAAACAACCATCTTTGTTATTATCATTTCCATATTATTCTTCCTCTTTTAAGTGTATTTCGACGCGTCTATTGATGATATCCTCGGGAGTACTGATGAAGTTTTCCTCACCATATCCTTTAGATTTGATGAGTTTGGATCTTACTCCTGATTGTATCAGGTATGTGCGTACAGAGTCTGCTCTTTTTTGACTGAGTACTTTGTTATAAACAGCACCACCTTTTGAGTCTGTATACCCTGCTACTTGTATACTTACATTGTCTAATCCGAGTAAGATATCTATCACTTCATCAAGTTGCCTTTTACTCTTGTTTGTTATATCACTACTTCTGTAATCAAATGTGATATTATTTGCAGACATGATGTCATTGATAGCGGTAGATGCTTCTTCTGTTGACATATGCATGGGAGTTACAAATATGTCTCTAGGTGCTTCTTCGATGATCTCTTCTTTGATGATTTTTTCTTTTTCTATGGGTTTAGTTTCTTTTTTAACTACTGGTTTTGTTCTCTCTATCTTCATCTCATTTTCTATAGTATAGTTCTTATTAAGAAATGTTTTAAAAAATGGTGTTACAGACTCTAGTTGCTCTTGATTTTGTACTTTTCCTTCAAGTTTTAAACTCTTTTTATCAAGATAAAGTGAAAAGTCTTTAATCTGTTCTTTTTTAGCATAAGTGACAAGTCCTAATGTATCTTTTGTAAAGTTAAAAGGTTCAACATTTTCTACAAATTTAATATCTTTGATACAATTTTCTTCTTGACAGATATCTTCTATCATAGTCATAATCTCAGACTCTTTATCTTCGTTTGAAAGTATGCCGGCTATCTTCTTTTTTTCCCCTATTACATAAGCAAAGGATGCTTCTTTCTTAGGTTTAGCAAGAGGTAGAGCTTGTTTAATAACTTCTTCTTTCTTCTCTTCTGGGATTATGACTGCTGTTGTGGTCGGTTCATTTTTTTCTGTAAGTTGTGCATAAAGTGCATCTTTTTTGGTATCAATACAGACATAGATAAATAGTGATGCCAGGACTAATCCAAGAAAAATAAGCAGTTTTCCACTCATTCTCGCTCCTTAATTATTATAATATTTATTTATAACATATTTTATATTAATAAAGATAGTTTCACTAGATTGTGATGCTGGATAAAGTATTGGAAGATTATATGATAGAGAGGTAGAGATACCTCTCTGTATGGTTAATTATTTTATTGGCAACTTAAACATTCAAAAGATCTATCAGCTACGTCACTTTTCTCTTCTGGAGATTGACTTCTTAGATAGTATGTTGATTTGACACCTAGTTTCCATGCTGTCATATAAATCTCATTGAGCGCTTTACCACTGGCTTTATCAAGGGTCATGAATATATTGAGGCTTTGACCTTGATCTATCCATTTTTGACGCACTGCAGCTGCTTTAACTAGTACTGTTTGCTCTAGATCATAAGCAGGTGTGTAATACTGCCAAGTCTCAGGCCCCATTTTTGGTGCAACGACTGGGATAAGTCCAGAAAGATTTTCTTCAAACCATTTTCTTTTATAAACTGGTTCAATAGCTTGTGTGGTTCCCACAAGAATAGAGATAGAACTAGTTGGTGCGATAGCCATAAGATAACCATTTCTCATACCATCACTTTTTACCTTATCTTTTAACTTAGCCCAGTCATAAGTGTATCCAAACAATCCACCACGATCGACAAGTTTTTTAGCTTCATCATTGGCTACATCGATAGGAAATATCCCCTTGCTCCAGTTTGACCCTTCATAGGTAGCATAAGAACCTTTTTCGATAGCCAAGTTTGAAGAAGCTTGGATAGCGTTATAACTAACAGACTCCATCACTTCATCTATCTTGTGAAAGTGTTCGTGGCTTCCCCACGCGATTTTGTTTTCTGCGAGCATTTGTGCTTCGCCCATGACACCTAAACCGATTGCTCTGGTAGTAAGGTTTGTATCTTTTACTTTTAAAAGTGGATAAAAGTTAAGATCGATAACATTGTCTAGCATACGGATAGCGACAGGCATAATACGTTCTATATCTTCATTTTTGTGAATTTTGGAGAGATTCACACTTGCCAAGTTACAAACAGCAGTCTTTCCATCTTTTTTCTCTTTTTCAACGATAAATATCTGTTGACCATGTAATGCATCTAGTGCTGTAATCTTTTTTGCTTTTTTAGTGATACCATTATCAAGAGTAACCTCTTCATCTTCAGGGTATGTAATCACAGTGCCATCAGAAAAAGTAAGTTTTATATCATAGTGGTCTGCTTCTGTATTTTGAAATATTTCTGTACAGAGATTTGAACTTCTGATGATTCCCGAATGCGCATTTGGATTTGCTTTGTTGGCATTGTCTTTAAAGCAGAGGAAAGGATTTCCTGTCTCAAAGTAACTAAGGAGTATCTTTTTCCATAAATCTTTTGCACTGATAGTCTCTTTGATGATGCTATCATCATTTTCATACTCTACATACTTGGCATTAAATTCATCACCATATATCTCTGTGAGTTGTGGTGTATCTAGTGGATCAAAAAGTGTCCAAGTTGCATTTGCTTCTACACGCTCCATAAAGAGATCATTTAACCAGAGTGCTGGGAAAAGATCGTGTGCACGACGACGCTCCTCACCTGAGTTTTTCTTAAGATCAAGGAAATCAACCACATCAATGTGCCAAGGTTCTAAATAGACGGCTATTGCCCCTTTTCTAGTACCAAGTTGATCTACTGCTAAAGCGATATCATTGGTAATCTTTAAAAATGGTACGATTCCACCAGCGGCATTTTTATGTCCGTCGATAGAACTTCCCATACCACGTACCCCTGACCAATCCCAGCCGATACCTCCACCAAACTTAGATAAAAGAGCCATCTCTTTGTAACCATCAAAGATACCTTCGATGTTATCAGGTGTTGAGCCTATATAACAAGAAGAGAGTTGATGTCTTGGTGTTCTAGCGTTTGAAAGTGTTGGTGTGGCTAACATCACTTCAAACTTAGAGATAAGGTCATAAAAGCGTTTAGCCCAGTCTTGACGGTTAAATTCATTTTGTGCCAAGAACATCGCGATTGCCATAAACATATGTTGTGGTAATTCTATAGGATTTCCTTGACCATCTTTAAGTAAGTATCTATCATAAAGGGTTCTAACACCTAAATAGTTAAACTGAAGATCTCTCTCTGGTTTGATATATGCTTCTAAGTCAGCAAGGTCATACTTGTCTTTTAAACCAAGAACGATTCTCCCCTCTTTCTCTCCCTTGTCAAAGTAATCAGAAAATGATCCATAGCCTGTAAACTTGCTTACTTTGTGATAAAGGTCATAAAGAAATAGTCTTGAAGCTACAAAAGTCCAGTCAGGTCTATCAACATCGATTTTATCAACCGCTGTTTTAATGAGTGTCTGTTGAATCTCTTCCGTAGAGATACGATCACGAAACTGGATATGTGCGTCCAATTCTAGTTCACTCTGGCTTACATGTTCTAGGTCTTCTACAGCTTCACAAGTATACTTTTGTATCTTTGTAATGTCTAGTGGTTCTATTCTTCCATTTCTTTTGGTAACGGTTAACATTTTGCTAGTCATTATTTAAAAACCCTTTTAAAGATGTTGTCTACATTTTTTGTATAATAAGCATAATCAAAACAATCTCTTATCTCTTCTTCGCTTAGTTTAGCTCTTAACTCTTCATCACCTAGAAGGTGTTGTAGATATAAACTTTCACCCTCCTCGTTTAGTGCTGATTGCCCTTTTTGTAAATCAGCCCATACTTTCATAGCATTTCTCTGGACAATAGCATAAGAATCTTCTCTTGAAACGCCTTTGAGCGGTAGTTCAAGTAGGACACGCTGAGAAAATACTAACCCACCAGTAAGGTTCAGGTTTTTCATCATATTGTCAGGATAAACAACAAGCTTCTCGATAACGCCGTTTAGACGCTGTAGCATAAAGTCTGTTGTGATAAATCCATCAGTCAATGTAAAACGCTCTACACTTGAGTGTGAGATATCTCTTTCATGCCATAAAGCGACATTTTCCATAGAAGGATTTGCATATGAACGAATCATACGACACAGTCCCGTGATATTTTCAGTAAGGAT
>Ga0209633_10001749_pt1 | contig 21866 bp, 18 predicted proteins | sample Cruoilmetagenom1_FD_187290 | JGI IMG/M metagenome (GOLD analysis project Ga0209633, IMG submission 187290) | Oil polluted marine microbial communities from Coal Oil Point, Santa Barbara, California, USA - Sample 1 (SPAdes) (version 2) | ecosystem: Environmental > Aquatic > Marine > Oil seeps ... | reverse complement strand
TTTTGTCAATGATTTAGATAGACATGACAGATTGGTAAAACAAGCTGGGTTTTTAGTACTTCGCAATACATTTATGCCTAGTGTTTATATTGAGGCTGGCTTTTTAACAAACAAAACGGAAGGTGCTTATCTTAACTCTAAAAAAGGACAGCAAGAAATGGCTAAAGCTATTTATAAAGCTATAAAATCATATAAGAAACAGTTAGATATAAATATGGTGGTAGAAGTAAAACCAAAACCAAAACCTAAAAAAGAAACACCAAAAACGAGAATTATAAAGGGTGTTGATTTTAGGGTGCAAATAGCGTCAAGTTCAAAAAAAGTAAATACGGCATCTTATAATTTTAAAGGGCTTAAAGGAGTGGAACGAGTGAGAGTTGGAGCACACCATAAATATTATTACGGAAAAACTTCTGATTATAATGAAATTAAGAAATTACAAAAATTTGCAAAAGAAAAGGGATATACATCCTCTTTTGTAGTTGCATTTAAAAATGGGAAGAAAATTTCTGTAAAAGATGCTCTTTCCCCTAAGTAAATTTTATACTTAACTTTCTACTCACAGAAATAATTAGTAATATTGCTTTTTATAGAGAATATTATTTATGGCAAAAATATCAAGAGAATTAAAAACCGGAATTATATCAATATTGACTATTGGAATATTTATTTGGGGATTTACATTCTTAAAAGGGTCTGATTTGTTTGATAGCGGTAGAAATTTTTATGTTGAATATGATAATGTTCAAGGTTTATCGATTTCCGCTCCTGTTACTATTAATGGTTTAAACGTTGGTTCAGTTGATAAAATCTATTTCCATCCCACTAAAAAAGGGACGCTTATTGTAAAATTCTCTTTAAATAACAATTTTAATTTTTCCAGTAATAGTATTGCAGAAATTTATAGTCCTGATTTTATCAGTGGGAAATCGATTAAAATTCTTCCGCTTTATGGAGACAGAGCCGCTGTATCTGGTGATACACTCAAAGGGAATGTTGAGGCCGGATTATTAGGTGCTTTAAACGATCAAATTGCTCCTCTGCAGAACACAGTAGAAAGTTTTTTAATTAATGCAGATACATTATTGCAAGGTGTAAATTCTATTCTTGATAAAGAAGGACAGATGAATTTAAAAAAATCTATTGCTTCATTAAATACAACGTTATCAACTTTTAAAATAGCTTCTAAATCTTTAAATAACATGTTGTCTGAAGATGGTAAAATAGATTCTATTCTCACAAATGCTACCATTGCTACAGGTAACTTGGTTAATTTAACAGATTCATTAAATACTGCAAACCTCAAATTGACTATTGGTAAATTAGAAACTACATTAAATAAGTTTAATGGAATTTTAGCCGAAGTAGAGAACGGCAAAGGATCTATTGGTAAATTAATGAAAGATGATGGCCTATATAATAATTTAGAAGGAGCTGCAAAAGAAATGGAAGCCCTATTAAAGGATCTAAAAGAAAACCCTAAGCGTTTTGTTCACTTCTCCCTTTTTGGAAAAAAACAAAAGCCCTATATTGAAGAGGAAGATTTAAAAGAGAAATAAACTTTTTCATTTAACTCTTATTTGTTGATATTCTTATAATTGAGTTCATTTCATACAAGTATTGTATGAATATTTCCTAAAATAAAGTTATTAAGACTTAGTTAATAACTAATTTTTATAATTCTTTTTTCATTAATATTATTTCTTAGATTTATGCTGTATAGATAGAACACTTAACAATTGGTTATGTTGCTCATTATCAAAAATATAAACTACAAATACTAATCTTTTAAGTATTTGTATTTTAATCTTTGTTATGATTTTTGGGAAGCATTTAATTTTTAATTGTATTTCAAAACATAAATAAAAAACTAGTTTATAAAAAACATTTACCCCTAAGTGCAATATTTACCAAACATACTTTTTGCGATTTTACTCATTGCTGGAATTGGTTTTTTTACTAAAAACGTAAAAAAACTGATTAGAAATATTAAGCTCGGTAAATCAATCGACAGGTCTGATCATAGTAAGCAGCGTTGGGCTAATATGATTAATATTGCGTTGGGTCAATCCAAAATGGTGAGACGTCCTGTTTCAGGTATTTTACATATTATAGTTTATGTAGGTTTTATCATTATCAATATAGAAGTTTTAGAAATAATTATTGATGGATTATTAGGTACGCATAGAGTTTTTTCTTTTTTGGGAGGTTTTTATGGCTTTTTAATAAGTGCTTTTGAAATTTTGGCTTTGTTGGTATTGATAGCAGTTATCATTTTTTGGTGGAGAAGAATGGCACTTCGAATTCCTAGGTTTTGGAATAAAGAAATGAAAGGTTTTCCTAAAAATGATGCCTTGTATATATTATATTTTGAAATGGTGTTAATGTCATTATTTTTAATAATGAATTCAACTGATGCTCATTTTCAACAAGCCAATACTGGTAATATCATAAGCCAGTTTATATCTCCACTGTTTGCAAATACTAGTGTTGAGACCTTACATTTAATTGAACGATCAGCTTGGTGGTTACATATAGCTGGTATCTTGGTATTTTTAAATTATTTATATTATTCTAAACATTTACATATTTTATTGGCATTCCCTAATACCTATTTTGCCAATTTGAACACTAAGGGTAAATTAGACAATTTGCAATCAGTTACAGATGAGGTACAGATGATGTTAGATCCTAATATTGACCCTTTTGCTGCTCCGGTAGAAACAGAAAATGATAAAATACCGGAAAAATTTGGTGCAGAAGATGTTTTTGACTTAAATTGGGTACAGTTATTAAATGCCTATACCTGTACAGAATGTGGTAGATGTACTTCTGTTTGTCCGGCAAATATTACAGGTAAAGAATTATCGCCTAGAGCGATAATGATGAAAACACGAGATAGAATTGAAGAAGTTGGAAAAAATATTGATATAAATGGTCATTTTATAGCTGATGGTAAGGTGCTCACAGATACTATTACTAGTGAAGAAATTTGGGCATGTACAAGTTGTAATGCTTGTGTTGAAGAATGTCCGGTTAATATTGATCCGCTGTCCATTATTATAGATATGCGTAGATTTCAAGTTATGGAAAAATCTGCTGCACCACAGGAATTAAATGCAATGATGACAAATATAGAAAATAACGGGGCCCCATGGCAATACAATCAATTAGATAGATTAAACTGGAAAAATGAAAAGTAAATTTAACAAAGAATTACACGAGTTAAAAGATAAAGATGGTAATTTATTAAGTCCTGAATTACTTGAAGGCGTAAAGAATTATTTGATAGATATAGATGGTACTATATGCGATGATATTCCGAACGAAGAACCTGAAAGGATGCTAACTGCAGAAGTATATCCTGATGCATTAATAACTTTAAATAATTGGTATGATAAAGGTCATATCATTTGTTTTTTCACTTCAAGAACTGAGGCTCATCGAGAATATACCGAAATATGGTTGAAAAAACACGGTTTTAAATACCATAGTTTATTAATGGGTAAGCCTAGAGGTGGAAATTACCATTGGATTGATAATCATTTGGTAAAAGCAACCAGATATAGAGGTAAATTTACTGAACTGGTGGATAAAGAAGTAACCATTCAGGTTTTTGATGATGGCAAACACTAAAAAAATGAATTTGTAGAAAAAATTTAATAACTCTAAATTAATTAACAATGAATGTACCTACCATGGCTGAAATGATGGCTCAAGGTAAACAACCTGAAATTTTATTTTGGGTAGGTTGTGCTGGTAGCTTTGATGATAGAGCTAAAAAAATAACAAAGGCATTTGTTAAAATATTAAACAAGGCTGATGTTAATTTTGCAGTATTAGGTACAGAAGAGAGTTGTTCTGGAGACCCTGCCAAACGATCTGGTAATGAGTTTTTATTTCAGATGCAAGCCATTTCAAATATTGAGGTAATGCATGCTTATGAAATTAAAAAAGTTGTTACGGCTTGTCCACATTGCTTTAATACCTTAAAGAATGAATATCCTCAATTAGGAGGTGATTTTGAAGTAATGCATCATACACAATTTTTAAAATCCTTGTTAGATGAAGGTAGAATTACAATTCAAGGAGGCTCATATAAAGGAAAGAAGATCACTTTTCATGACCCTTGCTATTTAGGGAGAGCTAATGAAGTTTACGAAGCCCCAAGAGAGCTTATACAAAAATTAGAAGTAGAACTTGTTGAGATGAAAAGATGTAAGAGCAACGGTTTATGTTGCGGTGCTGGCGGAGCTCAAATGTTTAAAGACTCTGAAAAAGGTAATAAAGATATTAACATAGAACGTACAGAGGAGGCACTAGAAGTTAAGCCTGATATCATTGCAACAGGATGTCCTTTTTGTAACACTATGATGACAGATGGAATTAAGAATAAAGAAGAAGAACAAAACGTAAAAGTACTAGATATAGTAGAGTTAATAGTGAACGCTCAAGATCTGTAATTTGTTAATTAGAGATATTTAAAGTAATTGGTTTTCTTTTAAATTTAAAGAGCTGGTTAAAATTTTATTAAATTATGCCATACATTAAAGACAAAAATTTGGTTAATATATATGAGGAGGTTGATAAGGCCAATCAAACTATAAATAAATTAAATGCATTACTTAAGGATGAGGAAGAAAATAATTCTATTTTAAGAAAGCATAGAATTATTTTAGGAATTTTCGGTTTATTAGCTTTGATACTTTTCTTGTGGTCATTTTTACCAAAAACTACTCCTGTAAATAATAAATATTTACTAAAAAATAACTTGTCCCTAATTAGCAACGATTCGCTATTTCAGTTAAAAGAGGATTTAATAACAGCTAAGAATAGTAGTTTTTCAGTTAAAGAAAATGCACAAGGTATTGTAGGTGAAACAATTGTTTATAGTGTGCAAATTGGAGCTTTTGCTAACTTTAAGGCCAAATTATTCTCAGATGATTTGGCACATATGAAAGAATTTGAGGAGGGTGGTTTAAACAAATATGCTATTGGTAATTTTGTGACTTATTCAGAAGCAATTGTATTGAAAGATGATTTAAAAAGATTAGGTTTTGCAGATTGTTTTGTTATAGCTCAATCATATGGAGATCCGGTTAATATTAGAGAAGCACTAGAATTAAGTGAAGAAACTCAATATTTAAATTAAAATGCTAATAATTTCATTTTTTCTAAACTTATAGAATATGATGTTGAGTAGCAGAGTAACAATCTGTAATTGGATTCGTTCCCATTAAAAAAATAGAGTCTAAAACCAATACTACAAGCAATGCCCAAGGCATTTATAAAAGCAGCCCGTTTACGTACTTTACCATTATCAATTTCCGGAATTATTGTAGGTAGTTTTTTAGCTTACAATAATGGCTATTTTAATTGGTTGATATGCCTTTTGGCTATTTTAACTACTATAGGATTTCAAGTGTTATCCAATTTTGCAAATGATTATGGAGATGGAGTGAAAGGAACAGATAATGACGATAGAATTGGACCGAAAAGAGCCTTGCAAAGTGGTGAGATAACGCCAAAACAAATGTTAAGGGCTATTAAAGTAACAGGATTTTTAACATTTTTAATTGCTCTTTGGTTGATTTATTTGGCTTTTGGAAAAGAAAACCTCATATATTTCTTCTTATTTTTATTACTGGGCTTAGCCAGTATTGTGGCAGCTGTAAAATACACTATGGGAAAAAAAGCGTATGGTTATAGTGGATATGGAGATGTATTCGTTTTTTTATTTTTTGGATGGTTAAGTGTTATGGGGAGTTATTTTCTATATGCAAAGCAATTAGATTGGACTATTTTTCTTCCGGCAACTACTATAGGAATGTTAAGTGTAGGCGTTTTAAATTTAAATAATATACGCGACCGAATTTCTGATGAAAAAGCTCATAAAAGAACTTTAGTAGTTATAGTAGGTGAAAAATTTGCCAAGTATTATCACTATTATTTATTAATTTCTGCCTTTTTGTTGGCTTTACTTTATACCCTATTGCATTATAGTGCTCCAATACAATTCATTTTTGTAATGGCATTTATACCTATTGCTAAACATTTTTATACCGTCTATAAAAATACAAATCCTGTATTGTTAGATCCTGAATTAAAAAAATTAGCCTTAAGTACTGTTTTATTTGCTATCCTTTTTGGTTTGGGACAAATATTGTAATTCATTTTGATTAACTTTATAATCAAAATCTATTCGCATGAAAATTACATATCTCGGTCATGCTTCCCTCTTAATAGAGGCACATGCACAAACAATACTTGTTGATCCGTACATTACAGCTAACACCTTAGCAGAGCATATTGATATTGGTAAACTAGAAGTAAATTATATTTTGCTCACACATGCCCATGGTGATCATATTTTAGATGTAGAAACTATTGCCAAACGTACCGGAGCAACTATTATTTCTAATTTTGAAATTGTTACTTATTATCAAAACAAAGGCTTTGAAGGGCACCCTATGAATCATGGTGGAACTTGGCAATTCGATTTTGGAAAATTACATATGGTAAATGCTGTCCATACCAGTTCTTTTCCTGATGGAGCCTATGGTGGCAACCCATCTGGATTTGTTTTAGAAACAAAGCATCATAATATTTATATTGCCGGAGATACCGCATTGACATATGATATGAAGTTAATCCCCAAAATATTTGGAAAACTTGATTTGGCCATATTACCTATAGGTGATAATTTTACTATGGGAGTTGATAGTGCTATTGTTGCTTCTGACTTCGTTGAATGTGATAAGGTTCTTGGCTATCATTATGATACTTTTGGATATATAAAAATTGACCATAAACAAGCAAAGGATAAGTTTGCTAAAAATAAAAAAGAATTGATATTATTAGATATAGGTAAACACTTAAAGATATAATTATGAAAACAGTAGCTGTAGGCTGGTTTGAAATTCCGGTGGGAGATATGGATAGAGCTATTGCTTTCTATAATGAAGTTTTTCAAATAGATATTAGAAAACAGAATTTCGAAGGCATAGAAATGGGCTGGTTTCCATTTGATGGTAATGGTAAGGGTGCTCCTGGTTCATTAGTTAAAAATATTGATCATTATAAACCAGCAACTGAAGGTGTATTGGTCTATTTTAGCTCTATTGATGTTAATAATGAATTAAGCAGAATTGAAAAGGCCGGTGGAAAAATCTTGCAAGCTAGAACCCAAATTTCAGAAGATCATGGTTATATGGCTTTGTTTTTAGATTCTGAAGGAAACAGAGTGGCAGTGCATTCTCAAAAATAGTACCCTCGCTAGGAATCGAACCTAGATCAAAAGTTTAGGAAACTTTTATTCTATCCGTTGAACTACGAGGGCATTAGGCAAAAATACGAATTCCAAAAAACAAACCTCAAGATTAAACTTCAAATTTCAATAACTTTAAATCCAAAAGCCAGAACTTGGAATTTCTCTATGTATCTTTGATAATTAACTAATTATATATGAAAGCCTATTTTAAAAAACACATGCTATATTTTAAACAGCCAGGAGGAACTTCCCGAGGTGTGTTACTTACCAAAGAAACATATTTTTTAATTATAGAGCATAATGGTAAAAAAGGAGTAGGTGAGTGCGGGTTATTCAGAGGTTTGAGTGTTGATGATAGGCCTGATTATGAGGAAAAATTGCAATGGCTTTGTTCCAATATCAATTTGGGAAAAGAAGCACTATTGAAACAATTATCTTACCTGCCTTCAATACAATTTGGATTGGAACAAGCTCTTTTATCTATAGAGAGTAATCATAAATTCATCTTATTTCCTTCAAAATTTACGCAAGGGAAAGCTGCAATACCCATAAATGGTCTAATTTGGATGGGTACTGCTAATTTTATGAAACAACAGATTAAAAATAAAATTGAATCAGGTTTTACCACTTTAAAATTAAAAATAGGAGCCATAGATTTTGACACTGAGATAGCTTTATTAAAATCAATCCGACAAGAATTTACATCTAGCGAAATAGAATTACGCGTTGATGCCAACGGTGCATTTTCACCACAAAATGCTTTAGATAAATTAAAAATATTGGCAGAATATGATCTGCATTCCATTGAACAACCAATCAATGCCGGACAATGGGAACAAATGGCGGCATTATGTGCTCATACGCCTTTACCAATTGCTTTAGATGAAGAATTGATAGGAGTCCATTCCTTACTAGATAAGCAAAAATTGATGAAAACTTTAAAGCCACAATACATTATATTAAAGCCAAGCTTGGTTGGTGGTATCCGCGAAAGTAAAGCATGGATTAAAACGGCAAATAATCTCAATGTGGGTTGGTGGATAACATCTGCTTTAGAAAGTAATATTGGCTTAAATGCCATAGCACAATTTACATATAGTTTACAAACTTCTATGCCGCAAGGGCTAGGTACAGGGAGTTTGTTTACCAATAATATATTATCTCCTCTGGAAGTAAAAACTGGGCAGCTACATTATAATCCGAATTTGACATGGGACTTTAATTTATAAAACTTATTTTTGAAAATCAAATTTTGCAGAGCATGGAGTTTATACAAAAAGGGTTTATTGGTAGAATAGAATGGTATTGGTATATGTTAACCATGGGCATAGTTTTTGTTTTTTGGCAAATCTTAGGAGTTGTACCTTTATCCATAGTGGCTTATCTAGAAGCTGGCAGTTTTAATAATTTTATGAAAGCAGGCAAGGATGCCTTTGCAAGTTTAGGAATAGACTCTAATTTATATTTATTTTTAGCCTTATTAACTTTAATAACTGGTTTATTGGGTTTAGTTATTGGCGTAAAATTTTTACATAAAAAAACAATATTAGATATAACTACAAGTAGACAGAAGGTTGATTGGCGTAGGGTGTCTTTTTCATTTTTATTGTGGTTTTTTATATCCGTAAGTTTTATAGTTGTGGGTATTTTATTAGATGATGAAAATTTAGTATGGAATTTTAAACCGATACCGTTTCTAATTTTGGTATTGATTTCAATATTTTTTATTCCATTGCAAACTAGTTTTGAAGAATTACTAATGAGAGGTTACCTCATGCAGGGACTAGGAGTATTAGCAAAAAATAAATGGTTGCCATTGATTGTTACCTCTTTAATTTTTGGTTTATTACATGGAGCTAATCCAGAAGTAGAAAAATTGGGTCAGGGAGTTATGGTCTTTTACATAGGTACTGGTTTATTATTTGGGATTACCACTTTAATGGATGAAGGTACAGAAATAGCTTTAGGGATGCATGCAGCGAATAATATAGTAGCTGCTGTATTTGTTACTACTGATTGGACAGCTTTTCAAACAGAAGCCTTATATATAGACACTTCAGAGCCTTCATTGGGTTGGGAAACCTATCTGCCGGTTTTTGTATTATATCCTATTGTTTTACTTATTTTTTCGAAAAAGTATGGATGGAAAAATTGGTCAGAAAAACTGTTTGGTAAGGTTGAAGAACCTACTTTAATAGCCGAAGAATAGATTAATTTGCAGGAGAAATTCATATTATGAGTTGTACAAAATTGCATAAAAACTTTATTCTTAACGGAAATTCATTTGAATATGTTGAAGATCTATTGACCTATTCAAAAACTATTTCAGAAGGGGTGTTTTTATTTTTTAAGACTTGGTTTGATGTAAATAATTTTGTTGTTGTGAATACTTCCGGATCAACAGGAAAACCTACCACTATTAAACTTAAGAAAGAAAGTATGGTTAATAGTGCATTGGCTACAGGAGATTATTTTAAGGTACTCGAAAAAACAAAAGCATTATTATGTTTATCGCCAGATTATATTGCAGGAAAAATGATGCTGGTTAGAGCATTAACTTTAGGATGGCATTTAGATGTAGTTGAACCTAGTTCAAATCCGTTAGCTGGGGTAAAGAAGGATTATGATTTTTCCGCAATGGTACCATTACAGTTAGAGAATTCTTTGCCAAATCTGCATAGAATAAAAAAATTAATTGTTGGAGGAGCTCCGGTTTCTAAGACATTATTTGAAAAATTACAAAATGTTACAACAGCTGTTTTTGCTACCTATGGTATGACAGAAACGATTACTCATATAGCCGTAAAGCTGTTAAATGCTTCTTGTCATGCTGTCCCGAAAGTTTTCGAGATTGTTTCAGCACCTCATTATACAGTTCTTCCACACATCAACATCTCCAAAGACCATAGAAATTGTTTAATGATTAACGCTCCTAAAATTTCAGACACAGTAATTATTACAAATGATTTAGTGGAGTTGATTTCAACTACAGAATTTAAGTGGCTAGGTAGATATGATACTATTATCAATTCGGGAGGTGTAAAATTAATCCCTGAACGAATTGAGGATAAGTTATCAATAGTCATAGATAAACGTTTTTTTGTGGCAGGTGTTCCTGATGATGTTTTAGGAAAGAAGTTGATTTTAGTTATTGAGATTCAAGATGTAAGCTTCAAACTTCAAGATTTTAAAATTATGATTACAAAACTACCTTCACTTCATAAATATGAAATTCCTAAAGAGATTTATACTGTAGAGAAATTTATTGAAACTGAGACAAAAAAAATCCAACGTCAAAAAACGTTGGATCTAGTTTTTAAAAATAGATGATTTTTTATTTAAAAATATCTAGAAACCTGAGTTCGATTATTATTTGGAGGTTCAGATTTTTATAAAATTTAATAGACAAGGCGTTATCATGCAGATATAGCTGGCTATATCAAATGATGACAACACCGTATATTGGATTTTAGGAAAAAATATTTACTATTCCACCTCTAAACAGAGATTTTCTTCCTAAAAATGATGAAGTAATAGCGTGCTATTACTTCATCATTTTTAGTTGAAACTCACCATTTATAGACGGTCTGAACCCTAAAGAATAATCGAACTCAGGTTAAAAGACTTCTGAAAAATCCTTTTCTCATACTAGATGTTTCCATTCTTGACCTTTCATAGAAAACTTCTAAATCCTTAAGTTCATTTTTATCAAGCCAGACGCCATGTCCATTAATGCAAGAATCTATATAAATTTGTGAGCAGTAACCATATTCTCTTCGTTCCAATTCAGTATGGCATTTAGGACAAGCCACCAAAGGTTTATCTTTGGATTTTGCCATTAAAATAGATTTCCCAACATAATCAGGGATTCGGTCAAGTTCCTCTTTATAATCATTCAATTTAATGTTCTGAATTTTTTCTAATTCATTAGTATCTAACCAAATACCATTACAATCATTACAAGCATCCACTTCAACGGAATTCTCATAAATTTTTCGCTCTAACTCGTAACCATCAACAGGACATTTCATCTTAATTATATTTTAATTTATTTTCCTTTAATTAAAAACTACTAACTATTCCACCAACACCCATTCACCCTTTTCAATCAGTGGAATGGCTTGTTTGTATTTTACATCTTTGCTTTCGCCATTCATTACATTTTTAATAGTAACATGCTCATTTCTACCTATTTTACGTTCTGATCGAACAATCGTTTCAGTAACTTGTTGTTCTTGTGTTTGATTGGTAGAGGTATCTTGAGTTGGACTCCTAAAATCTGCTTTACTAATCTGTACTTTTTCTCGTTTTTGTTCTTTAGCCTGTGATATTTGTTGTGAGTTTTGATTTGGCAATTCACCTTTAAATAAGAATGAAAGCACTTCTTTATTTACCTTAGTAAGCATTTTTTTGAATAATTCAAATGCCTCAAATTTATATACCAATAAAGGGTCTTTTTGTTCGTAAGTGGCATTTTGAACAGATTGCTTTAATTCATCCATTTGACGCAGATGATCTTTCCAAGTTTCGTCAATAATAGCTAATGAAATATTCTTTTCAAAATCAGTTACCAATTGTTTCCCTTCAGAATCATAAGCATCTTTAAGATTGGTTACTACGTTTAATGTTTTTACACCATCAGTAAAAGGCACGGCAATACGTTCATATTGATTACCTTGTTTTTCATAAACATCTTTTATTACCGGGAAAACTGCTTCTGCATTACGTGCTATTTTTTCTTGATAATGCTTATAAACTACATCGAATAAATCATTGGTTAGTTCTTGTTCTGATTTTTGTTCAAATTCTTCTTTACTAAAAGGAGAAGAAGTAGATGAAAATCTAATCAATTCAAATTCAAAATTAGAATAATCATTAACTGCTTTATTTTCCAGTACAATAGACTCACACGTTTCATAAACCATATTTACAATATCTACTTGTAAACGTTCTCCATATAAAGCATGACGACGACGTTTATAAACCACTTCACGCTGAGCATTCATAATATCATCATATTCTAATAATCTTTTTCTAATTCCAAAATTATTTTCTTCTACTTTCTTTTGGGCTCTTTCAATAGACTTAGAAATCATTGAATGTTGAATCATCTCTCCTTCTTTAAGTCCCATTCTATCCATCATCTTAGCCACGCGTTCAGAACCAAACAAACGCATTAAGTTATCTTCTAAAGAGACATAGAATTGAGAAGAACCTGGATCTCCTTGACGTCCGGCTCGACCACGTAATTGTCTATCTACACGACGAGAATCATGTCGTTCAGTACCTACTATAGCCAAACCACCATAGCTTTTAACTTCATCTGATAATTTAATATCTGTACCTCGACCTGCCATATTTGTCGCAATAGTAACTACCCCAGGATTACCGGCTTCTGCAACAATATCAGCTTCTTTTTTATGTAATTTTGCATTTAATACATTATGCGGAATTTTTCGAATGGTTAACATTCTACCGAGTAATTCAGAGATCTCTACTGAAGTTGTACCTACTAAAACCGGACGTTTATCTTCTACCAATCTTACTATTTCATCAATAGCAGCATTGTATTTTTCACGTTTGGTCTTGTATATTAAGTCTTCTTTATCTTTACGAATTAAAGGCATATTGGTAGGTATTTCTACAACATCTAATTTATAGATCTCCCAAAATTCACCTGCTTCAGTAACAGCAGTACCGGTCATACCGGATAATTTGTTGTACATTCTAAAATAATTCTGTAATGTTACTGTAGCATAGGTCTGTGTTGCATCTTCAATCTTAACATTTTCTTTTGCTTCAATAGCTTGATGTAAGCCATCAGAATATCGTCTACCATCCATCACACGACCAGTTTGCTCATCAACGATTTTAATTTTATCATCCATCAAAACGTATTCAACGTCTTTTTCAAATAGGGTATATGCTTTTAGTAATTGATTTAAAGTATGTATTCGCTCACTTTTAATACTAAAATCCCTAAATAATTCATCTTTCGCTTTTGCTTTATCTTCGGGACTTTCTTTTTCCTTTTCAATTTTAGCAATTTCTATCCCTATATCAGGTAATACAAAAAAGTTATCTCCTTTATCTTGGTTCCCCGACAAGTGTTCAATACCTTTATCTGTCAACTCAATAGAATTATTTTTCTCATCAATCACAAAATATAGAGCCTCATCAATTTTTGGCATTTCGCGATTGTTATCCTGCATATAGAAATTCTCAGTTTTCTGCAATAGTTGTTTAATTCCTTCTTGACTTAAGAATTTTATCAAGGCCTTATTTTTTGGTAAACCACGGTAAACTCTTAATAAATTAAAAGCACCTTCTTTAGTATTATCCTCAGCAATCATTTTTTTAGCATCTGCCAAAACTCCCGTTAAAAATGTTCGCTGCATATTTACAATACTGTCAACTTTAGGTTTTAACTCATTAAATTCATGTCTATCACCTTGAGGTGTAGCGCCAGAAATAATTAAAGGCGTACGTGCATCGTCAATTAAAACGGAATCTACTTCATCTACAATGGCATAATTATGTGGACGTTGTACTAAATCTTTAGGCGAATGAGCCATGTTGTCACGCAAGTAATCAAAACCAAATTCGTTATTGGTTCCATAAGTAATATCAGCATTATAAGCTTTTCTTCTAGCATCAGAATTAGGTTGGTGGTAATCAATACAATCTATACTTAAACCATGAAATTCAAAGATAGTACCCATCCAAGCGGCATCACGTTTGGCTAAATAATCATTTACTGTAACTACATGCACGCCATTACCTGTCAACGCATTTAGATATAAAGGTAAAGTAGCGACTAAGGTCTTACCTTCACCCGTCATCATTTCAGCGATCTTACCTTGATGTAATACAGAACCACCGATCAATTGAACATCATAATGCACCATATCCCAAGTAATTGGTTTACCTACAGCATCCCATGAGTTCTTCCAAATGGCCTCTTCTCCTTCTAAAACAACATAATCGTTTGTGGCTGAAATTTCTCTATCAAAAGGTGTCGCCTTTACTTTTAAGGAAGTATTATTCGCAAAACGCTTTGCTGTTTCTTTAACCACAGCAAATGCTTCTGGTTGAATTTCATTTAGAACTGTTTCACTAGCCTGATAAGCCTCTTCTTTTAAGGTGTCAATCTCTTTATAAATTTCTTCTTTACGATCAATATGTGCAGTTTCAATTTCTGCATTTAATGCTGAAATAGTATCATCAAAAGATTTTCTAGCATCTCCAATCTTTTGCTTAAACTCTAATGTTTTATTTCTTAATCCATCTAATGAAAGATCTTCCATTTGAGCATCAAAAGCTCTTACACTTTCTACAATGGGTTGTAACTCCCTTAAGTCCTTTTTATTTTTGTCACCAACAAAAACTTTTAATACTGAATTTAAAATACTCATAATTTTTTATGTTTTAATATTGAATCAGTTTCAATATTTATAGATAATACCTTCGATTAATTGGTATAAAATTCTATTTGAAATATGTTCTAACCTTTAAGAAATATTATATTTAATCTAAATATTTATTCTTTAAAAATAAATCATCCAAATATACAAAAACTGTAAGTTTGGATTGTTAATTATTGAACTCATTTTTACGCTTATTTATTAGATAAAAATGCAATTCGGTTTTGAAATCAAATCTTTTTTCTTTTGATTACTAACCTTTACGGTTTAAAAATACTAATCTAAGTGCAACATTATTTTTATCTCCTTAACCAAAAAAAGGATTATAGAGTTTGTAATAAAAGGAGTTTTAATTTAAAAAAAAAAGTCTCAAATGAGACTTTATTTTGTTTTAATATTCATCCTCATTCCAAAGGAAATCTTCATCCGTTGGATAATCAGGCCATATCTCTTGAATAGCCTCGTAAGAGTCATCTTCATCTTCAATAGCTTGTAAGTTTTCTACAACTTCGAGTGGTGCACCAGTTCTAATAGCATAATCTACTAATTCATCTTTGGTAGCTGGCCAAGGAGCATCACTTAAATAGGATGCAAGTTCTAAAGTCCAATACATATTATAATAATCTTTTATGATTTTGCAAAAGTAATTTTTTTAAGCAAAAAAGCAAGTTTTTTTATGTATTTTTTTTAATATATAAAGAACGTAATTTTTTTACCTTTTTCTAAACTAATTTTTTTTATTTGGAAGCCAAGGTATTTCCTGTGCTTTGTTGTCTAAGGTCAATTTCCGTGCCAATACAAAAAGATAGTCAGAAAGTCTATTTAAATAAGTTATAATGATGTCATTTATCGGCTCATTTTGATGTAAATGTACGGTTAGTCGCTCTGAACGCCTGCATACGCACCTAGCTATATGACAGAATGACACTGTTTGATGCCCGCCAGGTAGAATAAAATGAGTCATTGGTGATAATTGTTTTTCCATACGATCAATTTCTTGTTCTAAAAATTGAATATCACTTTCTGAAATTTTTGAAATAGTTAAGCGTTCTTTACCGTTTTTTAAAGTCTCTTTTTCAGGAGGTGTAGCTAACATTGCCCCAATTGTAAATAATTCATTTTGTATTTTTAATAAATTTTTAGACGTAGTAGTATCAATTTTTTGATCTTTAAGGAGTCCTATATGCGAATTTAATTCGTCAATCGTGCCATAAGCTTCTATTCGTAAATGATTCTTAGTAACCCTAGACCCTCCATAGAGTGATGTTAATCCTTTATCGCCGGTTTTGGTATATATTTTCATTTTATTTATTATTTGTGATTGTGCAAATATATTATTCCTTGAAATAGTTTTGTCTTTAAACTGGTTTGCTTATTTCGTCAGTCAAATATAAAATTTAAAAATAGAAATTTATGATTGATTTGAGAAGAATATTGGCTTAAATAATTGATTATGAATGGTTTTTTAGCATAATATATTTTTTTAACTTAAATAAGTTGATGTTTTTTAAACGGGTAAAATAGTTTATATATATTTGTAACACTAACTCAATGCATATATGGAGTATTTAGAATTTGAAAAACCTATACAAGAACTGGAAGAACAACTATCAAAATGCGTGATTATTGGTAAAGAAAGCGATGTTGATGTTACTGAAACTTGTGAACAGATTGAGAAAAAATTAATAAAAACTAAAACCGATATTTATAAAAACTTGACGGCATGGCAGCGTGTGCAATTATCAAGACATCCTTCAAGACCTTACACCTTAGATTTTATAAATGCCTTTACCAAAGGTACTTTTATGGAATTGCATGGTGATAGAAATGTAAAAGATGATAAAGCCATGATTGGTGGTTTGGGTAAAATTGGAAACCAAACTTTTATGTTTATCGGACAGCAAAAAGGCTATAATACTAAAACACGTCAATATCGTAATTTTGGAATGGCAAATCCTGAAGGATATAGAAAGGCATTAAGGCTTATGAAAATGGCAGAAAAATTTGGAATTCCAGTAGTTACTTTGATAGATACTCCTGGTGCATATCCAGGTATGGAAGCTGAAGAGCGAGGACAAGGAGAAGCTATTGCCAGGAATATATATGAAATGACTATTTTAAAAACACCAATTATAACAGTTATTATTGGTGAAGGTGCATCAGGAGGTGCATTGGGAATTGCCGTTGGAGATAGGGTTTATATGATGGAAAACACTTGGTATTCGGTAATTTCTCCTGAATCATGTTCTTCAATTTTATGGCGTAGTTGGGAACATAAGGAAAAGGCAGCAGAAGCTTTAAAGCTTACGGCAAAAGACATGAAAAAACTCAAACTAATAGATAGTATCATTAAAGAACCTTTTGGTGGAGCTCATAGTAATAGAAAGGAAGCTTTTTCAATAGTTGAAAAACAAATTTTAAAGGCCTTCAATGAGCTCAAGAGCTTACCTACAAAAGATTTAATTAAAAAACGTATGGCTAAATACGATGCCATGGGCGTTTATAATGGATAGTGTTTAAAAAAGTTTATTATTTTCTTAGTTACTTCTAGAACTATGGATTCGAATTAGGATTTGCATATACCATTGCATCATCTTCTCTAGAAAATCCTATTAATTGAATACCAAATTCTTTAGCAAAATCAACTGCAAGAGAAGAACAAGCTGATACAGCTGCAATAACAGGTATTTTAGCAATAAAAGCTTTTGAGATAATTTCATAAGAAACTCTACCACTAGCTAAAAGTATACTAGCTTTATCTAATTCCTGTTTCATTAACAAGGTGCCAACCGCTTTGTCAACGGCATTATGTCTGCCTATATCTTCGAAAAGTGCTATCAAGTTTTTATCGCTGTCAAAAATTGCTGCGGCATGAGATCCACCGGTTTTATCAAAAACAATTTGTTGCTTTTTCATAGCGTTAAACAATTCTTTTAAATTTAAAGTAGAAAAGGAAGTATAATTATCTAACTTATTTCCATTCAATTGAATATCTTCTAATTTTTGTTTCCCACAAATACCACAAGATGATACAGATAGTAGTGTTCGTTTATTTAAATAACCTTTCCCTATTTTATCTTTTTGGATGGACGCATTAATAATGCAAAATCCATTTTCTGATGCCTCTACGACTTCTAATTCTAATGGCTCAGGGCTTTTATAAATGTCTTCGGCATATAACAAGCCTCTAATAAGCTCTTCGTCATCATCTGGTGTTCTCATAACAACCGTATAAGGTTCACCATTGATATTTATTTGTAATGCGGCTTCTATAACAAGGGAATCCTCTACTTTTTTTGTAGTGGCACCCTTAACCTGTAAAGCTTCGTAATTGAATGTCTGCATAAATCGTTCTTAAACCTTTTCAAAATCTACGGCTACCACTTTGTATTCAGGTGTCATGGTTTCTTTATCACCAACACTTCCGGTAATAATATTGATAAACACTTCTGGTTGATGAAAGGTAGTTCTTAAAATACCTCTTTTTACATTTCTGGAGTATTTTATGGGAATATTAACACTTCCTCTGTCAGAAAATATACGAACCACATCCTTATCAGCAATCCCTTTTTCTTTCGCATCTTTAGGATGCACTTCCAGATAGTCTTTAGCTAAAATTACTTGATTGTCCGTTCTGCGTGTCATTGTACCTGAATTATAATGTTCTAACTCTCGACCTGTTGTCAATATGAACGGATATTGTACACCGTGTTCAACAATTTCTGGACTTTCTTCAAAATCGAAATGGTGAAATTTTCCTTTTCCTTTTTTAAAGGCACCGTCAACATGGAGCATTTTTGTGTCTGATCCATCCTCTTTTATGGGCCATTGTAGTCCGTTAGTTCCTAAGCCTTCCCAGGTTAATCCTTTCATAAATGGAATTACATCCGCTATTTCTTCAATTACTTTCGCGGCATCATATGTACTACCTGTTGGTTGTTCATATCCTAATTTATACATCATGTCAATAATAATTTGCCCATCAGGTTTGGTGTTGCCAATAGGTTCAATCACTTTATTTACTCGTTGTACTCTTCGTTCGCCATTTGTAAATGTACCGTTCTTTTCAAAATAAGAAGATGCAGGTAAAACCACATCTGCCATTTCAGTTGTAGCTGTCATAAATAGCTCTTGAACCACAATTAGTTCTAGTTTTTCAAAGGCCTTTATGCTATGATAAGAATTAGGATCCGTCATAATAGTATCCTCTCCCATGATATACAATGCTTTTATTGTACCATCAAGTGCCGCGTCTAACATCTTAGGAATCTTTAATCCTTCTTTCTCCGGCATTTTAGCGATGCCATATTTTTCAGCGTAATAGGCTTGTACTTCAGGATCATTTACATCCATATAACCGGCTCCTTGATGCGGTTGTACCCCCATATCAGCTGCTCCTTGTACATTATTTTGTCCTCTTAACGGATTCAATCCTACACCATTTCTACCAATATTACCGGTCATCATGGCTATATTTGAAAGTAGCATAACGGTTTTACTTCCTTGAAAATGTTCTGTAACACCCAATCCATGAAACTCCATGGCTCTATCCGCTGTAGCGTACCCAATGGCAGCTTCTCTAACCAATGCTTTATCAACACCAGTTAGCGTTGCAAGCTCATTCATATCTAAATGAATTACATGCTCTTTAAAATCGTCATATAATTCAGTATATGCCTCTATAAATTCAGGGTTAACTAAGTTTTCTTTAATTATATAATGTGCTATCATATTAAGAATGGCAACATTGGTACCTGGACGAATCTGTAAAAAATAAGTAGCTAACTCTGCCAATTTTGTTTTAATAGGATCAACAACAATAGATGTTGTTCCTTTCATAAAAGCCTGTTTAATTTTCGCGCCTGTTACCGGATGACCTTTTACTGGATTGGCACCAAATAAAAAGATAGCATCTGTGTCTTTTAGATCTTCGACAGAGTTTGTTGCCGCGCCTGTCCCAAATGCTTGCTGCATACCATAAGCAGTAGGAGCGTGGCACACACGGGCACAACCATCAATATTATTAGTACCTATTGCAACACGAATCATTTTTTGCATTAAATAATTCTCTTCATTGGTAGCTCTTGACGAGGATATACCGCCAATCGCATCTACGCCGTATTTATTTTTTATTTCAATTAATTTAGTAGCAATAAAATCATAAGCTTCATCCCAGGTAACCACTTCAAACTTACCATTTCGTTTAATCATAGGTTCTCGTAAACGATCAGGATGGTTATAGAATTGAAAAGCAAAACGCCCTTTGAGACAGGTATGTCCTTCGTTAACTTCAGCAGTTTCAGGAGCTTGAATTCCTTTAATTTCACCATTAATCACAGAAACATCCAGTTGGCATCCAACACCACAATAGGTACACGTTGTTCGTACAGTTTTATCGGTAATTAAGGTTTTAGTTTCAAATTTATCCGTTAAAGCTTCAGTTGGACACGTTTGTACACATGCTCCACAAGAAACACAAGCAGATTCGTCAAAAGTAGTGTCAAATCCTTTGATAATACTAGTTGCAAAGCCTCTGCCCGACATACCTAAGATCATTTCACCTTGAATTTCCTCACAGGCTCTGACACAGCGATAACAATTGATACATTGTGACAGGTCTGATTTTATATATGGATGTGCTCTGTCAGGTTCAATATCTAAATGATGATCGCCAATAGGATATCTAACATTCGGAATACCAATTTGAGCAATAGTCTTTTGAAATTCAGTAGGGTTTTTATCATTTGGAGCAAAAACTTTGTCGGATGGATAATCAGACAATACCAATTCAACAATATTTTTACGCAATCGCTTCATTTTATCAGTATCGTGATAAATGTAAAGCCCTTCAGTTGCCGGTGTATGACAAGAAGCCATTGTTTTGGTCAACCCGTCTTTTTCACGAGCCACTTCAACAGAACATACTCTGCAGGAACCAAAATTGTCTAGCCTATCATCTTGGCACATGGTAGGAATGGTATCTTTACTTTCAACTCTTCTAACCAATTCAAGAATAGTTTCACCTTCCTGTATATTGTATGCTATGTTGTTTATATATGCTTTCATGTATTAGTTAAATTAAGCAAAATACCCTTTCAATTCATCATCAAAATATTGCAATGCATTTTTGATTGGTAACGGAATGCCACCACCCAATGCACACAATGAACCAATTTCAAGTGTTTCAATAAGATCATCAAATAACTGACGGTCAATTTTATAGTTTTCATGCTGTGCTTTTTTAAGCATTTCATAACCGCGATGAGATCCGATTCTACAAGGATAACATTTGCCACAAGATTCATCAGCTGTAAATTCTAATAAATGTTCTAAAAATTGGACCATAGGAAAATCAGACGGAATTGAAACTACACTGGCATGGCCTAATAAAAAGCCTTGACTAGCAAACGATTCAAAATCTAGGGTCAATTCATTTATTTTATGAATTGGTACAATACCTCCAAGTGGACCCCCAATTTGTACAGCTTTTACACTCGATTTAAATCCTTTTCCATATTCATCAAACACAGTTTTTAAAGATGTACCCATTTCTATTTCATACATTCCGGGTCTATTGAAAAAACTATCCAACGATACTAGTTTTGTCCCTGTAGACTTTCCGTTACCCAGATTTGCATAGGCAGCACCACCGTTTTCAAGTATCCAATGTACATTTGCAAATGTTTCTATATTTGAAAGCACCGTAGGTTTACCATATAAACCATATTGAGCAGGATACGGTGGACGAACACGAACTTCAGGACGCAAACCTTCGATAGAATTTAATAAAGCTGTCTCTTCACCACAAATATAAGAACCTTGTCCACGAATGATCTTAAATCGGAATCCGTTTAACAGATTTAATGTTTTTAATTCTTCAATGGCAGCATTTACTTTGCGGATAGAATCGGGATATTCACCACGAATGTACAGTACGCCGGTATCAGCACCAACCGTAAGTCCGGTCATTAACATCCCGAAAAGGACTTTATGAGGTTGGTGCTCCATCAGATACATATCAGAATAAGCTCCAGGATCACCTTCATCGGCATTACAAACGATATATTTTTGATCTGATGATTCTTTTAAAACAGCATCTAATTTAAAATAGAATGGAAATCCTGCACCACCCCGACCACGTAAATTAGAAACCTTTAATTCATTAATAACTT
>Ga0209633_10001748_pt1 | contig 21878 bp, 16 predicted proteins | sample Cruoilmetagenom1_FD_187290 | JGI IMG/M metagenome (GOLD analysis project Ga0209633, IMG submission 187290) | Oil polluted marine microbial communities from Coal Oil Point, Santa Barbara, California, USA - Sample 1 (SPAdes) (version 2) | ecosystem: Environmental > Aquatic > Marine > Oil seeps ... | reverse complement strand
AGATTCAAGTGCTTCAGGAAGAGAAACCATCTCCTTTAGCTCAAGCGGCTGTTTCGTCGAAAGTGTGAGATCACCCGTCTTGAGATCAGCAGAAATAAATTTGCCTTTCAGACTTTCAGAGTCTAACGCTGCTTCCACACTTTTTCTATCTCCCTCATAGCTGATCTCCAGATCATTCAGAAGCGTGGTATAATTGGCATCAACGCCTTCAAGTTTACCTGGTCTTACCTTACCCCTGTAATTCACTTCACCTGCTTCAAGAGTCAATACATTTTCAAGAGTCATCTCTTTTGCATAAGATGTTGAAATATTCCCTTCATTCTTTATCTTCAACCTACCTTCAGAGAACACATAACCGATCTGATTCTGCAAAGAGAGACCTTCCACTCTAAATGCACTCTCTTCTGGCTGACGTATCTTTACGTCTTGAAGATCAAAATCAACACTTATCTGCTTTTTATCGATCTTCATGTTCATACTTAGAGGATCCATAGCAGCCTCTTCCTGAGGCAGACCATATGTCTCAAAAAGTGCTCTGTGTGCTGTGAGACGCCCCGTGTTTTTGATATGATTCTCTTTGATCACCCCATGCTGTGATAAAGAGACAAAACTGCTTACCGCATGCATGTCAACCTCCCCGCTCTCTGCGATATACGTAGCCATATTAAACTTCACATTCGTCGCATTTACTTCAGCACTTTCAACGAACAAAGGCGCATATGTAGCACTTTTGATCGAAGCGTCCAAATGTTTGATAGTAAGATACTTTGGCAATAGGGGATTGACTGTAGTGTTAGTATCGACCTCTACGGTTTCAGTCTTAACGGTTTGATTGTTTTCTATAGATCCATAAAGATTTATCAACGCTACCGTGTCTACATCCCGTATAGACATGGACTCAACTGTGATCCTCTCATTTTCCAACTTACTGCGCGCAGAGATCCGGGAGAGGTTTGTATCCAGATGCATAGAGTATTCACCCACTTGTATGCTGTCAGCCTTACCGTCTATGATCCCATAGATATCCACAAATAAAGAGCTTACACTCACTTCTCCCTGATCTATGCTGATATCGGGATGATCATCAGGCTTGACTCTCAGGATAAAAGAATCAACCTCTACACTTTTGAGCAGCAAATGATCCCGTCCGGCCCTATAATCCACTACTTCCGGTTCTACTTGTTCCACGATATCTTTTTGTAGGTTGATGGATATCATTTTTTTGACCACCTCAGGAAATGCTAGCGTATCTATCTCCAGTATGCTGACTTTTTTGATCCTGAGTGCTTTTTCTTCCAACTCTGCATTAAGCGCTATGGTCGTTACATTGGTATCGATCAAAAGAGAGAAGTCATCCATATTGACATACTTGCCATCGTAAACGATATCATCCCCATATAAAGAGATATCTTTGAACCCTATACCACTCTCATCAAAAGGATTGGCAGTGACATTCAACTCTCCCACAGCTATGGTAACAGGGAGAACAAAAGTGCTGTTATCTTCTTTGGTTTGCGTAGGAACAAAAGCCTTGACTGTTTTTTTAACAGTTTCAACATTCAGTCCGATGGCTTCCAGATGGGTGAGAGAGATCCTGTTAAAAAGGATCGAGGCCGGGTTCCAACCTACATTTAAACGGTCAAGCAGTGTGTCATCCTTGAAGGTCAATGCTTCCACTTCAAGACCGGTAAGAAGTCCACCGGAGATCTTTTTATATCCAAATCCATACTGGGGAGCATATCTGTCTGCAACCCACTGTACGGTTTGTGTTGAGTTAAGTAAAAAAAGTACAGTAACGATCGTCAGTATGATAAGACTCAGAAACACATATCTGATCCACTTAAAGACTCTTTTCAAAATGACTATCCTGTCTGAAACTGTATTTTATAGGGGTGAGCATCCTGCACATTCAAGCCTGCATTCATGGTGATCGATCCAAAATTATATAACATTGCATATATCTTATCTAAAAAAGCACATTTTTTGCAAAAACCCTAGAAAATGTCGATACGGTTCATGTTAAAATTTAATAGAAACTTTTGATACAATATCAAAACTAGATATGGTATAGATATCTTAAGGAAGGCGTTTAATGACCAAAAGCATACAGTTTATTTACCTCATCACATTTGTTTCTTTGATGCACAGTACACTTTTTGCACAAGACCTCGAACCGAGACGATGGACCCCTTTACCTTCAGGCACCACGATCATGGGACTCACCTATGCACACACTTCAGGTGATCTGGGAATTGATCCGGTTTTAGAGATAGAAGATGCCAAGGCCAATAGAGATATGCTTGTGATGAGCTATACACATTTTTTCACCTTAGCAGACAAACTAATGCGCTTTGATGCACTTCTTCCCTGGGCTAATACCAAATGGGATGGAGTGCTGAGAGGAGAACAGGCAGACGCCCAGCGTATCGATATTAGTGATCCTCGTTTCAGGCTCTCAATAAACCTGCTTGGTGCGCCGACATCAGGATCGTCAAAAGCTGGCAACACAGTCGTAGGTACATCCATAGCTGTCACTGTCCCCTGGGGCGAATACTATGATGACAAACTACTCAATCTTGGCAGCAATCGATATACCATTCGTCCTCAGATAGGGGTAGTGCATACCCGCGGCCCCTGGTCCTATGAGCTAACCGGTTCTGTCTTCTTCTTTACAGACAATGATCGTTTCTTTAACGGAAAGAAACTTGAACAGGATCCTTTCTATGCGCTCCAAGGGCATATTATACGTGTATTTGATCCGGGGGTATGGGGTTCTTTGAGTGCCGGCTACGGAGAAGGCGGCACTAGAAAGATCAATGACATAAGCAAAAAAGACAGACTCGATGGATTCATCACTGCACTCTCATTTGGTGTCCCTCTCACCCCTGTTCAAGGATTAAAATTTAGCTATATCTGGTCAAAAATGGATGATCCCGAGAGAACAAGATCAGAGTTAAATTCCTTTACCGTAGGGTGGTCCATTCGATTTTAAGACCTAAAAGGTTAACTTATATATTTTCCATGACACTGAAGGTGCAAAGCTTTATCAACACCTCTCTTCATTCAAATATCCCTCTCAATATAGTGAAAATCATATAAAAACATAGTATACTTATTACTACTCTTTTGTTGTACTTCTAAAAGTAGCAACAAAAAAGAATAAATGTGATCTTTTCTGCTCAGTTTATAAGATAGTAAAAATAAGCACGGAGGATCTTATGTGTAAAAAACACAAACCTTTTACAATATATTTCTTTTTCTCTGTTTGTCTATCCCTCATTTTGACTTTTCCAAGTATGCTGAACGCCAACGATCAAACACATCCTGAATCCACCATCACGCTTCCTATACAGGTCGATCTCAAAGTATTGGAAAATTACCTCAATAACTTGATCCCGATGCATTTAGCTGATATTGATGAAAAGAACAGGGTGTGTGTAAAACCCAAATATTTTAAGACAAAAGGTATACCAAAATGCCGTATGCGTGGGTATAAGATATCGTGTAAAAACAGCTGGCTAAAAATAAGAGTTGTCCCCAAAATAAAATGTGATCTCAAGGGATGGATAAAAAGAGACGGGCGTATCACCGTATCGGGAAAAGATAAGACATTGAGATTTGCCTTTCCCATCAAATCCCAGGTCACCACAAAATCATATATACAGGAAACGGCAAATGCCTCTGCGATCCTCTATGTCGATGCCACACCGGAAATAAACAAAGACTGGTCCATCTCCCTAAATATTAAACAAGATTACACATGGTCCGTCAAACCCACTATCACGCTGCTGAATTTCGTAAAAGTAAGTATTCAAGACAGGATAGAGCCAAAGATCCACAAAAATTTAGATAAATTTGTTAAAAAAGTACCTCAATTACTCGCAGATCTTAACTTAAAAGAAAGAGTAAACACTACATGGAAAGAGATACAGGAGCCTTTTAAACTAGATGTTGAGTCAGAAACCTATCTTCTCTTCAAACCCAATAGTGTCTCCTGTTCAGGATTTTCTGTCGTGGACAATTGTATAAAAACCACCATCAGTGCAAAAGGAAAAACACTCATACTGGTGGGTGACCCCTCGGAAGATTGTCAGAAAACTGAACTTTGTGACATAGGATCGATCCCCCATCAGGAAGGGAAATTCAAGATCCACCTTCCTGTTGCTGTCACATATAAAGAACTACTTGAAATATCAAGCAAGAGGTTCAGGGAAGGATATTCTATTGATATGCTCAAAAGTGTGTTACCGGGAGTACTCAAGGTATCTGACCCCAAAATAGAAAAAAGCTCTGCGGGGAAAATACGTATCTCAGCACAGATCAATTATGATAACCGTTCCCCGTGGCTAAGAAACATTGATCTCTTCGACTGGTTTGACGTCGACGGGGAGGTAACCTTTATAGCGGCACCGAGAATTGACAAACAAAGCAGATCACTGGTACTTGATCATCTGGTCTATGATTCCACAACAAGCAGTGACCTTTTTGATCTCCTGGTCAGCGCAGCACAAATGGATCTACTCACCGCTTATGTGGCAAATCTCATGAAGTTTGAGTTTGGGGAAAAGGTTGATGAGAGTATCGTCAAGGCCAACGAAACATTAAAAAACTTTTCAAAAAGCGATATCAATCTAACTGCACATTTAGAGATGGCTTCCATAGAAGACCTCATCATCAACGAAGAAGAGATCACCATCAACACCAAACTCTCCGGAGTGGTCAATGCAAATCTTGATTTGTAAAATGGTGTTGGTATCTCCTTGTAGCCTATAATTATCACATTCATTAATCACTTTTTTAATAATATGATTAATAGTATATCAATTTATCACACTCATTAATCATTTTTTGATATAATATGACTAATGAATAAAAAATAAATGGATTTTGATATGCAAAAATATACATATAAAGAAAAAATTGAAGCACTTTTAAAACATTATAAATTTTCAACAAAACTAGCAGAAGCATTAAATGTACATCGTATGTCTATACAAAATTGGAAAGATGATAGTGTTAGTATTTCTAAAGAAAATAAGCTTAGTATAGATGTACTTTTTGCTACTCATTGCATTATCCCTAATTTAAATAAAGCTGATGTTGACAGTCAAGTAAAATCGTTATCTAAAGAGAATCATGAACAGTTTATTGATAATGTTGATATCGTTACAGAGGTGAGTAGAAAAAATGCTTTTGGTTCATTAGAAGTTGAGATAGAGGATGCAGATGAAACTTTATTTTATAAAGTAGTTGATGGAAATTTTATTGAGAAAGCTATTGATAAACGAAAGTTTCTCGAAATGAATAATCTTGCATTTTTAACAAAACAGATTTTAATCGATACAAAAGAAAAAAGAATTACACATATTGATAGTAATAATATTAAAAAATGGCATTTTGGACTAATGGCAGGTGTTAGAGATGATGCAGGACAATATTCAACAAAGATACGTATCATACCAGACACAAAAATAACATTGACTGCACCAGAAGATATTTCAGAAGAAGTAGAATACTGGGTTAAGAAATATTCAAATGTTAAAACCATATATGATATTGCTCATGCACATGAACATTTTGAACTTATACACCCTTTTGGTGATGGTAATGGTCGGGTAGGAAGACTTATCATGGCTCATCAATTTATCAATAATGGCATGTTACCTCCAATGATAGATGGACATAATAAAGCACTTTATTATGCAACACTAGAACAAGCACAAACAGAAGGAAATATCATTCCTTTGGTATACTTCTTAACAGAAGCGATAGAAAGAATGAAAAATCAATTAGGTATTCAGCACTATTTTAAGAAATAAGTGCAGTAGACCAAAACTACTGGAGAGATTGCCAGCTGTGATTTGAGTAACTCTGAAAGCGTCGGATCCTCAGTACAAAGTCCAGGATCAACACCATCATATATCTCTATGATCGGTTCAGGAAGCATGTCCATGATCTCTTTGGCATGACGCAATTTTATCTCTAACATTCTAGCAACGTTGCCCTTCACATGCTTGAATATATCTCTATTTGTTAACAGTGCACACATACTGCCATTTGGTTCTCGTACTAAAACTCTTCTTATCTCAGTACTGCGCATTAAAACTATAGCTTCAGTAATTGCATCCTCAGTAAAAACAGATAATACAGGAGAAGACATAAGTATCTCTACTGCCTGTTCTAAGCCTATCCCTTGATATCCTGCTGCGAGGATATCTTTTTCTGTCACAATACCCACAGCTTTTCCCAAGGCATTCGTCACGATTACCGAACCTACCTTTTCCTTGCGCATCACTGCAAGAACATCATATAAGTTTGTTTCTATGACCACAGAGATCACACGGCTATTAGGTGATAAAAGGTCTGCTACCTTAAGATCAATTTTATATATATCTTTATCAAGAAATCAAAGTAGATCTTCCTGAAGCACCATACCACAATAGACTCCGTCATCATCTACTAACACTAAACGACGGATATTATTGGTAATGATCAGGTCAAATGCTGCTTCCATCGGGCGGTTCTCATGCACTGTAATCACCGGGCTACTGGCTATTGATTTAACCGGACGGGTTAAGTCAACTCCCTCTTCAATCAATGAGATCAATAACCCTTCTGTTACCAAAGCAACAGGGTAACCACTATCTATCAATACAACTGAACCATCTTTATTTCCTAACATTGCAGCCATAGCATCACCGATAGTCGCTGTTGCATCAATGGAAAAACCTTTTTTATGTGCGATAGATGTGAGGCTACTCATACAGTCGATATCCAATTGCACTAATGTTTTTAATAATCTGTGGATGGCTTTTTTTACGCAAATTACGGATCTGTGCACGTACTGCATCTTTACTCATCAGGCTATCTGGCCAGATCTCGTATTGTAATGCATCGTAAGAGAGTGTATGCTGTGCATGGGCGATGAAATACTCCAATAGTTGCATCTCTTTACGTCGTAATATTACAACTTCCCCTTCTTGAAGCAGTGCCTTACGTTCAGAGTCATAACTAAACCCTTCTCCTAGATCAATCTTTTGAGACACCTTACTATCATCATATTCAGCAGCAGCTTTACCCAGTGCTTCCATTAACTCCATACTCGTTACCGGCTTAACCAGGTAACGTGTTAATTCCAGCTCTACAGCAGTCAGCAAAAACTCGTTATCTGTGTAGGCTGTCGAGATAATAATGCGTGTCTGATGATCAGTTTTACGAAGTTCTCTGGCAAAGTCTATGCCACTTTTCCCAGGTAGATTGATATCAAGTAAAATAATATCTGGTTCTACTTCTTCATAAAGTAATATACCCTCTTCAGCACTTTGTGCTAAGTGTAAGTTCGAAGTGTAACGTTCTAGAAACTCACCGAGACATCTCTGTATCTCAGGATCATCCTCTATATACAACAAGGTTAAATTTTTCATTTTTGAAGCAAAGAGATAATGATCCATTTAAAACCTTTTTGATTTAGTATATCGCATATACTCTTTTTAGAAAATTAGGCTATATCCGTACTGAAAACTGGATATACAATCTCATTATTACAAATAGCCGTTTATATGCGAGATCTATCTCTCTATCCAAAAAGAGAAACTTGCTTTGTTAAGAACTCATCTATCTCGGAAACAACTGCTTCACTTTCTTTCTCACCGTCAATGACTGTAAGTAGATCATCTTTCTTATAATAGCTTTCAATTTCCTCCAATAAATCTTCATAGACATCCATTTTATGTTCAAAAATAGCTATCTCTTCTTGTGTGGCGTTATCTGATAATCGTCGTTTTCGTGCCGTCTCTTTACTCACTCTGATCTTGATGACTGCTACCAGTTTAACATTATCATCCATGTGGAGAGCATCACCTAGTGTTTTCATTTGATTTAATCCCCGTGGTAACCCATCCATAAGTACAATATCTTTAGATCCATTTTTAATAAGATCAATCACTTCGTGCATAATGAGGTCACCAGGCACTAAATCACCGGCAAGAACATACGTATTCATGATCTTTCCAATAGCTGAATTTTCAGCTATTCTTTCTTTAATGATGTTAGTGACAGAAAAACTATCGATGTCATCTTTGTGTTTTTCTGTAAGTAACTTACACTCCGTTGATTTTCCCGCACCTGGAGGTCCGATAATAAGTATTAGTTTTTTTGGCATGCTCTCTCCTTAGAAATTATAAATTTAGATAATGCAGATGACTGAATTATGCTATCAAATACAATTGTATATTCAAAAAATGTAAGAGTTGTGAAATAACGAAAAGAATGATGGAGAATGTTAAGTGATTTAATACGAGAATAATAGGTGCAACGATAAGTTATGCACAGTTCCTATTTTAAAGTGTATATCTTGTCTCAAAAAGATTCTTATATATAGATACTATTCATATTGATGTCAGAATATAAATAATATCTCTTGAATATAAAACTATTCACCAAAAAGAACATTCTCTTTTTGGTGGATCATTCTTGATGTAAAGAAGCTCACGATCAAAATCGTTAAGATCGGTATAAAGAAAAAGTATAGCAAGAGAATATCTGGCCTGAAATCCCAATAGGAATTAAAGAGTAAAGAGCTAATAACATAAGAGCCTATGCTACCTAAGATGATCCCTAAAGTACTTGCACCCAGAGAGATCAAACCAAATTCAATTAAAAAAGAATTTCTGATGGTTTTATTGTTTACACCGATCATTTTCAATCTTAAGATATTATTTTTTTGTAAATTCATTTGGTATTGAATAATAATAAAACTCATAAGAAGTCCGACAATGATTGAATAAAGACTCATCTTATCAGTTATGGCGGTAACATTTTTTACTAATTTTGAAAATGATTCAAATAGATTTTTCACATCGATCACAGTCAAAGAGGGAAAAAGATCAGATAATTTTACCAGCACCTGCTCCGCATCGTAATCTCCTGAAGAGATCGTCGCTAACACAGTTTTTGGTGCATCATCAAGCGCACCTTCTTGTAAAATTAAAAAGAAGTTGGGTACAAATTCAGTCCACGTCACTGTCCTGATATTTACTACAACCGCTTCTAATTCAAGACCTAAAACATCAAAGACAAGACGATCTCCCAAGTCTATTCCCCTACTCTTTGCATACCTTTTTTCAACACTGACTTCTATGGGTTTAGAAAAATCTTTTGAGTCATAGCTACCACTGAACTCACGTCCTTGAACAATCTGCTCACTCTTCTTTATCTTGGCTCTATATGAGAGATTGACCGTACTGTTTTTAAGCCTTTCATCTTCATAGTTTTTAGAGTGCTCTATAAAGTCAGCATCATTTACCTTTACTATGCGTGCTCGTATCATGGGCGAAACATTTTCAAGTCGCGCCCCCAAAGTATGAACCTGATCTGTAAGATCTTTGATTTGCTCTTCTTTTGCATCAATGACAAAAAACCGAGGTCTCTCATCGACACTTAGAGTTAACGCATTAGAGAGTGATGATCCAACTTGAGGAATAAGACTAAAGAAAGTTGTACATAAAAGTATGGCTGTAAATAACGTCAAAGAAGTTTTATTTTGCCTGGTAATATTTTTAAAGGCCAAAGAGAAAGATAAATTTTCTAAATGTCCTGAAAAATCTAATCTTTTTAAAAAAATTGAACCAATGACAAACAATAAAATGATCAGTATTAACATGACTACCGCAAATGAAAAACCAACGTTTTTAGCAGGTGAAACAAAGTGGGATAAAAGCAGTAAGAGGACAAGAAAAGGAATAAAAGATAAGATCGTCTTAGAGAAATGCTGCTTTTCTCTTTGAAGCAATGGTAAGATCAAAGGCAATCCTATACTCAAGCTTAAGATCAAAAGTATCACTGAAGACTTCAGCAAAAAGGAATAGTCCAATGAAAAATCAAAATCAAGATCAACTAGTTTTTGAATGAGCGGACCTAAAAACTGAGCAGAAATTGATATAAGTGAAAAAACGATCATACTTGAAATGGTGATCAGCACAAATAAATGCAAAAGGTATGTCATGGACAAATCTCTTTTACTCAATCCCATGTCGCTTAACACAGTGATATCCTTCTGATGCTTCCTTAAAAAACCTGAATACAAATAAATAAGGCCCACAAGTCCCAGAAAGAAAGAGACAAGGGAAACCAATGACAGGAAGTTTGTAATAAAGTTCAAGACACGTAACAAACGATCTGTACCGTCATTAGGCGAAAGAACCCTCATACTCTGATCGATACTCTTTTTCAATTCACGTTCAATTTCCTCCAATTTGTCATTACCTAAACCTTCTTTAAAGAGATAGTTTAATGTATAAGAAGCAGTTGAGCCAAACTGTAGAAGCTCACTTTTATCTAAACCTTCTTCATTGATGTAGATCTTAGGCATGAAGCCACTAAAACTTATGGTTTTTAGTGTATCTGTTGCTATGATCTTTTTGATGACAAAGTTTTCTTTACCAACTTTTATCTGTTCTCCAAGCTTTAGATCAAGAAGATCTAAAACCTCCTGATACACCCAAACTTCATTTGATTTTGGTAAAACCTCACCTTTGGGATAGCTTGACTGGTCTTTAAAACCCAACCCTCCATAATAGGGATAACCTTCATTGACCTTCACAACCTCCATCAGCCTAGCCCTAGTCTTCGAGGCTATCATACTCACAGTAGAAACGCCCTGAGTAACACCTTTGAGTTCAGGAAGTTTCTTTTTTAGTGCTTCTTCTTGCTGAGACGTTATAGGGAACCTTGAAGAGACAACAAGGTCTGCACCAAGTAAGCTCTTTGCCCTAGTCTCTAGAGAAGTCTCCATACTTCCTTTAAAGAACTGCAAATACGAAAGTGAGGCAATGGCCAGACTGAAGTTCAATATAAATATCAGGCTAAAAGACTTTGAACGAGCCAGAGCCTTTAAAACCAGTTCTATGATCAGCATTGCGTTAAACTTCCCTGCAAAAGTTCATACGTTTTTTCACAACGCTCTGCAACATCTTTAGAGTGTGTCACAAGAATTAATGTGGTATGGTTTTTTTTGATCAGTTCAAAGAGTATATCCATCACAGCATTACCTGTCTCATCATCCAGGTTACCACTTGGTTCATCTGCCAAGATGATCTTGGGATTATGTATCAGTGCTCTTGCGATGGCAACACGTTGTTTTTCACCACCGCTGAGTTGAGAGGGGAGATGATCTAGTCTGTGACCAAGACCTACACTTTCCAAAAGTGTTATCGCTTTTTCTCTAGGTTTGGGAATATGACAGACTTTCGCCGGAAGCATCACATTTTCGAGCGCATTTAGGTAAGAAACCAAATGAAAATTTTGAAAAACAAAACCTATATTCATAGCTCTAAAATCGTTTAGCTCACTTTCTTTTAGCTCTTTATAAGATACAGAATTTAAAGAGATATCCCCATCATCTGGTTTTATAATTCCTGATATCAGTGAAAGCAGCGTCGATTTACCACTGCCGGACTTTCCCATGATCGCTACTCTTTGACCTTCTTCCACATGAAAATTTAAATTTTCAAATATCTCAATGGTCTGTGAACCTTGATGGTACGATTTTTTCAGTGATTTTAATGCTAACATTATAGATCTTCCTTAATAAATTCAAAAACTTTTTTTGCAATCTGTTTATGACCCTTTTCATTAGGGTGGATGCCATCTCTTTGATTAAATTCTTTTTCTCCTGCCACTCCATCTAGTAAAAATGGCATACTTTTCAACTTATATTTAACCTTTATTTCCTGGTACATTGTTTTAAACTGTTCAGAGTACTCAGGTCCATAGTTTGGTGGTATGAGCATCCCCGCAAGTAAAACTTTTGCATGAGATTCTTGAACATACTTGATGATCTCTTCAAGGTTTTTCTGACTTTCTTCAAGGTCTAAACCTCTTAGACCATCATTGGTCCCGAGAGCTAAAAAAACTATGGATGGTTTTTTCTTCATATACCATTTAAGACGGGCAAGACCATCACTCGTAGTAGAGCCACTTACCCCACCATTTATAACCGTAATATTTTTATGAAGTTCAATTTGAATTAAAGTCTCTACCTGTTTAGGAAAAGCATCTTCTCTACTTACTCCAAGTCCTTCAGTTAAAGAATCTCCCAAGAAGAGGATAGTGTTAGAATTGGCATGTGCAGTTATTAGATTAAATATAAACCAAATCAGTATTATTTTTTTCATGGGTCATTTTATCTGAAATTAAAACCCTTGTCTACTAAAAAAATGTAGGTTAATATATATACAAAGTCTGCTGATTAAAAACGGATATAAAATAAGTCAATTTGTTTCTAAAGGAACTCTATAGTTGTCTTCATGCGACTTTATAAGGTTTTCATAGCTTAACATTTTCTATCTTTTCCTGTTCTTCCTCTTCTTTAACAAGTTTATCTGCCACTGCACCAGGAGATTTAGTATGGCGGGCCAATAGATTATAGGCCACAGGCACGATAAAAAGTGTAAAAATCGTTGCGGCAAAAACACCGCTCAAAATGACGATTCCAATCACAAGACGTGTTTCAGAACCTGCACCACTTGAGATAACTAAAGGAATTGCCCCAGCGATGGTTGTAAGACCTGTCATGAGAATGGGTCGAAAGCGTATTTCAGCTGCCTGTATCAAAGCTTGTGAAAACTCCACTCCTCTATCACGAAGTTGGTTTGCAAACTCGACGATCAAGATACCATTTTTTGCGGACAATCCAACAAGTATGATGAGTGCGATCTTCGAATAAATATTAAGTGAACTATCAGTGAGATAGAGACCCAGTAAACCACCTCCCATGGCTAGTGGTACCGTTAGCATGATGACAAACGGATGTATATAGCTTTCAAATTGTGCAGCGAGAACTAAAAATACGACGAGAAGTCCTAAAACAAATACAAAGACGATTGACGAGCCTGATTTGATAAAATCACGGCTTTGTCCTTTATAATCAACGATAACCATTTCAGGCAAATGTTTTTTCACCATATCATTTAGATAGGTGAGTGCTTCGTCCAGCTTATATCCCTCTTTAAGATTGGCTTCCAAGGTGATAGACCGTATACGATTATAGCGTGTGAGTGTCTTAGCTGCACCATATTCTTTAATGGTAACCAGATTGGACAGAGGTATCATAGAACCAGTACGATCAGATCTCACATAGATGTTTTTTACTTGGTCGAAAGAGCGTTGTTGTGCTCTTTCACCTTCCACGATAACATCATACTCCTCACCTCTATCTAAAAAGGTTGTTACTCTTCGTCCACCCATCATGGTTTCAAGTGTTGTGCCAATTTCTTTGATTGATACACCAAGTTTCGCTGCCCGATCATAATTAATCTCAAAATCAATTTGTGGACGTGTCTCTTTATAGCTGCTATCAAGTCCTGTAAGTCCAGGATTATCTTCAGCGATCTTTTCAAAAAGTATGTCTCTCCACCGGGCTAATTCTGCATAGGTTGACCCACCCAAAACAAATTGTACTGGTTTTTGAGCTTTCCCTCCCAATCCTTGTCGCATGATAGTAAATACACGTACACCAGGTAAATCTGAAAGCTCTTGACGAATCTCAGCCATGATCTTTCTAGCAGGTCTACGCTTTGACCAATCTTCAAGCAGAACGATTGCCATTCCATCATTAAAATTTGCCAATGTACCAAAATTACGAGGTGTTCGTACTAAAAGGCGACTGACTTGATTCTCTTCTACATAAGCCATTAATCGACGTTCGATTTCCGTCATATACTCTTCCATATATTTGTGTGTTGCCCCTTCAGGACCATTGACCATGACAAAAAAAGCACCCCTATCTTCTTTGGGTATAAACTCCTGTTTCACATGAGGATATACCCAAGTGGTCACTCCCAACAAAATGAAAAAAAGCAAGCTGACAAGTAGTGGTAATTTGAGCAATATGCTTAAGAGTTTTAAATACATGTTACGTAAATATTTTAAAAAACCATCCATAAAGCGTATCAGTGCATTTTGTTTTGAGGTTTGTGCAGAGAGGAATTTTGAAGCAATAACGGGTGAAAGGGTAAGCGCTACGAGGGATGAGAAAACAACTGCGGCTGAAATGGTGAGTGCAAACTCCGTAAAAAGCCTACCAATGTCTCCTTCCAAAAATGTAATAGGTACAAATACCGCAATAAGTACAAGGGTGGTTGCAATGATAGCAAAACCCACTTCTCTAGCACCGCGATACGATGCTACAAGTGGGGTCTCACCATATTCTTTCATACGACGTACGATATTTTCAAGCATGACAATCGCATCATCCACCACTAGACCAATTGCAAGTACTAGCGCCAACAGTGTCAAAAGATTGATAGAAAAACCAAAGGCATAGATGAGCATAAAGGTTGCAACGATAGACACAGGAACTGCAACAGCTGGTACTAATGTAGCTCGAATACTTCCTAAAAAAAGATAGATGACTAAGATGACACAAGCGATAGCGATAAAGAGTGTCATATAGACTTCTTTGATGGAGGCTTCAATAAAAATAGAACTGTCATAGCTTTGTTCTATGGACATACCCTCAGGTAGGGATTTATTGAGTTTTTTTGTGAGAGCCTTAACATATCTGGCAACTTCGATGGTATTGGCGGTGGATTGTTTGATAGTGCCTATACCTACCATAGAAATGCCATTACCTCGAAAAAAGGTACGATCTTCTTCTACGCCAAGCTCTACACGAGCAACATCTTCAAGGCGGACAAGATAACCATCTGACCCTTCTTGTAAAACCAACTTTTTAAAATCTTCTGGTTTTTTGAAGTTTCTGTCTATCCGTGCTTGAAATAGACGTGTATCTGACTCTAGACTACCAGCAGGCAGTTCTATATTTTCAGCTTTGAGTGCTGACTCCACGTCTGAGACACTGAGGTTTCGAGCAGCAAGTTCTTTACGATCGATCCAAATCCGCATAGCATAGCTAAGACCACCACCCACTCTGACTCTTGCAACACCATTCAGTGTGGAGTATTGATCTACAAGATATCGCCTTGCATAATCAGTGAGTTCTGGGACGCTCATCTTTGTGCTGGCAAGGTTTTGCCAAATGATAACATCATCGTTACTGTCTATTTTTTGCACTTCTGGAGGATCTGCCTCTACAGGCAAATCTCCTTGTATACCAGCGATGCGGTCACGCACATCATTGGCTGCTGCATCGATATCACGGTTGATTGAAAACTCTATCGTCACTTTTGACTCTCCATCATTTGAAGAGGATTCAACGAACTCTATGCCTTCAATACCAGCGATACGCTTTTCAACCAACTCAGTAATCCGAGTTTCAACGATGTTTGCAGGTGCACCGGGATAGGAAACTTCAACGGTGACTACGGGTGGGTCAATATCAGGATACTCACGAAGTGACAGACGATCAAAAGATACAAGTCCAAAAGCGATGAACAACAGTGAAATAACAGAGGCAAAAATAGGACGTTTAACAGAAATATCAGATAATATCATGGGATATTCTTTTTTATTAACTCTGTAAGTGGCTCATCCCCTTTTTTTATCGCTTGTATCATGATAAGTTTTCCAGGTTTTGCTTTCATCGTCCCTTGAATGACGACTAAATCTTCTGCTAAAAGACCTGATAATATCTCTACCTTTCCTGCTTCTCTTACACCTGTTTTAACCAAACGTTTTTCTACCGTTTTAAACTTCTCTTTTTCGATGACTGCTAAAACAAAAATTTTGTCACCATTTGGAATAAGTGCTTCTTCAGGAATGACCAGTGATTGACGTACATTGGTTTCTAATGTTACATGCATTAAAAGTCCAGACTTAAGACTATGATCAGGATTGTCAATGAGGGCTCTTAGACTGATAGTACGTGTGATGGGGTTTACTTGATTGTCTATATGTAATATTTCTCCATAAAAGACTTTATTTGGAAAAGCATCAGTTATAGCTTTAATTTTGATACCAGTTTTGAGAGAAGCTAGAAAGAGCGAAGGGAGCGAAAAATCAAGTTTCATCATACTGTCATCATGAATGGTAGCAATAGGAACACCCGAGCTAAGCATAGCACCTATACTGATATTCCTAAGTCCTATAAGACCGTCAAATGGAGCTATTATCCTGCGTTCATCTATTTGTGATCTGATAGCTTTGATACGTGCATTGGCTTTAGAAACTTCTAGTTCAGCGTTATCAAGATTTGTTTTTGAAACAGCTCTTTTTGAAATTAAAAGTGTAAATCTTTTTACTTGTCTTCTGGCTTCTTCTAAAATGGCATTTTGTTCCTCTAGTGCTGCGAGTTCTTCTTCTATCTTCATCTCAAGCAGTAGCGTACCTTTTGTTATACGATGTGCATCGTCAAAGTGAATGGCTTTTACATGTTCAGTCACTGTGGACATCAGTTTTACACTTTCGTTAGCTCGTAAGGTTCCCAGTGCTTCCACTTGGTCTTTAAAAGTTTTATTTTCTACTCGGGAAACTATAACTTTTATAGCAGTGTCAGCTTCCACGAACTGTGTTGATAGCACAAGAGACAAGATGATTAATATTTGAATGTAGAATTGTTTCATTATTTAAGTTCTCCTCCACTGTATCATGTAGACTGATTTACTTCCTTGTCTAGCAACTATGTTACCCTACATTCTTTAAATAATCATTTTTCATGTATTACTATTGAATGGAATATCTCTTAATAATGAAAAAATATAGAATTTTTGACGAGTTAAGATGAATATGTAGGTGCAACGATAAGCCGGGTTTTGTCGTGGGTAGTTATTTATCTAGGCGTATGGTTGCCCATACGCTCAAGCGAAGTATGTGTGCTGATCTAACAGCTTGTGAGACTTATACCATATACTTCTTGCTGCGAACAGGGTTTACCTAGCTGCCTATGTTACCATAAGCACTGGTGGGCTCTTACCCCACCCTTTCACCTTCACCGCAAAGCGGCTGAATACTTTCTGTTGCACTTGCCCTCAGATTACTCTGGCCATCCGTTAGATGGAGTCCTGTCTCACTTGCAGCCCGGACTTTCCTCTCGTGGTTTACACCACCAGCAACTACCTATTGCACCTGCGCGAATTATAACATAGATATAGTGAATAATCTAAATAAGATTAGTAGTTGCATTTTGAAGCAAGAAAAAATAGCATAAAACAGGATAAATAATCTCTACTTTATGCGTACATTTTTCCTATGCCACATGAAATAAAACTCTTTGCTTTGGCAGAAGTACTGTCCATAAAACTCATCTCTTCTGAAGCAAAAGGATACCCTAGTGTTCTCAGTGCTTTTGAGAGTTTTTCTACATCTATATCTTCTATGACCAATGTTATTTTCCGAGGTATCACATTTAGATTGACATCTATCTCTCCAAATTCTTTATACAACTTACTTTTTAGTGTTGACGCACAAGCACCACATTTCACATTAAAAACCTCAAATGATTGTTCCATAATATTTCCTGACGATTTAATATACTAATATTATAGTCAAAGTAAATTAATGATAACTATAATGAGTGATTAATTTTCAATCAATTATGATAAATATAAGCTAGGGAAGAAGGAAAAAGATATTGTATGGGCAAGATCGCCCATACAACGTATGTAACAGTTTGTCGTGAGAAGCAGTTTTAAGAAAGAACTTCTTTTACTGCTTTACCGATCTCTGCTGGAGAAACAACAACTTTTACACCTGCTGCTTCAAGCGCTGCCATTTTTTCTGCAGCTGTACCAGCTGAACCAGAAACGATCGCACCAGCATGACCCATAGTTTTACCTTTAGGTGCTGTTTGACCTGCGATAAATGCAACAACAGGCTTAGTCACCTGCTCTTTAATAAGTTTAGCCGCTTGGATCTCAAGATCACCACCGATCTCACCGATCATCACGATACATTCTGTATCTGGATCCGCTTCGAACATTGGTAAAAGCTGGTTATATGAAAGACCAATGATCGGATCTCCACCAATACCAACTGCAGTTGTAATTCCATAACCTGCTTGAACAACTTGGTTTGTACCTTCATACGTCAATGTACCTGATTTAGAGATCAAACCAACATTACCTTTTTTGAAGATCATACCAGGCATGATCCCTATCTTACACTCTTCAGCAGTGATAATACCAGGACAGTTTGGCCCCAGTGTTTTCATACCGTGTTTAGTAGCATATGCTTTAGCCATTTGCATGTCTTTCACTGGAGCACCTTCAGTAATGATAACTGCAAGTTCAATACCAGCTTCAGCAGCTTCCATGACAGCATCACCAACAAATGCAGGTGGAACAAAAATCATAGAAACAGTAGCACCAGTTGTTTTAACAGCATCAGAAACCGTATTAAATACTGGTTTGCCTAAATGTACTTGACCACCCTTATTTGGAGTAACTCCACCAACAATTTGTGTTCCATAATCTATACACTGCTCAGCATGAAAAGAACCCTCTTTTCCTGTGAAACCCTGAACGATTACTTTTGTGTCTTTATTTACTAAAATACTCATTATTACGCTCCCTTTGCCGCTGCTACAGCTTTAGCTGCACCATCACCCAAATCATCACCAACGATTAAGTTAGCAATGTTTGCATTTTTTAATATTTCCGATGCTTCTGGTGCATTTGTACCATCAAGTCTTACGATTACTGGTACATTCACATCAGTTATTTTAGTCGCTTCAATGATACCATTTGCAATTCTGTCACATCTTACGATTCCACCAAAAATGTTTACAAAAATTGCTTTTACATTAGGATTTTTAAGAATAATCTCAAAACCTTTAGCCACTGTCTCAGCATTTGCCGAACCACCAACGTCAAGGAAGTTTGCAGGTGTTCCACCCATGTAGTTAATCGTATCCATCGTACCCATTGCAAGACCAGCACCATTTACCATACAACCGATTTCACCATCTAGTGCTACATAAGAAAGACCGTATTTAGCCGCTTCAACTTCGTCAGCATCTTCTTCTGTGTAGTCTCTCATAGCTGCAATCTCTGGTTGACGTCCAAGAGCAGAATTATCAAAGCCCATTTTTCCATCAAGTGCTAAAAATACACCTTTACCAGTTTTAACAAGAGGATTGATCTCGATCATTTCTGCATCATTTTCCATATAAAGTCTATAGAGTTTTTCAGCAAATTTAATCATATTTTTTTGTTCAATTTTATCTGTAATGCCTAAACCAAAAACAAGCTCTCTACCATGAAAACCTTGAAAACCAATTGTAGGGTCTACAGGTACTGTAATGATTTTCTCAGGTGTATTTTCAGCAACAGTTTCAATATCCATACCACCTTCAGTAGATGCCATGATTAAAGGCATTTCTGACTTTCTATCAAGTACAACAGATAAGTATAATTCATCTTTAATGTCTGCACCATCTTCGATATACAGTTTTTGAACTAATTTACCTTCTGCAGTCGTTTGGTGAGTCACCAAAGTCATACCAAGTATTTCATTCGCTAATTCTTCAACCTCATCAAGACTCTTAGCAAGTTTTACACCACCACCAAGACCACGACCCCCCGCGTGTATTTGAGCTTTTACAACCCAAATAGGACCGCCTAACTCTTCAGCCGCAGTTACTGCAGCATTAACACTCTCAACCATTATACCTTTTGGTGTTGGTATATTGTATTTAGCAAATATTTGTTTCGCTTGATACTCATGAATATTCACGTGTACTCCTTTTTATATAATTCGCTCATTATACAATTTTTGATACTAAACTATCATTAATAGAGAGGTAATAAGGAAAGGTGTAGATGTATGTGTTGTGTATCTACACAACACATAGAAGGGATATTAGGCTTTAGGTGCAATCATCTCTTCAGGTTTAACATTTTTATCGAAGTCTTCAGCAGACATAAATCCTAGAGCAACAGCTTCTTCCTTAAGTGTTGTACCATTTTTATGCGCCGTTTTAGCGATAGTCGCTGCATTTTCATAACCAATGTGTGGGTTAAGTGCAGTCACTAGCATTAAGGAATCATTCAAAAATCTATCAATATTCTCCCTAATTGGTTCAATACCCGCTGCACAGTTCACATCAAAACTTCTCATAGTGTCAGCAAGTAACCTGATAGACTGAAGCACATTGTATGCAATGACTGGTTTAAATACATTAAGCTCAAAGTTACCTTGAGAAGCTGCAAAACCTACAGCTGCATCATTACCCATTACTTGAACAGCTACCATAGTCATAGCTTCAGCTTGAGTTGGATTTACTTTTCCAGGCATAATAGATGAACCAGGCTCATTGGCTGGGATCTCAATCTCTCCAAGTCCACAACGAGGTCCTGAGGCTAACCATCTAATATCATTCGCTATTTTCATAAGGTTTGCGGCTAGTGCTTTTAATGCACCAGAAAGTACAACTTCTGCATCATGACCTGTAAGTGCATGGAATTTGTTTGGCTGTGACACAAAACCATAATCTTTCGCCATAAATTTGTTAAGTTGAGCAGCAACACGTTCTGAAAATTCTGGATGTGAGTTAAGCCCTGTTCCAACAGCAGTACCACCAATGGCGATCTCTCTACAATATACAAGTGCATCGTTAAGTTGTTTTAGGTTTGTCTCTAACATTGCCACATAACCAGAGATCTCTTGACCAAGTGTGAGTGGTGTTGCATCTTGAAGGTGTGTTCTACCAATTTTAACAATGTCACCAAAAGCATCTACTTTACCTTGAAGGGTAGCTTTTAATTGCTCTAATGCCGGAATAAGGTTGTCAGTGACCGTTACAACTTCTGCAATACGCATACCTGTTGGGAAAGTGTCATTTGAACTTTGACCTTTGTTTACATCATCATTAGGGTGTACTAGATTCTCTTTAGTAAAGTCTCCACCAAGAATTTCAGTCGCTTTGTTAGCCACAACTTCATTCATGTTCATGTTAGACTGCGTACCTGAACCCGTTTGCCATACAACTAAAGGAAAGTTGTCATCTAATTCACCAGCAAGGATACTTTCACATGCTTTAGACATAGCAGCTGTTTTATCATCTTCTAAACGTCCAAGTTCTTGATTTACCAAAGCACAAGCTTTTTTAAGATTTGCAAAACCATACACTACTTCAATTGGCATTCTTTCATTACCGATCTCAAAGTTATGTACAGATCTTTGTGTCTGGGCTGCCCAATATTTATCGGCAGGGACTTTCATCTCTCCCATAGTATCTTTTTCTATTCTATATTCCATTTTCAACTCCATATCTAAAAAATTTCTTCTTTTTCAAAGCGACCAGTCGCATGAGCTTTCTGCTGAAGAAGACACAGCGTCAGCGTAGCCAAATAGAGTTTGACTTTATTGGCGTTCTAATTAGTCAAAAAAGTTTTTCTCTTTAAGTACATCGATCATACCTCTTACAGACTCAACACTTGCAGCAAATTTTCTCTTCTGATTTTCACTCAGTGTCATTTCAAAAAGTTTTTCCACACCGTTTGCTCCCAGAGCTACAGGTACACCTGATACAACATCACTGTGTCCATAGTGTCCATCAAGAAGTACAGCACAAGGATGAATCTGTTTTGTATCTTTCAAGATCGCTTCGACCATGATCGCTGTAGATTTTGCAGGGGCATAGTAAGCAGAACCAGTTTTAAGGTAACCAACGATCTCTGCTCCTCCACCTTTTGTTCTCTCAACGATCTCTAAGATCTCTTCTTCATCAAGTACATCTGTCAAGGGTACACCGGCAACCGTTGAAAACTTAGGAAGTGGCACCATGTCATCACCATGACCACCCATCACGGATGCACGGATCTGCCCTGCTCCATAACCAAGCTTCTCATGGATAAAGTGAGCCATTCGTGCAGAGTCTAAGATACCTGCCATTCCGATCACTCTCTCTTTTGGAAAACCTGACGCCTTAAGTGCCACATATGTCATCACATCAAGAGGATCGGAAACCATGATAATAATAG
>Ga0209633_10001747_pt1 | contig 21878 bp, 15 predicted proteins | sample Cruoilmetagenom1_FD_187290 | JGI IMG/M metagenome (GOLD analysis project Ga0209633, IMG submission 187290) | Oil polluted marine microbial communities from Coal Oil Point, Santa Barbara, California, USA - Sample 1 (SPAdes) (version 2) | ecosystem: Environmental > Aquatic > Marine > Oil seeps ... | reverse complement strand
GGCAAGCGCGCCCAGGCCGGCCGCCTGCCGCCCCAGGGCTCGCCCAGGAACAACCGCTTCGACGGGTAAGAAGCCTTCGGCTCCCGCCTTCGATTGTCATCCCGGACGTTAGCTGAGCCCGAAAGCCAGCGGCTCTCGGTAAGCGAAGCTTACGATCCGGGATCCAGGCGCCGGTGCCGCGAGGCGCGACCGCACCTGATACCAACACCCGAATGACCCGGCTTTTAAGCTGTGGCGACAATCACTGTTGTACGTACTTACGTACGCGTGTACGTATGTTTGCCTATCGCCCGTACAGCGTGTGCGGGAACCAGGTGACGATGCCGGGCGAGAACCACAGCACCACCAGGATGCAGAGCTGCATGATCACGAAGGGAATGATGCCCTTGTAGATCTGCATCGTGGTCACGCTTTCCGGCGCCACCCCGCGCAGGTAGAAGAGCGCGAAGCCGAAGGGCGGGGTGAGGAACGAGGTTTGCAAATTGATCGCGATCATCAGGCCGAGCCAGATTGGGTCCATGAGCTGGCCGTCGGGCATCTTCATTTGCAGCAATACCGGGGCCACAATCGGCACGACGATGAACATGATCTCCAGGAAATCGAGGAAGAACCCCATCACGAACATCACCGCCATCACCACGATCAGCGCGCCGACGGCGCCGCCCGGCAGTGAGTTCAGGACGTGCTCGATCATGGCGTCGCCGCCGAGCCCCCGGAAAGCGAGCGAGAAGAGCGAGGCGCCGATCAGGATGACGAAGACCAGGACCGAGATTTCCATGGTCGAGCGCACGACGCCGTGGATGATGCGCACTTTGAAGACCCGCGCCAGCGCCACGAGCGTGCCGTAGATCACGACGACAAAGAGCGCCAGCGCGACCACGGAGACGACCACCTCGTAGCCGGCCACCTTGGTGCGGCCGACACGCAGGTCGAAGAACGAGGTGATAAACAGGAGCAGGATAAAGGCCAGTCCCGCGCGCAGGATCCAACGGCCGTTTGCCTCGTCGAGCCGGTACCCGGCCATCCAGATGGCGCCCAGGCAGCCCACTGCGGCCGCCTCGGTCGGCGAGGCAAGGCCGCCCAGGATCGAGCCCAGCACCGCGACGATGAGGATGATCGGTGCGAAGAGCGCATGCATCATGCGGTGCCAGAACGGATCGCGCAGCGGATTGGAGAGGATGCCGTAAAGCACGCCGCCGAGCGCGATCAGTCCGGTCATAAAGACCTGCGGCGAGGTCAGTGAGAGCGTCTTACCGGGAAACAACCCGCTTAGGATGTCGTTCACGAAGAGCGTGCCCGCCGCCAGGAATACGACGCCGATCGCGGCCGGCCACCAGCGCGCGGGGTTGAGCGCAAGTCCCCAAATGAGCAGCGCGCCGCCCAGCAGGATGGCGAGGTTTTGCCAGACCGCCAGGGCGGTGAAGGCTGCCGCCGCCACGCAACCAAGGACCAGCGCCATCACGCCGTAGCGCAGGAAGCCCGCCGTCTCCGGCCGCGGCGCCCCGCCGCTGTCGTCGGGGATCGAGGGCGAGGTCTTTGGATAAAGCCAGCCGATGGTGATCTGGTAGACGATGTAGAGGCTGACCAGCACGAGCCCCGGAAACACGCCGCCGGCGAAGAGATCGGGCACCGAGACCGTGTCGGGCGAGAAGATGCCCATCTTGAACTGGGCGTTCTGGTAGGCGACGGCGAGCTGGTCGCCGAGCAGGACCAGGATGATCGAGGGCGGGATGATCTGGCCCAGCGTGCCGGCCGCGCAGATCGACCCGCAGGCCAGCGCCGGGTCGTAGCCGCGCCGCAGCATGGTCGGTAGCGACAGCAGACCCATCGTGATCACGGTCGCGCCGACGATGCCGGTTGAAGCCGCGAGCAGCGCCCCCACGACACTGACCGAGACCGTGAGCCCGCCCCGCATCGGACCAAACAGCCGGCCCATATTGTCGAGCAGCTCTTCGGCGATCTTGGCGCGTTCGAGCACCACGCCCATGAAGACGAACAAGGGCACCGCGATCAGCACCTCGTTCACCATCACCGCGAAGATGCGCTGGGGATAGGCGCCGATCAGGTTGAAATCGAGAAATCCGAAGAGCGCAGAGCCGATGGCAAAAAGCAGCGCCGTGCCGGCCAGCGTGAAGGCGACGGGAAAGCCGGTCAGCAACCCGGCGCAGACCGCCAGGAACATGACGATGCAGATGACGTGCTGGATCTCAAAGACGAAGCCTTCCATCAGCGGGTTGCCTCTGCGGTCGGTGCGATTGCCGCCTCGCCGCCGCGCTGGGCGGTCTGGAACGTCCCGATCGCCTTGGAGGTGGCAACGAACCAGGCCATCGCCGCGTGCAGTGCCGCGACCACGACGACGCCGATCTCGCTGCTGGTTCCGACCAATGTGATGAAGCCCTCGGCGCGGCCCAGCAGCAACTGTCCCGCGGCCCACAGCACCGAGAGGGCCAGATAGCCGACCAGTGCGCCGCGCGCCACCGCGCTGCCGCGGTAGAAGGGCAGCAGTATGAGCCCGGCCACCAGCGCGATCCGCATCACCGCCGGAACCGCCCAGCGGGGCAGGTCGGCGAAGCTGACCGTGCCGATGGTGTCGAGCAGTGTGTCGATGAACCACACCGCCTCGGTCGCCATCACATAGAGCAGGACGCCCCAGACGACCGCGAAGCCAGGGCTCGCGGTCGGCGAATGCTCCGATGCGCGGGTGCCGTCCGCCGCCCAGGGCTGGACCGCGAGCACCAGCGCGCTCACCAGGTTGCCGTAGGCGAGGAGCGTCATGATTGCCCCGGAATCGCCGCTGGCCACGGCGCCGTAGTTGACGCTGAGACCGGCTGCGATGAACAGGCCGACAACGGCCGCGACCCGCCCCCAATTGGCGCCGAGATAAGCCAGATAGAGCACCGCGGCGAGCATCAGCGGCCGGGCGATCGCCACCAAAATTCCGGTATGCGCGAGGCCGATCAGGAAGGTGAGCAGCTCGATGGCGATCAGAATCACGCCCAGGCTGAACACCATGTTGCGGCTCGAGCGCGGGGTGGCCCGCACCGCGGCACTTTCATCGGGGCTTTCGGCTGGCGGAACCTCGCCGCCACCGAGCACGATCAGGCACCGCGCGGCCATCGCCACGCCCTGGAGCGCCAGCAACAGCGTAGCCAGCGGCACGACGGTTTTGAGCGCGAAGATCGTCGGAATGCCGTTGGTTTCGGTCGATCCCTCGAGCACCGTCCAGGCATTGATCACATAGCTCCACGACATCCAGATAATCAGCACGCAGACGGGCAGCAGGAAGAAAATCACGCCAAGCAGGTCGGTCATCGCCTTCCGACGGGCGCTGCTCTCGCGGTAGAAAAGATCGACCCGCACATGGCCGTCGCGCAGCAACGTGTAGCCAGCGCCCACCATGAACAGCGCGCCGTGCATGTACCAGATCGTCTCCTGCGCCGGGATCGAGCCGACGGAGAAAACATAGCGGCTGATGACCACGGTGAACTGCACCAGCACCATGCCCAACGCCAGCCAGGCCACGGTCAGCCCGACCTTCCGGTTGATCGCATCGATGGTCTTGTAGAGCTTGGTCAGATCGTCCAAGCGCGCCCTCCCCAAAGGCCGCCCAGCATGTTGCACGGTGCCGATTCGACCCAGACATAGGTGTATAGCGGCATTGGGCCTGCCGGCAAAGCCCCGGCGACCTCATGCAAGCTTTGCTATGGACACAAAAAAGTGACCCGCGCCGGTGGTGGCCCGGCGCGGGTCGCATCGTCATTGTGCGCGGGCGTCAACGAGGCCCTCCCGCGCGATACTGCGAGCCTAGTATCTCACCAGATCGCGGTAGTTGTAGTAGATGGCGTCCGAATAACGCGACCAGGTGGAGGCGTTCTTCCGGAACTTGATGTAGCTGTCATAAACCTTCTTGGTCAGCGGGTCCGACTTGGCGACGTCGGCAACGACATCACGGGAGGCCACGGCCATCGCCTTGAAGACGTCCTCCGGGAACGGGATGTACTTGACGCCGTGCTTGCTTTCCAACGTCTGCAAGGCGGCGGTGTTGTTGGCCACGAACTCTGCATAGCCGTAGTCGTTCTCGGCCAGGCTGCAGGCGGTGAACAGCGCTTGGTCGGCCGCCGGCAGGCCGTCCCAAAACTTCTTGGAAATGCCGCAGGACAGCATCGAGCCCGGCTCGTGAATGCCGGGATACATGGCGTTCTTGACCACCTTGTAGAAACCGAAGGCGAGATCATTCCAGGGGCCGACCCACTCGGTCGCGTCGATGTTGCCCGATTGCAGGTTGGGCAGGATCTCCGAGCCCGCCAGCGTCACCGAGGTGCCGCCGAGCTGCTTGATCACCGCGCCGCCCAGGCCGGGGATGCGCATCTTCAGGCCCTTGAAGTCATCGATCGAGGTGATCGGTTTCTTGAACCAGCCGCCCGTCTGCATGCCGGTGTTGGAGCCGGGTAGGTGCTTGACGCCGAACTGGGCGCCGACCTCGTCCCACAGCGCCTGGCCGCCGCCATGGAAGATCCAGGCGTCGATTTCGGTGGCGGTGAATCCGCCGGGCACGGCGGTGAAGAAGTTATAGGCTTTGTGTTTGCCCTGATAGTAGTAGTCGGCCGAGTGGTACATATCGGCGTTGCCCTGCTGGACAGCGTCGTTGCACTTCAGCGGATGGACCAGCTCGCCACCGGCGAAGACCTTGATCTCATAGCGGCCGTCGGAGGCTTTGTTGATGCGGTCGGCCAGGCGGTTTGCCGCGGTGCCGAGGCCGGGGAAATTCTTCGGCCATGACGTCACCATACGGAGCTGCTTGACCTTTTTGGTCACGACCGCAGGTGCCTTCGTCATGGCGCCTTCGGCCTTCTTGGCCGGTTCGGCCATTTTCTTGTCGCGGCTTGCGCGGCCGAACCAACCGGCCGCGGCGCCGGCCACGAGGCCAACGACGCCACCTGAAATGAAATCGCGCCGGTTCATGATGTTCTCCCTCTATTGCGCGTATCGTAGGATGCCATGCGGACGTTCGTGTCGCAGGCGGATGCCTTGGGCCGGTGCATCGGATGACGCGCCGGTACCGAACAACCCGTTTCCACCGTTCTCAATGTCATGAAGCCGACGCCCTTGGCAAGACAACGCGTGAGCGATCTCCAGATCCCCGGCGGTGCCGGACGGGCGAACACTCAAGCAGCGTGGCGGTCATTGCCGCACAGTCCCTGCATCGTTTGCGTGAAGGTGGCCCGCCGATATTCGGTTCGGGCGGCCAGGGCGCACATGACGATTTCCTCCCTCCTTACCCAAAACGGGCAAGGCCATTTCACGGCGCCATCATACTCGCCGGACCCAAAAGGGCAACAAATGCGCAATCATTGCTCGTGAAAGCCCATGCGTCGAAGATCGACCCCGACGGGCTCGGCCCGATCGGTCTATGCAGGATCGGTCAATGGGGACGTGGGCCCAGCTTCGGCTCAGATAGCCGCGGCGATGCGGGTCCGATGCCGGTCAGTCCTCGCGGGCATGCACATGCTCGGTCGCGATCGGGGCCCAGCCCTCGGAGCCGAGCGCCTCCAGCGGACGGAAGCGGGTCTTGTAGGACATCTTCTTGCCGCCGGCGATCCAGTAGCCGAGATAAAGATAGGGCAGGCCGAGCTCGCGACAGCGATCGATCAGGCGCAGCACCATGTAGGTTCCAAGGCTGCGCCCGTTTACCTCGGTATCGAAGTAGCTGTAGACCGCCGACAGACCGTCCGACAGCCGGTCCGCGAGGCACGACGCCAGCAGCAGGCCGTTCGGGTCGCGGTATTCGGCGACATAGGTCGATAGCGGGCTTTCCTCGACCATCGCCGCGTAATCGGCAAATCCCATTGCCGCCATCTCTCCGTCATTGTGGCGCGAGGCGACATACTGGGCGAACAGATCGTAATGCTCCTCGGTCGCGGCGGCGGCCCGTTCGGTGCAGCGCAGATCGTCATTCACCGCCAAAACCCGGCGCTGCGAACGCGATGCCTTGAAGGCGCCGGCCACGACGCGCACCGAGACACAGGCATTGCAACCGGGACAAGTCGGCCGATAGGCGATGTTGTGGCTGCGCCGGAACCCCGCATGGGTGAGGATGTCGTAGAGCGCCACCCCGTCGACCCCGGCGAGTTCGGTGAACACGTTCTGCTCCGTCCGGCCCGGTAGGTAAGGGCACGGCCGAGGCGGCATCCGATAGAAATGGCGCGGGAGCTTGAGGGTTTGTGAAGTCATGCGGTCTGGCTTGTCGCGGAGCCGTGGTCCGGCCTTTCTTTCACCACTACGTGCGGGCGAATCATAGTCCGAGCCAGCGGCCCGGCGCAAGATGGCCTGCCGAGAATGGTTAATCAAGAATACCGATCAGCGCCCGCGGCACCGGATTAATCGCCCGTTGCCGCCAAAAATCGCTCTCTTGTGCGAAATATGGGCAGACGGCGTCAGCCTCAGGCGGCCGGGGCGGCAACGGCGAGGCGGTTCACCACCACGGTTTCGGAGACCATGTCGTGCAACGCCCGCCGCTGCACGTTGAACAGCGCCACCAGCAATATGAGCGGCGTCAGTAGCCCGATCAGCACGTAGTAGACCGCCAGGCGCAGGAAAGCCTGCAGGAAATCGGGCCGCCCGCCGGCGGTGGTGCGCAGCTCGATGCCGAGCACGCGCATGCCCGGCGTGGCGCTTTTGGCGCCTGCGGTGAAGCCGACATAGTAGAGGAAGCGCAAGGCCAGGAAGGCAAAGGCGAAGGGAACGATCAGCAGGCCGAAGGTCGCGACCGCCGTCACGATCATGAAAAATCCGAGCGGCGCCATGATCGCCAGCAGGATCGCCGTATCGACGATATGGGCGAGGATGCGCTTGAAGACGATGTCGCTGACGAAGGCGGGATCCGAAAACGCGCCGCCGCTTGCGGTATCCGCGTCGGGGCCATGGGCGCGCGCGCGCCGATCGGGCCCGGCATCGCCGCGTGCGCTCCCGTCATGGTCGTGCCGGGTATGGTCCTCCTTGCCGTCCCCGTCGCCCAGGCGCAGCGCGGGGAGCGTTGAGCCGGGGCGCTGCCGCGGGTGTCGATGCCTCATCATGGCCATAGAGGTTGGGGCTGGCGGCGGCCCGTTCAACGCCGCGCGCGCGGCACGATGCGCAAAACGTCACCGGCCAATTTGATGGGATCGCTTTCAAGGATCGATCGCAAGGGCAGCCTGGCGGCCGAGGCCGGGCGCTATTTCTTGCCGGTTTCGCCCGGCTTAGCAGGTGGCTGGGCGGCTGGCTTGGCGGCTTTGCCCGCGGGCGCCGTCACGGCGGCTCTGCGCAGCTTGTGCTTGCGGATCAGGGTGATGCTGATGCGCCGGTTGCGCGGATCGCGCGGGTTCTCCTTGATCAGCGGCTCGCGCTCGGCCTTGCCGATGACCTCGACGACACGGCCTCCGACGATGCCGAAGCTCTCCAGCATGCGCCGTGTTGAGTTGGCCCGGTCCGCTGACAGCTCCCAGTTGGAATACCCCGAGCCGTCGGCATAGGGCGTGGCGTCGGTGTGGCCGGCGATGGCGATCTTGTTGTCCATCTTGGTCGCCAACTCGCCGATCTTCTTCAACAGCTTCTTGGTATGCGGCAGCATGTTTGCGCTGCCGAGCGGGAAAAGGGCAGTATTGTTGCGGTCGACGAGTTGGATCCGCAGCCCTTTCGGCGTGATCTCGATCAACAGGTTCTTGGTCAGCCCCTTGAGCTCGGGCGATTTCTGGATCGCCTGGCGCAACTCATCGGCGGCTTTTCGCAAAGCCTTGTCTTCCTGCTTGGCCGGGCCGTCACCCCTGGCTGACTGCGGCGACTTGCCGTCGCCCTTGCCCGAATGGGGCGTCTTGCCTTCGCCGTCGTTCTCGAACTTCTTTTTCTGCCGGGGCAGCGGTACGACGATGCCGGTCGGGCTTGACGGGCTCTTGTTGGCGCCCTTCTTGGTCGGCGTTCGCCCGCCGAGCACACCGCCGGCGCCCGATTGCGAGTACGACACCGCTTCGGGTGCGAAGTAGTTGGAGATGCCCGCTTTCTGCTCCTCGGTGGTCGCGTTCAGCAGCCACAGCAGCAGAAAGAACGCCATCATGGCGGTCACGAAGTCGGCGTAGGCGACCTTCCAGGCGCCGCCGTGATGAGCGGCATGGCCGCCCTTCTTGACCTTCTTGATGATGATCGTGACAGGTTGGTCGGCCTGACCTTGTGTTTTGTTTGCGGCTGCGCCGCCATCCGCGGCCATGGCGCCCCGCTAGGTGACCTTAGGCGCGGCTTCCGTCGCCTCTTCGACCTCATAGAAGGTCGGCCGCACCGAGCTGTAGAGAGCCTTGCGGGCGAACTCCACGCACACCGCCGGCGCATAGCCCTGAAGATAGGCAACCAGGCCGGCCTTGATGCACATGTAGTATTTGGTCTCCGAGTCGTAGAGCGCCTTCAGCGCGCCGGCCAGCGGGCCGACGAAACCATAGGCCAGCAGCACGCCGAGGAACGTGCCGACCAGGGCGCCGCCGATCAGCTTGCCGAGCACTTCGGGCGGCTCGGTGATCGAGCCCATGGTCTTGATCACGCCCAGCACGGCGGCGACGATACCGAGCGCGGGCAGCGCATCGGCAACTTCCTGGATGGCGCCGGAGATTTTGCTCTGCTCGTGATGGTGCGTCTCGATTTCCTCGTCGATCAGCGATTCCAACTCGTGTGGATTGTCTGTGCCAAGTGTCAGCAGGCGCAGATAATCGGTGATGAACGTCATTGCATGGTGGTCGGCGGCGATGCGCGGAAATGCTTGGAAAACTGTACTCTCTTCGGGATTTTCCAGATGCTGTTCGAGCGCCAGTGGTCCCTTGGTGCGGCCGAGCTTGAAGAGGGTGTATTGCAGACCAAGCAGCTCGAGATAGGCCTGCTTGTCGTATTTGGAGCCCTTCAGCGTCGACATGACCGCCGACATCGTCTTCGCGAGCACCTCCTTGGGGTTGGTGATCATGAACGCGCCCGCCGCGGCGCCGCAGATGATCACGACCTCGAAGGGCTGGATCAGTACGGCGATATGACCGCCCAGCGCCACGTAGCCGCCTAGCACGGAGCCCAGAACGATGATGGCGCCGACGATAACTAACATAGACCAAGGCTCCCACACGATAGCGGCTGCGGACCATGAATGGTCGCGCCGGAACCGACCTAAACTGGCGGGATTAGGTTAAAAACCCGATAATGAGGTAGCGCTGATGCGGCTTTGAGGACCCGTGTATGGGTGGGAGCCGATATGGCCAACCATGGCCGCGCCCGTCAGGCTCAGCGGACGCCTGCGGGTAGAATATGCCCTCGCTGGGAGGAAGGCCGGGGCAGGGGGCGGCCCTGCCTCTTATCCGCTCTTCTTGCGGGCCTGTTGGATATAGCCGTCCAGCATCTGTTGGTTGACCGCGCCGGGCACAAGCTGGTCGCCGATAATGAAGGCCGGCGTGCCGTTGATGCGCAGGGTTCTTGCCAGCGCGTAATTGGCCCGGATCGCCTTGTCGATCGCCGGGTCCCGCATGTCCTTGGCGAGCTGCTTGGTGTCGATGCCCACCGATTTCGCCACCGCGAAGACGCTGGTCTGGGTTATCCGGCCCTTCAGGCGCATCAGCTTGTCGTGGAATTCTAAATACTTGCCCTGCTTCTTGGCGGCCAGCGCCGCACGTGCCGCGAACACCGATTGCGGCCCCAAAATGGGAAATTCCTTGAACACGAGCTTGATCTTGCCGTCAGCCTTCACGGTCTTCATCAGCCGGTCGATAACGCTCTTGCAGTAGCCGCACTGGTAGTCGAAGAACTCCACGATGACGACGTCACCGGCCTTGTTGCCTGCGACCGGGCTGGCCGCGTCCTCGTAGATCTGCCGCCGCATCGCGACCAATGCCGCCTTGACCTGCTCTTTTTCCCTCTTCTGGCGTTCGGCGCGCAGTCGCTCCATCGCCTCGACGATGACCTCCGGATGCTCGATGAGGTATTTCTTGACGAGCGACTTGATCGCCTCTTCCTGCGCCGATGTCAGCGGCTTCTTTGCCTCGGCCGCCATCGCCGACGTGGCGCTCAAGGGTCCGGCGATCAGGAAGAAGCCGAGGGCGGCTGCGGCAAGCAAGCGAAAGCGCATCGAACGATCCTTCAGTGATTTGCCCATTCAGTGCATGACGGCCGCGTGCTGGGATGCCCCGCCGCGGCGCCGAGCCGATGGCGCTTATAGTGGGGCGAGGACGAACCGCGTGCAAGGCGCCAATTCCTCACATCTTCGTGGGACATACCTAACGATCCCTTGTTCCCCGGGCCGATTGACAAGGAAAATGGGGCTTGGGACGATATTAGGTCCCTGGCTCGCCGCGGCGGCGGATGTGCCCGACGTGACAATGGAATTGGCCCTAACGCCGGCGCCGGTTGCCGTCTTTGCGGCCCATCACGCGTTTGATGTCCTGGATGCGGAACCAGGCCGGTGTGCCGCGTTTGAGCAGCTTTTCCGCCCGGCCGATATTGCCCCAGACCTGCTTGCGGTCGCCGATCAGAAGCCCGTATTCGGCCAGCGCCCAGGACGCCTCGCCGATGCGGCCAAGCTTGCCATAGGCAATCCCCAAGAGGCGCCAAGCCAGCGGATAGGCGTCTTCGCGCCGCACCGCGACCCGCAGATGGGCCAGCCCCTGCTTGAGCTCGCGCTCGGATCCCACTGCCAGCAGCGCCTGGCCGAGACCGACGCGGATAAGGGCCTCGTTGGGCGCAAGCGCCACCGCCTTGCGGTAGGCCACGACGGCTTCGGGGATGCGCCCGCTCTCGAAATTGACCTGGCCTTTGAGTTCATGAAAGAAGGCGTCGCGCGGCCGCTCCTTGATCAGACCGTCGATCAAAGCCACCGCCTTGGCGGTCTCGGCGTTGCGGTGACGGGCAACCGCCCTGGCGTAGCGTGACGCCATGCTGTTGTCCGAGGGCTTGTAGATCCGGAAGACATCGTCGACGGGATTGATAAAGCCGACCAGCTTGGCCCGCAGGCGCTGTTGCAATTCCGTGAAACGCGCGGGCAGCGGGCGGTCGCTCACGGGTGAGCGCGCGATATGGGCACGCAGGAAGGCGATGCGCTCGCTGGTGATCGGATGGGTCCGCACATAGGGGTCCTGGCGGGCGGAGATCAGGAGCTCCTGGTCCTCGATGACATGCATGAACGCCAAGAGGCCCCGCGCGGAGATGCCCGCCCGGTCCATCGCGGTCACGGCGAACTGGTCGGCGGCACGTTCATGGGCCCGGGTGTATTTCAGAAACGTGCCTTCGGCGATCTTTCTGCCGAGCGAGATGGTAGCGGCGCCCGCCCGTCCGTCCTGGGCCGCGATCGCCGCTCCGGCGCCAAGGATGAAGGCGATGACCTGCTTGATCTGCGCCTCGCGCACGGCCTGGCGCAGCCGCACCAGATGACCGCCGGCGATGTGCCCGGCTTCGTGGGCGACCACGCCGATGACCTGACCGGCATTTTCGGCGCGCACCAACAGGCCCGTGTTGAGGAAGATGTTCTGACCGCCGGCGACAAAGGCGTTGAGGCGGTTGTCGTTGATCAGGTACACCTTCACCTCGTCGGCCGACATGCCGGCGGCGCCGAAGACCGGGGCGGCATAGGCCCGGATCGTCCGTTCGATCTCGGCGTCGCGGATCAAACGCAGTGGCTTTTGACGCCGGCCCTGGCCGCTGGTCGAGGAAGCGAGCCCCGAGACCACCAGGAGGGCGGCAAGGGTGAAGGAAAGCAATCGGCGGAACAATTGCGTGGACTGGAGCATGACCATGGGCCTGGAAAAGCGTTCCCGAATCCTTGGGCGGGCTGTGCGCTTGTTGTGCGTGTCCTTGAATATAGGGCGTTATAGGCCGGCAAACACGGCGTTTGTTGGGCAGATACACCCGGCGGCGCGCGCCTGGATGGTCCGGTGACGCTCAAGGTTGCCAGGCGGGGCAATATCCCACCCTTCATCGTCATGGATGTGATGCGCGCCGCCTTCGAGCGCCAGGCAGCGAAGGGCGACGTGCTGCATCTGGAGGTCGGCCAGCCATCCACCCCGGCGCCGCGCGGCGTCATCGCCGCGGCCAAGGCGGCGCTCGATGCCGATACGCTCGGCTATACCGACACGTTCGGCATTCCGCCCCTGCGCAAGGCGATCGCCGCGCACTACCGCGATTGGTACGGGGTCGAGGTGGCGGCGGAGCAGGTCTTCGTTACCACCGGCAGTTCCGGGGCCTTCGTCGTCTCGTTCCTTGCCGCCTTCGATCCGGGCGACCGGGTGGCGCTCGCCGAGCCCGGCTATCCGTGTTACCGGAACATTCTTTCCGCGCTCGGCATCGTGCCGGTCGGCCTTGCGACGACGGAAGAAAGTCGGTTCCAGCCCACCGTTGCGCAGCTGGAGGCGGCCGAAAGCCAGGGGGGCCGGCTTGACGGGCTTATCGTCGCCAGCCCCTCGAACCCCACCGGCACGATGCTGAGCGCGGATGAGCTGAAGGCGCTTGCCGAGTATTGCCAGGCGCGCGGTATCCGTTTGATCTCCGACGAGATCTATCACGGCATCAGCTATGGCGAGCGCGGCGCCAGCGCGCTCGAATTCACCCGCGACGCCGTCGTCATCAACAGCTTTTCCAAATACTTCTCAATGACCGGCTGGCGGCTCGGTTGGATGGTGGTCCCGGCCGAACTGGCGCGCGCCATCGAATGCCTGGCGCAGAACCTCTACATCTCGCCGCCCACGCTCAGCCAGGTCGCGGCGGTGGCGGCCTTCGACTGCAAAGACGAACTTGAGGCCAATGTGGCGCGCTACTCGGCCAACCGGGATCTCTTGCTGAAAAAACTGCCGGCGGCGGGCTTTGATCATCTGGCGCCGGCGCAAGGCGCCTTCTACATCTACGCCGACGTCTCCAAGCTGACCAACGACTCCGAAGAGTTCTGCCGCCGTATGCTCGCCGAGACCGGTGTGGCGGCGACCCCGGGGCTCGATTTCGATCCGGCGCGCGGACGCGCCTTCATGCGGTTCTCATTCGCCGGCGCGACCGAGGACATGGATGAGGCGGCCGAGCGCCTGGCGGCCTGGCTCGGATAATCGCTCGGCGCTGAGACAGCAGGGACGCTCGAGACAATCGGGACGCTCATTCAAGACGGATGAGACGCTGCCATCGGGACGGATGAGACGCCTACCCTGCGTTGAATAACCCCGACGGACAGCGTCACGATCGGTAGGCGCGTCTATTCGATAATGCGCGAGAACCAGCTCTTGCCGCGACCGCTGTCTGGTGTGTCCGCGCCGCCCGGCGGCGGGGTGTCATCCACCGGTTTGGCGACCGGCGGCGGCGCCTCGCCCGCCGGGGCAGCGGTGCTTTCTCCCCGATCGGAGGCTTCGACATCGGTTTTTTCGGCGCCATTGTCCGGCTTGGGTTTGCGCCGAGCACGCCGGCGCGGTTTTGGCTTTTCGGCAGCCGGCTCGGCGGCTTCAGCCGTCTCGACTGCGCCGCCGTCGCCATTGTCGCCAACGGTCTCCGCATCCGGGGCGCCAGGCTCGCCCGCGGCGGCGATGGCTTTGGGCGGTGCCGCGCGTCGGCGACGTGGCCGCTTGGCCGGCTTCTTCTCCGCCACAGGATCGGCATTCGCTTCAGCGGCCAAGGCATCGCTGGGCAAGGCGTCGCGGGCCAACGCATCGTTGGCCACAGCATCGGCCGCCACAGCATCTTCGGCGTTTGCCGCCGCCTCGCTCGGTGCTTCGCCGGCAGCAATGTCGTCGCCGGTTGCGCCATCCTCGCGTGGGCGTCCGCGTGAGCGCCGACGACCGCCGCGCCGTCCGCGTCGCCGCGGCTTTTTGCGCCGGTCCTCTTCGCTCTCGTCGCTGGCTTCGGTGCGCTCTTCGCTCTCAGCTTCGGCGTTGTCGTCGCTTTCGGCCGCGAGCGGCGTCTCGACCTCATCGCGGCCATCCTCGCGATCGCCCTTGCCGCGGCGGCGACGGCCGCGTTTGCGGCGTCCCTTGCCGGCTCCGTCCTCATCGCCAAGGTCGATCTCGACCGGCTCTTCAGCGCCTTCGCCGGCGCGCCCGCCGACGCGGTCTATCCGCATCTCCGGCGGGATCAGCGTATCGTCGCCGGCCACCGTGACGCCAAAGCTGTAGCGCTGCTCGATCTGGCCCAGCGCGTCGCGCTTCTGATTCAATATGTAAAGCGCCACCGCGGTCGGCACATGCACCGTGACCCGCGTGCTGCGCTGCCGGATGCCTTCTTCCTCGATCGAGCGCAACACGTGGAGCGCGGTGGATTCGGTCGAGCGCACGTGGCCGGTGCCGCCGCAGTGCTCGCAATGCTCCATCGTCGCTTCGACGAGGCTCGGCCGTAGGCGCTGGCGTGACATTTCGAGCAGCCCGAACGGGCTGATGCGGCCAAGCTGGACCCGCGCGCGTTCGCCCTTCATCGAATCCTTGAGGCACTTCTCGACCTTCGACTGGTTGCGGTTCTCCTCCATGTCGATGAAATCGATCACGATGAGCCCGGCCAGGTCGCGCAGCCGCAACTGACGCGCCACTTCCTCGGCGGCCTCGAGATTGGTGCGTAGCGCGGTTTCCTCGATATTGCGTTCCCGCGTGGCGCGCCCCGAGTTGACGTCGATGGCGACCAACGCCTCGGTGGGATTGATGACGATGTAGCCGCCCGAGCGAAGCTGGACGACCGGATCGTGAATACTGTCGATCTGACCCTCGACCTGATACCGATGAAAGATCGGCATGGTCGCGTCCTTGAAGGGCTGCACCTTCTTGGCGTGGCTCGTCATGAGTAACTTCATGAAGTCCTTGGCCGTGCGATAGCCTTCCTCGCCTTCGACCAGTACTTCGTCGATCTCGCGCGAATAGATGTCGCGGATCGAGCGCCGGATCAGGTTCGCTTCTTCGTGGATCAGCGCCGGCGCCGTCGATTTCATGGTCAGCTCGCGGATCTCGTCCCAGCGTTTGACCAGGTAGTCGTAGTCGCGCTTGATCTCGAGCTTGGTGCGCTCCATGCCCGCCGTGCGCAGAATGACGGCGAGCCCGTCGGGCAGTTTGAGCTCCTCCATCACCGATTTCAGGCGCCGGCGGTCCTTGGGATTGGTGATCTTGCGCGAGATGCCGCCGCCGCGCGGCGTGTTGGGCATGAGCACGCAATAGCGCCCAGCCAACGAGACGAACGTCGTGAGCGCCGCGCCTTTGTTGCCGCGCTCCTCCTTGGTCACCTGCACCAGCACGATCTGGCGACGCGAGATAACCTCCTGGATCTTGTACTTGCGCAACGCCGCGCGGTGACGGCGGCGCATATCCTCGACCTCGTCGCCACCCACGGTCTCAAGTTCGTCGCCGGAGGCCTCGCCGTTACCGCCTTCGTCGCCGGCCTCGGCGGCCTCGTCGGCGAGCAGGGCCTCGCGGTCGGCGATCGGCAGGCGGTAGTAGTCAGGATGAATTTCGTTGAAGGCCAGGAAGCCGTGGCGATTGCCGCCGTAATCTATAAACGCCGCCTGCAGCGACGGCTCTACGCGCGTCACCTTGGCAAGATAGATATTTCCTTTGAGCTGCTTTCTTGTCTCTGTTTCGTAATCGAATTCTTCTAGTCGGTTACCGCTGACGACGACGACCCGGGTCTCTTCCGGATGCGTCGCGTCAATGAGCATCCTTTTTACCATAAATGTCTCCACAGCCGGCGCGCCACTGGCCGCGACATCGTCGCGGGTGGCGCCACCGAGCGTCTATGTTCCAGCCGTTCCCCGCTCATTCCTACCCGTCCCGGTTAGTGTCGCCGGGGCGGGGAGCTGGGTGACCGAGTTCCCACGGTCACGCGAACGGCCTCGAAACCAGTTTACCTCACTGCGGCCCCGATCCCGGGGCAACGAAGCAGCCGGCAGGTTGTCTGCAGGTTGCATTCGAAGGCCGGGTGACCGGTTCGTGCTCTAAACGACGCACCGGTCAAGGCTGCAGCATGCCTTGTAAAATAGTCAGACTGCGGCACAACAACAACGACATTTCCAATTCCGCCTCAATTCGGCGGCGGCATGGGCACGTTTGCCCGCCCCCAGGCGAATCACAATTTTGGCGCAACCGCCACTCACATGCCGTTCAAAACAGTTCACGGGTGCGTTGAAGACGCGTCCCGATCCGGGGTATATATAGGGTTAATGCTGCGCAGTCGACGCAATATCTGGCGGATTGGAGTAATTCTCTGTCTCGCCTTGGCCGGGGCCGCAAGCGGGGCGGGCGCCGCGGAGAAGGCCGTCCGCGCGACCGGCGTGCGCATCGGATCGCACGGCGAAGAAACCCGCTTCGTGGTCGATCTCAGCGGGCAGGTTCGCTACCGGACCTTCACAATTGCCCATCCGAACCGCGTCGTCATCGACCTGCCGAAGCTGAGCTGGCGGATCCGGCGCGAGGGGCCGCGCCGGCGCAATGCGGTCATCAGGACCTACCGTTTCGGAGCCTTCACCGTTGGCGCAAACCGCATTGTCATCGAGCTGCGGCAGCCCGCCGCGATCGCCCGGGCGTTTGTCCTGCCGCCTCGCGGCAAGGTGAGCAACTACCGCTTCGTGCTCGACTTGAAGCCGGTCTCGCAGGAGGCGTTCCTGCGCGGTGTGCGCAGTCCTGTTCGCCGCCAAGGCGGCAACCGGGCGACCCGGCGACCGCCCAGAGGAAAACGCCGGCCAGGCCACAAGCCGGTGATCGTGCTCGATCCGGGCCATGGCGGCATCGATCCCGGCACACGCGGCAGGCGGGGCACGCGCGAAAAGCACATCACGTTCAAGGTCGCCCGCGCGGTCCGCCGCCGCTTGCTCGCCACCGGCAAGTACAAAGTCGTGATGACCCGCAATGGCGATACGTTCGTGCCGCTGCGCCAGCGCATCGCGATCGCCCGCAAGGCCGAGGGCGATCTGTTCATCTCGCTGCACGCCGATGCGCTCTCCATCAAATCGTTTCGCGGCGCGGCGGTCTACACATTGTCGGAGAAGGCCTCCGACCATGAGGCCGCGGCGCTGGCGAAGAAGGAAAACAAGTCCGACATCATCGCTGGCATCGATCTGGGCCGTGAAAGCGGCGAGGTGCGCAACATTCTGATCGATCTCGCGCAGCGCGAGACGATGAACCGTTCGATCCGGCTGGCGCGATTTCTGATCGGCGATCTGAGGCGCGAGATCAATCTGGTTCGCAATAAGAAACACCGCTTCGCCGGCTTTGCCGTCCTGCGCGCGCCCGACGTGCCGTCGGTGCTGATCGAGCTGGGCTACCTCTCCAACGCCGCCGACGAGCGGTTGTTGCGGAGCCCAGCCCATCATGCCAAGCTGGCGCGCGCCATTGCCCGGGCCGTGGACCGGTATATCGCCTTACAATCCAAGCTGTCGAAATCATAGCGCCGCCATAATTGGCGCGTAGCCAAAGCCCCAATCGGCGCCGGTCAAGCAAGCACATGACCCCAACAGGGCCGAGCCAAACAAACTGGGAAATGGAGCCGTGAAAACACTGCTCAGATTTACCGTCAGGCTGTTCAGCGTTGGCTTTCTGCTGGCGATTCTCGCGGTGGCAGGCGTGATCGGCGGCATCTGGTACTATGGGCGCGACCTGCCCGATTATCGTGCCCTTGCCGATTACGAGCCCGCCATGGTCAGCCGCGTCTATGCCGGCAACGGGCTGTTGGTCGGCGAGTTCGCGGACGAGCGGCGCGTCTTCGTGCCGATCGAGGCGATCCCCAAGCATGTCCGCCTGGCCTTCCTGGCGGCGGAAGACAAGACGTTCTACGAGCATCCCGGCATCGACCTGCCGGGCATCGCCAATGCCGTCTATATCAACCTGCGCAATATTGGCGGCAACCGCCGGCCGGTGGGCGCCTCGACCATCACCCAGCAGGTGGCGAAGAACTTCCTGCTGTCCGGCGAGGTTTCGTTCACCCGCAAGATCAAGGAAATGATCCTCGCCTTCCGGATCGAGCGCACATTCAGCAAAAATCAGATCTTCGAGCTCTATCTCAATGAGATCTATCTGGGGTTGCGTTCCTACGGCGTGGCGGCGGCGTCACTGTCCTATTTCAACAAGTCGCTGACGGAGCTGACCGTCGCCGAGGCGGCGATACTGGCCTCGCTGCCCAAGGCCCCTTCGCGGCTCAATCCGCACAAGAACCCCAAGCTCGCGCGGTCCCGGCGCAATTGGGTGATCGACCGCATGGCCGGCAACGGTTACATCAGCGCCGATGAAGCAACGAAAGCCAAGGCAGAACCGATCACGCTGAGCAGATGGGACCCGAGCGGTGATGTGCCGGCCGGCTTTTTCGTCGAGGAAGTTCGGCGTGTCATGCTCAAACGCTACGGCGTGGAAAAATTGCGCAAGGGCGGTTACGTCGTGCGCTCCTCGCTCAATCCGTACTACCAGAAGATTGCCTACCGCGTACTGCGCAAGGGCCTTGTCGCTTACGACCGGCGCCACGGCTGGCGCGGCGCCTTCGCCAATCTTGGCCCCGGAGCCGACTGGGCCACGAAGCTCAAGACCTATGAGGCCAGCAAGGATTACAAACAGCGACCCCATCCCGCCAGCCTCGGCACTTGGCGGCTCGCGGTCGTGATCGAAATCTACGACAAGGATGCGGTCAAGATCGTGGGCAAGAAGCGCGTCGTCACACGCAAGCACGCGGTTGTCGGTTTCTCCGACGGCACCAAGGGCACCATTCCCTTCCAGGAAATGACCTGGGCGCGTGAACGCAAGCCTGAGCAACGTCTGGGCCCGGCGCTGAGGAAAGTCTCCGATCTGCTCAAGCTCGGCGACGTGATCGCGGTTGAGCCCATTGAAAAGCCGGAAAAGGGCAGGGCGCCTTATCCCAAGGACACATATACGCTCCGGCAGGTTCCCAATGTTCAGGGCGCCATCGTCGTGCTCGACCCGCATACCGGCCGCGTGCTGGCCATGGTCGGTGGCTACGCCTACGGGGTTAGCCAGTACAACCGCGCCATCCAGGCCAAACGCCAGCCCGGCTCGGCCTTCAAGCCCTTCGTCTACCTGACCGCGCTCGACAACGGCTACACGCCCTCCAGCGTGATCCTCGACGCCCCTGCGGTGATCGGCAATTACAAGCCCCAGAACTACGACAACAAGTATCTCGGCCTGATGACGCTCCGGCGGGGCCTGGAAAAATCGCGGAACGCCATGACCGTTCGTCTGGCGCAGGCCGTCGGCATGGAGCCGATCGCCCAGACCGCCGAGACGTTTCGCATCGGCGAAGACCTGCCGCGCGAATTCTCCATGACGTTGGGCGCGGTGGAGACCACCGTGATCAAGATGACGACGGCCTATGCCATGCTTGCCAATGGCGGCAAGCGGATCCGGCCGACCTTCATCGACCGCATTCAGGACCGCTACGGCAAGACCCTCAGCCGCCACGACCGCCGTCCGTGTCCCGATTGCCGCGCCGCCGATTTCAATGGCGGCGACATGCCCGTGATCAAGGATGTCCGCGAGCAGATCGCCGACAAACGCAGCGTCTTTCAGGTTGTCTCGATGCTGCAAGGCGTGGTCGAGCGCGGCACCGGCGCCTATGTGCGGGCGGTCGGCAAACCGATCGCCGGCAAGACCGGAACCACCAACGACTTCCTAGACGCCTGGTTCGTCGGCTTCACGCCCGACCTGGCGATGGGGGTTTGGGTTGGCTTCGACACGCCAGTGACGCTCGGCCACGGCGAGACCGGCGGCAAGGCGGCGTCCACGATCTTTCGCGACTTTATGGCCGAAGCACTGAAGGACAAGCCGGCCACGCCGTTCCGGGTGCCGCGCGGCCTGACCATGGTGCGTGTCAATTCAAATACCGGCCAGCCGGCCCAGGCCGGCGACAAGCGGGTCATCCTGGAGGCCTTCAAGCCCGGATCGCAGCCGGGGGGCAACGGGACCGCCCGCGGCACCGCCAGGGGGCTGCGGCCGAAAACGGCGCCCGAGGCGGGCACCGGCGGGCACTACTGAATTTTGGCCGCTGCGCCGGCCCACTCCCCCTCCCGACCGCCCATGAGGATACTGTCGTTGGGCGGTCGAGAGGGGGAGTGGGCTGGAACCGCGGCATCAAGTTGAAGAGGACACTATGCGCGCTGAAACCGAGGCGATGGTCGAGGAGATCAAGCAGTCGATCGAGCTGCTGAGGAGGCATCTTTGACCCCGACGCCGCCGAAAAACGCCTCGCCGAGCTGACCGCCAAAAGCGAATCCCCCGACTTCTGGAACGACCAGAACGCCGCGCAAACCGTTATGCGCGAACGCGGCGCGGTCGAACACTCGCTGGAGGATTTCCGCGCGCTCGAAACCGAGTTCACCGACAATGTCGAGCTCATCGAGATGGCCGAGGCCGAGGGCGAGGACGCCATGGTCGCCGAGGCCGAGGCAGCATTGGCGAAGCTCCAGCGCCGCACCGCCAAGGCGCAGCTCGAAAGCCTGCTCTCCGGCGAGGCCGATGCGAACGACGCCTTCCTTGAAGTCCACGCCGGCGCCGGCGGAACCGAGTCCCAGGACTGGGCGGAGATGCTGGTGCGCATGTATGTGCGCTGGGCCGAGCGGCGGGGCTTCAAGATCGAGTGGATCGAGGAAAGCCTTGGCGAGGAAGCGGGCATCAAATCGGTGACGCTGAAGGTCGTCGGCCACAACGCCTACGGTTGGGCCAAGACCGAGAGCGGCGTGCATCGTCTGGTGCGCATCTCGCCGTTCGATTCGCAATCGCGCCGCCATACTAGCTTTGCCAGCGTCTGGGTCTATCCGGTGGTCGATGAAGACATCGAGATCGAGGTTGAGGACAAAGAGCTTCGCGTCGACACCTACCGCGCCTCGGGCGCCGGCGGGCAGCACGTCAACAAGACCGACAGCGCGGTGCGCCTGACGCATCTTCCGACCAACATCGTCGTGCAATGCCAGAGCGACCGATCGCAACACCGCAACCGCGCCGAAGCCATGCGCATGTTGAAGGCGCGGCTGTATGAGCTGGAACTGCAAAAACGCGAGGAAGCGACGGCCGCCGCCAACGAGGCCAAGACCGATATCGGCTGGGGCCACCAGATCCGCTCTTACGTGTTGCACCCGTATCAGATGGTGAAGGACCTGCGAACCGAGGTCGAGACGGGGAATACCAAAGCCGTGCTCGACGGCGACATCGACGCGTTCCTGGAAGCGGCGCTGGCGGCGCGGCTGGGCAAGGGCGGCGACAAGGCGGCGTAGGTGAGCGGCGTTCAACGCACGATGGCGGCTACCTCGGAATGATTAGTAACGTGACCGTACGGGCGGCGACCGAGGCCGACCTGCCGGACATCTCGCTCATACAAAAGGCGGCGTTCGGCGACGAGGAGATCGAAGCACTCGTCATCGCCCTGTTGGAAGATCCCAGCGCCCGGCCGACGCTCTCGCTAATTGCGGTCGCCGACGGACGACCGGTCGGGCACATTCTATTTTCAAAGCTGCGCCTCTCAGGCTCGGGGCAGGACGACGCAGTGTCCATGGCGATCCTGGCGCCGCTCGCGGTCTTGCCCGAGGCGCAGAACAAAGGTGTCGGTGGTCGCCTTATCGAGGCCGGCCTCGCGCAGCTGCGGGAGGCGGGTGTCGATCTGGTGCTGGTGCTCGGGCACCCCGACTACTATCCCAGTCATGGATTCGAACCGGCCGGCGTTCATGGCTTGGAGGCGCCGTACTTGATCCCGGACAAGAACGCCGACGCTTGGATGGTTCAGGCCCTTCGGCCGGGCGTGCTCGGCACTGTGCGTGGCCGGGTCTTATGCGCCGATGCGTTGGACAAGCCCGAGCTTTGGCGTGAATGAACAGGGCGGCGACGAGGCGGCGTAAGGGGCAGATCGGGCGATCTGGGCGGGTGCGACGGACCTATTCGTAGGGGCGGGTTTCAAACCCG
>Ga0209633_10001746_pt1 | contig 21889 bp, 25 predicted proteins | sample Cruoilmetagenom1_FD_187290 | JGI IMG/M metagenome (GOLD analysis project Ga0209633, IMG submission 187290) | Oil polluted marine microbial communities from Coal Oil Point, Santa Barbara, California, USA - Sample 1 (SPAdes) (version 2) | ecosystem: Environmental > Aquatic > Marine > Oil seeps ... | reverse complement strand
AGCACCCTATCAAATCGATGACGATCACGTTGGCGTACTGGGTGTTATTGGACCTAAACGCATGCAATATGAACGGGTTATTCCAGTGGTAGATATTACGGCACGTTTATTGAGCGCAGCGCTTAATAAAGACTAAAGAGACCTTTACACGAGAGATATGACGAATTAAAAATGCTTGAATTCCTTCTGCTTCCCCTAAAAATTCGATCAATAGCCATGCTATTAACCTCATTTTTAAGAAAAACAGGTGAAATTACGCTATTTTTAGCAAGCTTGCCGTTTTGTTTTCTAAAACGGACAACTTGTTTATTAGAGCTTCAGCCGTTCATCTCGCCATACTCCCGTGCAAAGATCTCTAAAAACTAAAATTAAACTTTTTCTTGAATTTATTCATAAAAACCCCATTTTGTATCCCAATTCAAATTTAGAAAATTAGCAGGTAGATAAAGTAATGAGCCAATCTAACAAAGACAACGATCAAGCGCTAAATGATGTAAAAGATGAGCTTGAATCTATACAAGAAGAAGCGGAAGAAAATACAGTAAGCGATGAATCTGATGCAACAGCTGATTCTAATGAAAACTCTATCGAAAGTTTGCAAGCCGACCTCGAAACAGCGCAAGCTAAAGCCGATGAAAACTGGGAAACCGTATTACGCATGAAAGCGGATATAGAAAACCAGCGTCGTCGCAACGAGAAACAAGTCGAAGATGCGCACAAATTTGCAGCTAAAAAGTTTATCGAAGAATTATTGCCCGTAGCAGACAGCATGGAAATGGGGTTAGCCGCCGAAGGTAATGTTGATCAAATCAAAGAAGGCGTAGCTTTAACTAAAAAAGTATTTGATAGCGCCATGGAAAAATTTGGTCTTGAAGTGGTTGACCCATTAGGAGAAAAATTTAACCCCGATTTACATCAAGCGATGGCAATGCAGCCAAGTGAAGAGTATGAAGAAGGTTGCGTGAGTGCGGTGATGCAAAAAGGCTATACATTAAATGGTCGATTGATTCGTCCCGCGATGGTAATGGTCGTTAAAAATTAAAACAATGTGTGTTTTTATCAAAAATTAACAATTTAACGCTTGATAACTGAAAAGATAACCACACATTTATTACAACATTAAATTTAAGAGAGTATTAACTCTAAAAGAGGATTCACACAATGGGAAAGATAATCGGAATTGATTTAGGAACAACAAACTCCTGTGTCGCGGTAATGGAAGGCGATAAGCCAAGAGTTATTGAGAATGCAGAAGGCGATCGCACAACTCCCTCTATCGTTGCATTTGCTAACGATGAGGTTTTAGTTGGGCAACCTGCTAAGCGTCAGGCTGTAACAAACCCTGAAAATACACTTTACGCAATCAAACGTTTGATTGGTCGTACGTTTGAAGAAGATGCCGTTCAAAAAGACATTAAGCTAGTACCTTACAAAATTGTTAAAGCAGATAATGGTGATGCATGGGTTGAGGCAAACGGAAAAAAGATGTCTCCACCAGAAGTTTCAGCGCGTATCTTGCAGAAATTAAAGAAGGACGCTGAAGATTACTTGGGCGAAACTGTGACAGAAGCGGTTGTTACCGTGCCTGCATACTTTAATGACTCACAACGTCAAGCTACAAAAGATGCGGGTAAAATTGCAGGCTTGGATGTTAAGCGCATTATTAACGAGCCAACAGCGGCAGCGTTAGCTTACGGTATGGATAAGTCTTCGGGTGATAGCACAATTGCTGTTTATGACTTGGGTGGCGGAACGTTTGACGTATCTATCATCGAAATCGCAGAAATCGACGGTGAGTACCAGTTTGAAGTGTTAGCAACCAACGGGGATACATTCCTTGGTGGTGAAGACTTTGATATGCGCTTGATCGACTACTTGGCTGATGAGTTCAAGAAAGATAACAGTGTAGATTTACACAATGACCCACTTGCACTTCAACGCCTAAAAGAAGCGGCAGAGAAAGCAAAGATAGAGCTTTCATCAGCAACACAAACAGACGTGAACCTGCCTTATGTAACGGCAGATGCTTCTGGTCCTAAGCACTTAAACGTGAAAGTGACACGTGCGAAGCTTGAGTCTTTAGTTGAAGATTTAGTTAAGCGTACGATTGATCCTTGTAAAACAGCGTTGAAAGATGCCAGTCTAAAAGCCTCTGAAATCAACGATATAATCTTGGTTGGCGGTCAGTCACGTATGCCTAAGGTTCAAGAAGCAGTAACAGCATTCTTCGGTAAAGAGCCTCGCAAAGACGTGAACCCTGATGAAGCAGTGGCGGTTGGTGCAGCGATTCAAGGTGGTGTTTTAGGTGGATCAGTTACAGACGTACTTTTACTAGACGTTACGCCATTATCTCTTGGTATCGAGACAATGGGCGCAGTAATGACGAAGTTGATCGAGAAGAACACAACGATTCCTACTAAGGCATCGCAGGTTTTCTCTACAGCAGATGATAATCAAAATGCGGTAACGGTTCACGTGTTACAAGGTGAACGTGAGATGGCATCAGGTAATAAATCGCTAGGTCGTTTTGACTTAACGGATATTCCGCCTGCGCCACGCGGTCAACCTCAAATTGAAGTAACTTTGGATATTGATGCTAACGGTATTTTGAATGTATCTGCTAAAGATAAAGCGACTGGTAAAGAACAATCAATCGTAATCAAAGCCTCTTCTGGTTTATCAGATGACGAAGTTGAAGCAATGGTTAAAGATGCTGAAGCACATGCTGAAGAAGATAAGAAGGCGCGTGAGTTAGTCGATGCGCGTAATCAGGCGGATGGCTTAGTTCATGCAACTGAAAAATCACTGGCAGAATATGGCGACAAGGTTGATGAAGCTGAAAAGACTAAAGTCACCGCGTTAGTTGAAGAGCTTAAAGAAGCCATACAAGGTGATGATAAAGACTTGATTGAGAAAAAATCTCAAGAGTTGATGGAAGCATCGGGTACTTTGGCGCAAGCGGCTGCAGGTGGCGAAGCAAGAGCAACAGCTGATGCAGGCGAAGCTGAAACAGCAGAAGATGATGATGTTGTAGATGCGGAATTTGAAGAAGTAGAAGAAGACGCAGATAAAAAAGCATAACTTTTTAATCTCTCAACTCCCCTCTTAACAATTAGCAAGAGAGGGAGGCGTTAGAACAAAAGGTGCATCGATTAAAGTCGATGCGCCTTCTTTTGTTTTTAGAGTAATCAGTATTACTGTACAGAATTTAGGAAGACTTTAAATGTCCAAACAATGTTATTACGAAGTCCTTAGCGTTCAAAAAAACTGCAGTGAGGGTGAATTAAAAAAGTCTTATCGTCGTTTGGCGATGAAGTTTCATCCTGACCGCAATCCAGACAATGAAGAAGCCGAACACAAATTTAAAGAAGTAAAAGAAGCTTACGAAATACTGTCTGATTCACAAAAACGTGCTGCCTACGATCAGTTTGGCCATGCAGGTGTCGATCAGTCACGTGGAGGCGGTCATCCCGGCGGAGGCTTCGGTGGCTTTGGTGATATTTTTGAAGATATTTTTGGCGGAGGTCGTCAAGGTGGTGGCGGTGCAAATGCCGCATATCGTGGTAGCGACTTACAATATAATCTTGAATTAACGCTCGAAGAAGCGGTGTTTGGCACCAGCGTCGATATTCGCATTCCAACCAAAGAAACCTGTGAAACCTGTGATGGTTCTGGCGCGAAAGAAGGTAGCGCACCAGAAACTTGTGGTACCTGTCAAGGACAGGGACAAGTTCGCATTCAACAAGGTTTTTTCTCGGTACAACAAACCTGTCCGCATTGTCATGGCGCAGGTACTATTATTTCCGACCCCTGTGGCGACTGCCATGGTGAAGGACGTATCGAAAAGAAAAAGACATTAGAAGTTAAGATTCCAGAAGGCGTTGATACAGGTGATCGCATTCGTCTCAGTGGCGAAGGCGAAGCAGGTGTAAATGGTGGCCCGGCGGGTGATTTATATGTACAAATGCACCTCAAGCCGCATGACTTATTTACCCGCGAGGGAGATAATTTACATTGCTCAATGCCGGTTCGGTTTACCCTAACAGCACTTGGTGGAACTCTCAAAATACCTACATTAAGTGGCGAAGTAAGTTTAAAAATCCCACCCGAAACACAAAGCGGAAAAATGTTTCGATTGCGCGGCAAAGGGGTTAAGTCTGTTCGTAGCAATATGAAAGGGGATTTACTCTGTAAAATAGAAGTTGAAACACCAATCAATTTAACCGCTAAACAGAAAAAACTATTAGAGCAATTTGAAGCCGCCTTAGCCAAAGGTGGTGAAAAACACAGCCCACAACAACACGGCTGGGGCAATAAAGCCAAGTCATTCTTTGATAATGTAAAAGGCTGGTTCGACTCTACTGAGGAGTAAGCTCATCAGCTTCCCCCTTTATTTGCTCTATTACTGTGTTGAAAACTGTTCGTGTATAAAATATACACTTCTCATTGTTCGCCTTGCACTAGAGCAAAACAGGGGCAAACTGAAGAGCTGGATGATATTGTAAGATAGCTAATAAGAAATTTTAGGAATATTCAATGTTAAATATAGCAATTGTTGGCGCAGCGGGCCGTATGGGTAAAATTCTGATAGAGGCCTGCGCAGAATCTGAAAATGCACGTTTAAGTGTTGCAACCGAATACCCTGATAGTTCTTTAATCGGCGCAGATGCTGGTGAAGTCGCAGGCTTGGGTAAAAACAATGTAATTATCGCCCCAAGCCTTGATGATGCTACCAATGATTTTGATGTACTGATTGATTTCACTCGCCCTGCTCCCACACTAAACCATCTCGACTGGTGTGTTAAAAATAACAAATCAATGATCATCGGTACTACTGGTTTTAGCGATGATGAAAAAGCACAAATCCACACCGCAGGACAGAAAATTTCCATCGTCTTTGCTGCAAATTACAGTGTTGGCGTGACCCTTAGCTTAAAGCTCTTAGAAATTGCTTCTCGTGTTTTGGGAGATAGCGTCGATATAGAAATCATTGAGGCGCATCATCGTCACAAAGTAGATGCTCCTTCTGGTACTGCGCTTAAAATGGGCGAAGTGATTGCCACCACGCTTGACCGTAGCTTAGATAAAAATGGTGTTTATTGTCGCCAAGGCGTAACAGGCGAACGTGACAGAAAAGACATTGGTTTTCAAACTATTCGAGCGGGTGATATTGTTGGCGAACACACAGTTATGTTTGCTGATATTGGAGAGCGTTTAGAAATCACCCACAAAGCATCCAGTCGAATGACATTTGCAAAAGGCGCTGTACGCTCCGCAACTTGGATCACAAGCAAACAAAGTGGCGTGTATGATATGCAAGATGTGTTAGAATTATGACACCTTAGTTTTATCGTTTAGGTGTTGTAACGTTGCATCATCTCCCAAACATTATCAGTGTATTTAGGATATTACTGATCATACCTATTGCCATACTTTTACATCGTCAGTCGTGGATGTATGCGTTTATCCTAATTTTAATTGCAGGTATTTCCGATGCTTTAGATGGCTTTCTTGCCCGCGTCTTTAGTTGGCAAAGTCGCTTAGGTTCAATACTTGATCCCTTAGCCGATAAAGCCTTATTAGTCTTGATTTTTGTATCACTCGCGTATCAAGATTTTATTCCTGTTTGGCTTGCTGCTTTAGTTGTCGGACGTGATCTCATTATTCTATCAGGAGCTATTGCTTTCCAGTGGATCACACATCAACTTGAAATATCACCCCTGTTTATCAGCAAAGTAAATACGGCACTGCAAATATTGTTTATACTGCTCATAATGTATCATTTGGCCTTTTCTTCATTATCACAAACGTTATTAGAAGGTATGCAAATTGCTGTTGCAATTACCACAATACTCAGTGGAATTGCATATATTGTAATTTGGTCAGGTAATATAAAAAACAAATTATCTAATAAAGGACAAAACAATAAATGACACAAAGCACTCGCTGGTTCTGGCTAACGATGGGCATTATTTTTACTGTGCTTTTGTATTTATTAGCACCTATTTTATTACCTTTTATTACCGGCGCATTGCTTGCCTATCTGGGTGATCCATTGGTCGATCGTTTAGAAACATTAAAATTATCGCGCACCCTGTCGGTCAGTATTGTTTTCTTGTTCATCATTTTACTTTTGTTCCCGCTTTTCTTCTATTTAATTCCATTATTAGAATCCCAATTTAAACTATTGATTACCAAAGCACCTGAGTATATCGACTGGGTAATGCTGAATTTTGAGCCCTCCTTACAAAAAACCTTTGGAATTAATATTCCTGCATTAGAAATTGAGCAGTTAAAATCCTCTTTTTCTGATCAATTTACCCATGCAGGTGGTTTCTTTAAAAGCTTTATAAAAACAATCACACACTCTGGTTTTGTGGTCGCAGGTTGGGCGGCAAATTTATTTTTAATCCCTGTCATTAGTTTTTATCTTTTACGTGACTGGGATCGTTTAGTCGCCTACCTTCATGATTTATTACCCCGTAATGTGGAACCTACCGTATCGTTATTAGCCAAAGAATCTGATGAGGTGCTGGGTGCATTTTTACGCGGACAAATGTTAGTCATGCTAGCGTTAGGTACTATTTATGCCATCGGATTAAAATTTGTAGGTTTAGAGTTTTCATTATTGATTGGTCTGTTAGCGGGCTTATTAAGTTTCATTCCTTATATGGGATTGGTCGTTGGTATTTTAATTGCGGGCATTGCGGTGATGTTACAAACCCATGATCCTTCAAATCTACTTTGGGTCACCTTAGTGTTTGTTGTAGCACAGATTATTGAAGGAACAATTCTAACGCCTCTATTAGTTGGTGATCGGATAGGTTTACACCCCGTTGCAGTCATTTTTGCAGTACTCGCAGGTGGTCAGCTATTTGGCTTTTTTGGGATATTACTCGCCTTACCTGTATTTGCGGTAATCGCCGTGGTGATGCGTCATTTGAATAAATCATACAAGGGTAGCCACCTTTATGAAGATAGCGAAAAAGAACAGATTGCAAACACCACAAATGAAGTAATGGTCGATGAAAAAACAGAAAAAAACGCATAATATTAACCGCTAGCAATCAACCAGTCTAAAATGTCGACACAACAACTTACCTTAAATATAAATTTACGCGACGGTTTACGCTTTAATTCGTTTTACGCCGAACCAAAAAGTCCTAACGCCGATGTTGTTAGCGTATTACGCTCTTTTGTTGCGTCGAGCGAACCGCAACAAAACATCCTTTGGGGTGCGCAACACTCTGGAAAAACACATTTATTGCAAGCATGCTGTACCAAAGCGACGGAAGAACAGTTCAGCGCCAGTTATATTCCCTTAAAAATTTTCAAATCTCATGGGGTAGATATTTTAAATAGATTATCATCATCTCAATTCATTGCACTTGATGACGTAGATTGTGTCACGGGAGATAAAGAATGGGAAACTGCCCTATTTAACCTAATTAATTCTACACGCGAAAATCAGCAACGTTTATTGCTCAGTAGTACACAAAATCCCCGAAAACTTCAATGTATTTTAGCCGACTTAGCCTCAAGGCTTATCTGGGGGGGCAGTTACCAATTACAGGTTTTAAGCGATGCAGATAAACCAAAAGCATTACAAACACGTGCTGAACAAAGAGGTTTTGAGCTGTCTGACCGCGTCATTGATTATTTATATCGTCGATACCCAAGAGATATAGAATCACTAATGAAGATACTCAATCAGCTAGATAAAGAAAGTTTAAAACAGAAAACAGTGATTACTGTGCCCTTTGTAAAGCAAGTTTTGGAGAATTTTGCTAAATAATCTGAACTAATTAGGCAAGTATTTGACTAAAGGGACGGGTAGTATATAATACCCAGTAGCTTGAAAGTACGTTTTATATTTATGCAACACCATCTCGAAGTTTTTGTTTTATTAATACCTCGTCCTGTTTTTCATAAGTCATAGCAACACACTTCAGCACAAATCTTAGAATAATCATTTTAAAATTGTTTTAAGAATATTATATAACTTTTGAATATTAGGAAAAAATTATGTCAACAACTACTGGAACTGTTAAATGGTTCAACGAATCTAAAGGCTTTGGTTTTATCGAACAAGAGTCTGGACCTGACGTTTTTGCACACTTCAGTGCAATCCAAGGTGATGGATTCAAGACTTTGAACGAAGGTCAAAAAGTTGAGTTCACTGTTACAGACGGTCAAAAAGGCCCTCAAGCAGAAAACATCGTAGCAATCTAATTTTTTATAAAAATTAAATTGCTCAAAAAAGCCCGCATTTGCGGGCTTTTTTGTATCTATTTTTTATTTTTCTAGACTTTATATCTTTATAGCAAATCAATTTAAGCCAATCTTGTGCAATTGCTTAGACTGTTAAGATCACACTAAACCATACAATTCATAACAAAACAGCTATAATTTTAAATGATAAATAAATCAAAGGAGTCAATCTTATGGACACTAAATCATTTCTTGATGAATTATTAAAAACAGGTAAAAACTACGCTGATCAAGGTCGCCAAATAGCCGAAGAAAAATTACAAATACCCAAAGAGGGAGATAGCCGGGATACGACCATCGACGGCATGAAAAAAGGCGCAATCGCAGCAGGTGTTTTAGCATTACTATTAGGCACAGGTGCAGGACGAAGAATTACTGGTTCAGCCTTAAAAATAGGCAGTTTAGCCGCAATCGGCGGCATCGGCTGGAAAGCTTATCAAAACTGGCAGCAGCAAAATTCTGATAAAGCGGCGCAAGAAGCTGCTAATAATAAACTAATCCCTATCAATGAATTACCAGAAAAAGAAGCAAATGAACGTAGCCTTGTTTTATTAAAAGCTATGATCGCAGCGGCTAAAGCAGATGGGCATGTTAATAACAAAGAAATAGAAATCATCAACAAACAAATAGAAAATTTAGGTTTGAGTAAAGATGTTGCAGACCTATTAGAAGGCGAAATTAGCAAACCTTTGGACATTAAAGAAGTTGCTGCGTTAGCAAAAAACAAAGCCATGGCTTCAGAAATTTATTTAGTCTCCGCTATTGTGACAGACAAAGAAAATTCAATGGAACGCGAATACCTCTCATCTTTAGCAAAATCCATGCAATTACCCAATAGCTTAGTCGCACAATTAGAGACAGTTAAAGAGGAAGAGGTTTCTTAAGGGGTCTTAAATTATCTCTACGTATAGACACCTTGATTAACTTACTCTACCCGTTTAGAATCAATCTGTTATCTAAAAAAAATATTCTAATTAAAGTCAATTTAGGCTTATTAAACACTTGTTAATACAAAGGAGAACAACATGGCAGATTTAAATAAATCAGTTGAAAATGTAAAAAAATACGATAGCAAAGTAGACGAGAAACTCGTAGAAGCGATTTTTAACAGCCTTAGACCGGTTCATCAAAACTTAGATGCTATGTTAGTAGGGTGTACTGACCCAAGTGAGCTCACAACGGTTAAGAAAAACTTTCTTATGAAGAAGCTCGGTATGGACGATAGCCCAGCACTTGATGCTGCAGTTAAAGAAGTGTGTGAAACTATGAAAGAAGATCGTCAGAAGCAACGTATCACTTTCTACTACTTGTTAACCAAGAAATTTGGTAAAGAATCTGTTTACGCATGATCTGCCTAGTTAACTAAAATTAACGAATAGTTAATACAACTACTTTGTTAAAAGTAGGTCTCACCGGAGGCATCGGCTGTGGAAAAAGTACCGCAGTCGATGCCTTTCGTGTTTTAGGAGTATCGATTATTGATGCTGATAAAATTTCAAAAGCGTTAGTACAGCCCGGTCAATACGCATTAACACAAATAGTCGACCAATTTGGTGATAATATTTTACTAGAAAATGGTGAATTGAACCGCTCCTTATTAAAAGAAATCATTTTTTCAGATGATATTGCTTTAACTCAGCTAGAAAATATCCTGCATCCGCAAATAAAAAAAGAAATTAACAGACAACTGTTATTACTCGAAAAAGATAACACATCGAAATTTCCCTATGTACTCGTAGATGTCCCGCTATTGATCGAAAAGGGATATGAAAAAATGTTTGATCGTATTGTAGTAGTCGATTGTTCCGTAGAACAGCAAATAAAACGTGCCATGCTGCGTGATAAACTAGATAAAAAATCAGTTTTACAAATCATACAGAAGCAAGCTAGCCGTGAAGAACGCTTAAAAAGTGCAACAGACATTCTAGACAATAGTAAAAATAAATCTCATTTATTAAAAAAAATAAATCAACTTCATACACTATTTCTAAGTTTAAGCTAAGATAAGCTCTGTTATACTTTACAGCGTTTCCAGGTATTTTAAGGAAGATCAAAATCTTCGGAACACACTTTCATAAATAATTACAAAAAAGGGCATTATGGCTGTCTACGAACAACCACTGAATGAAAAGATTCGTCTCTTTATGAGAGTCGAATATTTATTAAAACGTTTTAATTATCATCTTGAATCACCAACACCCGAAAACAGTCAGGCAGCTGTTTTAGTATTACTCGAATTATATAATTTATCCTCTCGACTTGACGTAAAAAGTGCCACTTTAAACGTGCTTGAATGGCAATCTCAGGCGGTTCGTCGTGTAGAAGGGATGGAAGGTGTCGATACCGATCGTATGCAACGTACTTTAAAAAAATTAGAAGACAAAAGTAAGCGTTTGTACAATTTCCACGGACAGTTAGGGCAACATTTAAAAAGTCATAATTTTTTAAATATATTAAAGCAACGCTCAGCTATCGCGGGGGGCGTAAACGGACTGGATATTCCTTTGTTTAAGTTCTGGTTGAGTCAATCAGAAAAAAACAGAACAGATGATTTAAAAAAATGGGTAAAACCCTATGAAGTCGCGCAAGAGGCGATTCAATTAGTGATGGAACTGATTTTAGGTAGTAGTGAAGAACAAAACATCATTGCCGAAGGTGGCTTCTACCAAGCATCACTCAGCTCTAATCAAGAGTATCAATTATTACAAATTGAACTACCCCAACAGGCTACTTATTACCCCGAAATTAGCGCTGGGAAACAACGATTTTCTGTACGTTTTGTAGATTCTTCTCAATTAGAAGAAAAAGGTAAACAAATTATTAAAGACGTGTCTTTTACTTTAAAACTGTGCAAACTTTAATGTACTTAACTTACTCCGTAGTATCTTTGCCCCACTCTATTGCATTAAACGAAGCCATTTGTTCATCCGATGCCTTTTCTTGGTATTTTTCTTTATATTCATCATAGGGCATACCATAAATAACTTCGCGTGCCTGATCATAATCCATCTCAACGCCACGTGCATTTGCTTCGCCCATATACCATTTAGAAAAACAATTACGACAAAAACCTGCCATATTCATCAAGTCTATATTTTGAATATCTGTGCGTTTTTGAAAATGGCTGATTAATTTTCTCCATGCCGCTGCTTCTATTTCTGTTTGGGTTTGTTTATCCATTCTCTTCTCTCGATTTTATCTAAATAATAATTTCTCTTAGAAATTGTTGATAGTTTGTCCTTGCATTAGACTCTCAATTTTCTCTAGAAAAACAGCCATTTCTTTATCTGTTCCAATGGTAATGCGTATATAACCATCAATTCGTGGCGCATTAAAATAACGGATCAAAACACCTTTTTCTTTTAAACTTAAATATAATGATTCCGCATTGATGCCCTCTTTAGGTTTAGCAAACAAAAAATTTGTACTGGAAACTGATACTTCAAAGCCAAGTGAAATCAATTGTTCGCGTGTTTCGTTTCGTGTTTTAATGATTTTTTTACAGGTACTCTCAAAATAATTTTTATCATTAATTGATGCGATTGCTGCAGCAACTGCAATCCGATCTAAAGGAAATGGGTTAAATGAATTTTTAACGCGCTCTACACCTTCGATTAATTCTGCCGAACCCACTGCAAAACCAACACGTAAACCTGCCAAAGAGCGGGATTTTGAAAAGGTTTGAGTGACTAACAAATTAGGGTATTTATTAATCAAAGCAATCGCGGTTTGTGCGCCAAAATCAACATAAGCTTCGTCGATTACGACGGGCGAATCAGGATTAGCTTTTAGGATAGATTCAATTTTATCTAACGATAACGCAATACAGGTTGGCGCATTTGGGTTGACGATAATAATCCCGCTGTTGTCCTTTTTATAATCATCGACTTGAATAGTAAAATCATCAGCCACTGGTATTTGTTCGTATTTGATGTCAAATAAACGACAAAAACTGGGATAAAGACTGTAGCTAATATCGGGAAACAGTAATGACTTGTTTTTTTGCCTATCTTGTTTAAAAAGCGCAGCAAAAGTATGCGCCAATACTTCATCAGAACTATTTCCTACAAAAACTTGCTCGGGTGAAACAGCATAAAATTCAGCAATGGCGTCTTTTAATTTTTTAAGCTCAGGATCAGGATACAAACGCATATCTTCGTTGGCTGCATCATGCATCGCTTGTATCGCTAAAGGTGAAGGCGGGTACGGATTTTCATTGGTATTTAGCTTAATATATTGTTTATCCTGAGGCTGCTCCCCCGGTGAATAGGGTGCTAAATTGTGCGTACTTTTGCTCCAAAATTTACTCATTCTTTCCTCAGTGTTTAAATGCTTTTGGGTATTTTCTCATACAAATAAAAAATCACATACGTAATATTTTACTCAAGGCATTTTTTAAATGGGCTTCTTTGATGGGTTTGTGTAATAAAGGTAAGCCATGGGAAGAAGCTTCGCGTAAACGATCTGCTTCAGTATCACCTGTTAAGAGAAAGCCAGTAGCGGGATAAGCACTTATTTCATTAAAGGCATCGATCGCCTGTATGCCAGTAGTGTTTTCGCGTAAACGATAATCCGCGATAATAATATCTACTTTTTTAGAGTAAGATTTAGCTAGTTGTTGCGTTGTCTCTACACTCTCGGCTTGTAGTACGGTTATTCCCCAACCTTCCAGCAATCGTGAGGTGGCTTCTAGAACCATTAAATTATCATCAATAACCAATACCACAGCACTATTAAAATCGACTACATTTGAAGCGGGCGTATAATAATTATCTACTCGGTTTTTGTTATACTCTTTTTCATTAACAAGGGGGACAGTAATAGAAAAAACACTGCCCTTACCGACTTCTGACCTAAGTGATAAAGGATGTTTCAGTAATATTGATAAACGCCTACAAATGGCTAATCCTAACCCCAAACCCTTGTTTTGATCTCTTTCAGGGTTTTCTAATTGCTGAAATTCATTAAAAATGAGTTGATGGTTTTTGGTTTCAATACCATGCCCTGTATCCCAAATTTGAATTAAAAAATTATTTTTTCTTTTTCTACAACTGAGCAGTATTTTCCCTTTTTTAGTGTAGCGTATCGCGTTTTGTAGCAAGTTTCGCACGATATTTGAAAGCAAAATAAAGTCACTATAGATAATACCCTGGGAAACTTTTAAACGTAATTGTAAGTGGTTTTTCTTTGCAAGCGGACGGTATTCTTCAGCGATATCATTGATTAAATCTGAAACTTCAAACTGTTGAAATTGTGGGCTTATAACACCTGCATCTAATTTTGAAATATCCAATAATGAATTTAATAAGTCCAACATCACTTGATTGGCATTATTTATGTTTGCCAGTAGCTCTTTACCTCTATCGGTGTGGACTTCTTTCGTAATAGCACTGCTAAATAAAGATAAAGAATGAATCGGTTGGCGTAAATCATGACTGGCAGCAGCTAAAAAACTGGATTTATCGCGGTTTGCTTTTTCTGCCACTTCTGTTTGAGTTCGTAGTTTTTTAACTAATTCTAAGTTTTCGTAACGTATTTCCAGTGACTGTGTAATTGATTTAAAAAAAGTTTGGCTGAACACCAATAGCGCAATCAAATAAGTAAGGACGGTAACAGCAAGCCAAATAAAAACTTCGGCATCTTTATTATGAAGAAATAATTGAATGGTTAACGGTAATAAGGATGGGATAGCGAACAAAGCATATGATAACCATGAAGCAGATAAAGGATTAAGCCCAGCGGAAGTCATTCCAAAAAGGAATATGATTAGAAAAGCAATATGAGTAATGGAATCTGGTGTAAAAAATAGGATGCCTGTTAATCCCCATACTAATCCGTAAATAAAAGGTAAATAGTAATAAAACTTTTTATCGGGAATCATTGAAATATCGGAGAAAAATGGTTTTAAATATAAATAAAACAGAAATACAGCGCTATTGATAATGTAGAGACTAGCTAGCCATATCAACAAGGTTTGCTTTGGTATAACGTCGCGTAACAACATAGCCAACGCAAAACTTGCAACAAAGTTACCTACGACCATTAAGGGTGTTTGCTTATATAAAAGCCTAAAACGCTCTTTTTTCAAGAGTGATTGGTGACTATGGTTATTACTCAGAACTACCTCGTTTAACCATTTCGGTTTAATAAATTAAAGATAAACAAAGGGTTTAATAAATGGCATCTTCATTTTCAGGACGTGTGCGAAACAGTTTCATTGTCCACATATATTGTTCTGGATGTTGACGAATTAAATCTTCCAAGGCTTTATTTAATGTAGTCGCATTTTCAATTTTATCTTTACCAGGGTAATCGTTTGAGCCATTTTTAAGTGGTGGTGCGATCTGTATTTTATATTTGTTTGTTTCGGTATCGTACCATGCAAATGTCGGTAAGCAGCGTGCTTTTCCTAATTTTGCTAATCTGGCGGGTGTTGTTAAAGTTGCTTTTGATTTATTAAAAAAAGGTGCAAAAACGGCATTATTCTTTCCCAGATCTTCATCGGGTAGAAATATCAGTAATTGATTAGGAACGAGTGATTTCACTAACTTACGCATTCCTTCATCTCGAGAAACCACAAATTTCACGTGCCGGCATCGACTACGGGCAATCATCCAGTCAATCACTGGATTTTTTGATGTTTTGTAAGACCCATAACTATTGTAATGCAAGCCTAATGCGGCAGGCGCAAATTCTAGCATTACACTATGTGCCAACATAATGATAATACTTTGATTATTTTTAAGTGCTTCATCAATGTGCTGTCTACCTTCAATTTCTAATAACTGTGAAAGACGACGCTTGCTGGCAAAGAAAAATAAAGTGTAATCAATGAGTGCACAAGCATACCACTGCAAATGCTTTTGTGTCATTGCTTCAAGCTCTAAATCAGATAATTGAGGAAAGCTAATAGTTAAATTAGTTTTAACAATGGTGTGGCGCTTGCTGTGGTATTTGTAAATTAAATTACCGACCCTCCGACCTAAGAAGTGACGCGTACGATTAGGCAATAATGAGACTAAAAAACCTATAGATAAACCCAACCAACTTAGCCAGTAGCGAGGATTTAATAATGTGAGAGTGAATACCGGACCACACCGTTTAGATATAAACATAATTTTTTTATTATAACGAATTAGCCCATATTTATTCCTATAATTACTACTTAGTAATTAAACTATTAATCACGGTTAGTTATAATTGCGATTAATAAAGAAAGCCCTTTCATTTTAGTTTAAAATGAATTCTAAAGTTTTTCTTACATTAACCTCAGAGTTTCTAAAATGCGCTTATCAGTATTCTTAATGGTGCTAGTAACCTTGTTCACGTTGGAATTAATTCCTTTCGTGCATGAAGCAATAATTTTGCCTTTTACCAGTTTTGTTGCTTACATCAGCGCGGGCGTCGCAAGCTTTTTTGATAGTACGATTCAATCTGAAGGCATTATTATGCGTAGCTTGGCAAATGGCACAGCAGTTAAAATAATGCCCGGTTGTAATGGGGTAGAAGCGATGATTTGTCTAGCGGCTGCCATTATTGCGTTTACGGCAACATGGAAACAAAAAATCATCGGCTTGATTGCTGGATTTATTGCGATTCAATTACTCAACATTGTTCGAATTATTAGTCTTTTTTACCTATTACAATGGAATAAAGAATGGTTTGAGTGGGCGCATTTATACGTTTGGCAGGCGTTGATTATTCTTGATGCGCTCATTATTTTCATTCTTTGGGTGCGCTGGCTACCAGCTGAACCGTCCGATGATATGGATGGCAAGTCAGAGCAAATGGCATAAATCGCTTCCTATGAATACAAACAAAACACAACATAAAAACGCAGATGTTCTCGCGTTTCTCGGCAAAGTCTTATTGTGGATGCCTGTAACCTTTGCGCTATGGTATTTTGTTATGCCAGGGATTGCTTTCGTCTCTGCTTTTATTGCCGATGCCATTTTGCCACTAATGGCTGATCACGTCATTAAATTAATCGAACCCAATGAACGTGAAATTAATGTAGTGACACAGTTTGGTGGTCAATCATTTCCTATTAGCGCAATGAATTATGCTTACAGCTTCCCTTTTTTATTAGCGATGATTTTGGCAAGTCCAGATACTATCTTAGGCAAAATTAAAAAATATGCGATCAGTATTATTCCTTTATTTTTAGTTGTTTTATGGGGCGTGGTGTTTGGTGCTTTTGGTGTATTAGCTTTTCATTTAGGGCAAGAGGTTGCGCAACAATTGAATACAACATCAACCACGCGTTTAATTATATCGTTGGGTTTTCAGTTGGGTAAATTAATGATTCCACCATTGACGCCTATTATTTTATGGCTTTATTTATATCGTGATTATGCGCGTGAATTAGTGCCGCGATTATTTCAAAAAGATGAAACAGAATAATTTTTGGGGCTGACCCAGATAACTAAGTCATATCCTCTTTAACCCATTGTTTCAATTGCTTTAATTGAGACTTTGGGTCACTGTTGTTAAAACGCCATTCACACTCCTTCAAAAAGAGGTGAAAATGCTCTCTAGGAATCCCGTTAAATTTGCGCAAATATCGCTTCGCTTGATTCCAAAAATTCTCTATTCCGTTGATGTGGTTATGCTTATTTGCAAATAATTTACTGTGGTTTATACGGTAATGTTTAAACTCTGATACATCAAGTGCATTATAAGCTCTCCAACAGTCAGAATAAACGATGCTATCAGGTTTAACTTTGTGCCTGATAATAGGCATCAAGGTCTGCGTTTTAGCATCGGGTATCATTACAGTAAAAACCTTGCCATTACGCTTTAAGAGACCAAATACAGGAACTTTTCCTGCTGCTCCTCGTCCTCTATTGCCTTTGCGGGCTCCACCAAAATAACTTTCATCGACTTCAACTTCCCCATCTAATTTTTCAACTGTATCTGAATGACGATAAATCACTTCACGTAAGCGTCGAAAATAATAAACAGCGGTCTTGGAATTTACTCCTACTAATGATGCGGCAGTTCGTGCTGTTGTGCCTGCAACAAATAGCTCTATTAACTTCGATTGTTTATACTGACTCAAACGGCTTTTCTTCATACTCAAATAATACAAAACTTTGAGTCATCTGGGTCAGCCCCTTAATTTTATTATTTAACACACAACAAGGAAGTAAGTTATGGAACAAGCAAGTCCCTATGCAACACCGAATGCCAAGGTGGGTGATTTTCATCAAGAAGAAGGCTTTGGTAATATAAAAGTAATGACCAGCAAAGGAAGAATGGGTCGTCTCCGTTTCTTCTATTATAACTTGCTAGTAGGGCTTATCGGTATGCTCTTGATATTGTTAGGTTCTGTGGCGTTCGGCATAAGCCCAGCTCTTGGCGGTATTATTGTAGCTATTGTCTACATCGCAATGATAGTCATCAGTATTCTATTAACCATTCAACGCTGCCATGATTTAAATAAAAGTGGTTGGTGGGCTTTCTTATTACTTGTTCCTTTTGCGGTGTTCTACTTTTATTTTTTCCCGGGCACAAAAGGATCAAATCAATTTGGTTTAATGCCATCCCAGAATGGTAAAGGCGTAATTGCTGGCGCAATTCTTTTACCTTTGGCTATGTTTATTTTGGTGGGTATTTTAAGCGCGATTGCTTTACCTGCCTACCAAGATTACATACAAAAGGTACAACAGACGCAAATGGAACAAGGACAGTAAGAACTGGTATTTTAATAAGCAGCACTCATTTAGTGTTTTCATGGAGGCTCGCTAAATAACCAAAACAAATGCATAATGTGCCTCAATATCCACTAACAAAACTTATACCATGAAAATAAAAAAATTAATCACACTAGCTATCGTCCTATCATTCAGTACCTTTATTGCATCCTGCACCGATACATCGGATGCAAAAAAAGTCACCACTGCACCCATCACATCATCGACTAATAGCATTACATCGTTGATTAAAAATGATGTAAAAGTAGGCACAGGAGCAGAAGCACAATCTGGACAAACCGTATCGGTTCATTACACGGGGTGGTTATATGATACTTCTGCCACAGATAATCATGGTAAACAGTTCGATAGTTCTCGCACTCGTGGCACACCATTTAAATTTCCCTTGAGTGCAGGTCGCGTAATTAAAGGCTGGGATCAAGGCGTAGCGGGTATGAAAGTCGGTGGACAGCGCACCTTAACTATTCCAGCAGAACTTGCTTATGGCGCGCGAGGTGCAGGCGGCTCAATTCCACCTAATGCGACATTAGTGTTTGATGTTGAATTAATAGGCGTTGAGTAATTATTGTTTAATTTATATCATTTCAAGGTAGATCAACTTAGCGATCTACCTTGACCAACACCCAAGCCGTAACTGCACCTGCAATCCCACCCATTAAATGACCATCCCAAGACACACCTTCTTGCCACGGCAAAATACCAGCCAACAAACTTGTCCCATAAACAAACGCAACAACCACGCTGATTAACATCGGCACAGTACGTTTTTCAATAAAGCCCGATACTAATAAAAATACAGCTAAACCAAACACCAATAAGCTCGCGCCAACATGGATAGAGCCTCCTCTACCAAACAACCACAGTAATATTCCACCAAGCAACATCACAGAAATAACTATTTTTCGGCTATCCGCACGAGAACCAGCAAGTAATGCCAATAACACTATTAACGGCATTGTATTACTTAATAAATGTTGAAAATTCCCATGCAGAAAAGTCATCGCCACAACGCCAAATAAACCAGCACCATCACGTGGTATTAAGCCTAACTTTTCCAAGAGAAGGATAAGATCAAATAGAAAAACTATCCAGATAACAACGATGAAAATAGCAATAGAAATCGCTTCTTCTTTAACTCTATGAACGTAATTTTTCATTAATTATATGTACGCTCAATAAATATAAAACAGTTTTTTTAACGCCTTCTATTTCTAGATGAAAACGGCATTACGCGCATCGGTGCAGCCATTTTATCAATATCGTAAGTCATAAAACTAATATCTTCAGACATTCCCCCAACGCTCATAGACAGTCTTTCTACGCTTTGATTCATCCCCGTCACATTAACTCCCATGTGATGAACGCTTTTATCCATTTGCGCCAAAATTTTTCTTATGGTGGTTATGTTCGTCCCCATGCCCGCAATATTATTATTTAGTTTTGAGGTATCAATTTGCATAAAATTAACCGAATGAGTAATTGCGCCTAAATCTTTAGTGACCGAGGAAAAATCACCCTGCATACTGTTTAGATTATGAGAAACATGCTTAAAATCATCGCGCATAGACTTTATATCTTTTGCCATTCCATCCATATGATCCGTAATATTATTCATATTACTGGTCAAGGTCCAAATCAAAAAGAACATTGCCAAACCCAGAATACTGAGTGCAATCAAAGAATATCGAACAACCTGAGTAGTGCGTTTGCCAATCCTAAGCGACAACTCTTCACGCGCCTTCATCGCCGAATTAAAGTCATCCATGCCTTGACGGAATTCTTCCATCATCAAGCTATTGATGTCTTTTTTATCTATTTTACGAGAAGGCATATTTAGGAATCATAGTAAAAAATCAATAGCGTATTAATTTCATAGCCATGCAGTATAACCTTTTCAAACTGATTGAGGTATCGCAAACTAAATCCAAATTAGTACATGGAAAAACGCGCATAACACAGCCCTTTTGAGTCCATATAATATCCAAAAAATACCCGCATAATCTATGAGTGAAGAAAAAATATTTGAATATTCTTTAAAATCAGCTATTGCCCGTCTATCTTGCTTTTCATATCTTTTGATTTGCGTTAAATATTCTGAAAACCCTGCAAAATTTAGATACAATCCCCGCCTTAAGGGACCTCTGAACAAGTCCCTTAATAACACTGTCCCGATAGCTCAGATGGATAGAGCGGCCCCCTCCTAAGGGGCAGGCCGGGGGTTCGAATCCTCCTCGGGACGCCATACATTAAAACTTGTGGGGTAAAACTCCAAAGTATCTCCGATAAAAAATGTCAATAAAGCAATTTGAATATGAACGTTGTTCATCTTACATTAATATTCAAGCGATATACTTATTAACGAGTCATTAAAGAACTTATTCTAACAACAGAAGCCGGATAACTGGTATATAACTTACAGTTTATTATTTTCTTTACAAGTTGACTTCACTTTGATTTCTAGCCATCTACCGTATCCATTAGTAAAGGATATAGAAAAACACACGGTAACGCTGCATGGCATTACAGGGGAAAACCATGAATATTATAAGCCTTTCCATAGGTTGGATTTTTGGTCTACTATTCTTGATTATTGGGATAGATGCCATCTCTGAATCTTTTCTGGGTGGCTTATCATTTATCCTCATTTCATTTCTTTTACTTCCACCCATTAGGTCTCTCGTTTTTTCCCAAGTACAAAAAGAAATTCCTTCGTGGGCAAGAGGACTAGCTATATTCCTTTTAATAATTACCTTTGGGATTTTCATGACCCAGAGTAAAAAATTAAAAACCCAAGAAATAGAGGCACAACTAGCGGAAGCGCAAAACACTCAAACATTTCGCCAGAAAAACATAAGCTACTTTAACCAGAATTCAGCACAGGTACTTAAAGTCATAAAAAGAGACTTGCGAAAAGGGAAATATGAGCAAGTTGTATCTGTTTCCGAAAAATACTTACCTACTCAAAACAAAGAACTTATAAAATTGCATAGTAAGGCAAATTCCAAACTAGTAAAATTTCAAAATAAAGAAGAAAAAACCTCCAAACCAGTATCTTCTTCACCCAGAGAAGATTCAATCAATGAACTCATTGTACAGAATGCTAAATCACCCGAAACTGTTACACGAAAGAAAACAATTGATAAAGTAAAAAAAGACAACAAATCAACAAGTGAGGAAATCCTTGCCAAATTAAAAGATATTCCCGCATCAAAATACAAGGAAAACCAGACGCTTTATCAACAACTTGTTGATTTAAATCCTGATAAAAAGAAATATGAGAGAAAGTTAAAATATTACACAAACAAAATTAATAAAACCAAACGAGATGCATCGGAAGTTAAGAATAAAAAGAATGATACAGAGGGAGAATCAGACAGCACATTTAAATCGAAAGAGTTACTTGCTAAATTAAAAAACATTCCAGCTTCTGAATACGAAAACAACCGAGATCTTTACCAGCAACTTGTTGATCTTAATCCCGATAAAAACAAGTATAAAAAGAAACTTGAGCATTACTCCAGGAAAATAGCTGAAAACACAACTTCAAGTCCTGCTGACGACTCCAATGACCATCTTTCTTGTAAAGATATTCAAAGTAAAAAGAAATTTATTAATACGCCTGAATGGTTATCAACCAATGGGCATTGTCTGTCAAAGAAACAAAAGAAAAAAATGGAAATGCGTTTACTCGCAAACGTGAGGAAGCTATCAACAAAAAAGACTAGAAAAAACAGAGATGGCTATAAAGCACTTTCCATCTTAAATCCGGGAAACAATAGCTACATCAAAAAACTAAACAGATACGAAAAAAAATACGAGTATCCAGTAATACAAGATATTAAGTTTTAGGACTAGTAGAGATTGGATATTTTTAGTACTCTTCCGCCCATCAAAAAAAGAGT
>Ga0209633_10001745_pt1 | contig 21899 bp, 13 predicted proteins | sample Cruoilmetagenom1_FD_187290 | JGI IMG/M metagenome (GOLD analysis project Ga0209633, IMG submission 187290) | Oil polluted marine microbial communities from Coal Oil Point, Santa Barbara, California, USA - Sample 1 (SPAdes) (version 2) | ecosystem: Environmental > Aquatic > Marine > Oil seeps ... | reverse complement strand
AACAAATTTCCAGCCGCTCACAACGACGCCTTAGCCGCATTAAAATGGATCCACGATAATGCGAGCTCAATAGGAATCGACAACGCCAGGATTGCGGTTGGCGGCGATTCCGGCGGCGGCTTGCTGGCAGCCGCTATGACACATCTAGCGCGAGACAAGAAAGCGCCGCCGCTAGCTTTCCAATTGTTGATCTACCCGTTTCTTGGCAAGAGGCGTGACTACAATTCATACGCTACTTATGCAGATGGCTATTTTGGCAGCGCGCCACAACTCAACTGGTTTTTAGCTAATTATCTGGCCTACCCCGATCAGTTGAACGATTCGCAAATGTGCCCAATCCTCGCTGACAGTTTCGAGAACCTTCCACCGGCTTTCATACTAACCGCTGGCTTCGATATGCTGCGAGATGAGGCGGAGCACTACGCGGGTCTTTTAAAGGCTGCGAATGTGCGGACGCAATTGCGCTGCTATCGCAGCACATTTCACCCATTCTTCAACGCGGCGGGCGTTATTGATGTCGGAAAGACGGCGATCGATGAATGCGCCGCCGTGCTGCGCGCCGAACTGCAGGCATAACTGCGCGCAAACGATTATCAGACGGCTTACAGTGCAGGAAAAAACACTATGTTCGATGTTGTAGCTTATACGCAAAAGCTCATTCAGTTCGACACAACAAACCCTCCCGGAAAGGAGGCGGAGTGCCTCGAATTTGCAGCCAAGACGTTGGAGAAAGCAGGTTTCGACATTAGGCGGCAAGCGTTCGAGAGTGATCGCATGAATGTTGTCGCAACTCTTCCTGGCTCGGATACCACTGCCGCACCGCTCATTTTTACGGGCCATCTTGACACCGTACCGCTCGGCACAGCGCAGTGGGACTATTCGCCATTCGGCGGCGACATCATTGATGGGAAGCTTTACGGTCGCGGCGCGTCAGACATGAAAAGCGGCGTAGCGGCAATGATCGGCGCTGCATTAAAACTAGCCGAAAAGCCTCAACACGCTCGAACGCGCGGTCTCACGCTTATTCTTACAAGCGGGGAAGAGACCGGCTGCGCTGGCGCGTTACAACTCGTAGAGCACGGACGAGATCTTCTTGGCCAGGCGAGCGGCATGATCGTTGGCGAGCCTACCGGCAATAGAGTGTCAACGGCTCATAAAGGCGCTTTGTTTATTTCCGCAAAGTCCGATGGCGTCACAGCGCATTCTTCACAGCCCGAACTGGGCGATAACGCCATCTACAAAGCCGCCCGCGCCATTTCAAAAATCGAAGATTATGGATTCAACGAGAAAGCGCACCCATTACTTGGCGCGCCAACTATCAATGTCGGAATGATAAAAGGCGGGTTGAATGTTAACTCAGTGCCCGACAGCGCCGAATTCACAATTGATATTCGAACGAACGCCGCCAAGCCACATGAACATTTCTTTGATGGATTAGAAAGATATCTCGGCGCCGATGTTACTCTTAGTACATTTACTGATATGCCGGCTATTTCAACGCCCATAGACGATCCGTTGACCAAGCTCGCCATGCAAGCATGTCGCGAAGTTCTTGGTGAGGAGGCGTCAACCGATCCGTTCGGCCTGCCTTTCTTCACCGATGCATCCGCCCTAAACACGCACTTCCAATGTCCCACGCTAATTTTAGGGCCGGGCGAAACGACAACCATGCATCAGACTGACGAGTATTGCCTGGTAAGACGCATAGAAGAGGCTTTGTCGATTTACTCGGTCATCGCAGAGCGATGGTGTCTGGAACCATAAAATGAATAACTCTGGATTTTACGGTGTATACGTATAATGAACAACTATGTTGAAATTTGCGGCCTTTCGATTGCTGATGAACTCTATAGCTTTGTTTCTGATAGGCTTATTGCAGATGCGCCCCTTTCAAGTGAAACACTTTGGGCTGGCTTTTCAGATATTGTGCGCGACCTTCGCCCGATAAACGATGACTTGCTGCGGAAACGCGATGAACTTCAAACGCAGATCGATGAATACTTGAAGGCGCATAAAGGCAAGCCTTTCGACACCCAAGCCTATAGAAAATTTCTATATGACATTGGGTATTTGAGCGCTGAAGGGCCTGACTTTGTGATCGGTACAACGGATATTGATCCTGAGATTGCAGTATTGGCTGGCCCTCAACTCGTCGTTCCAGTTTCCAATGCTCGATTCGCGCTGAACGCACAAAACGCGCGCTGGGGAAGTCTCTATGATGCGCTTTATGGAACAGACGTTATTCCGTTTCATAACGGCTATGAAGCCGGTGGCGCCTATGATTCAATTCGAAGTGAAAAAGTCGTTGAGTATGTGCAGGATTTCCTGGACAGCACGCTCCCTCTGGAGAACGCCAGCCATAGCGATGTTGCCCGGTACTTTGTCGAGGAACCACGAACCGACGCACTGTTGGCGTTTCGCGCCGAACTGAAAGACGAACGCATCGTCGCGTTACGGAACCCGGATCACTTCAAGGGTTATCTGGGTTCTATTGATAATCCGACAACGCTCCTATTCTGTCACAACGGCCTGCACATAGAATTTCAGATAGACCGCGCACATCGCGTCGGACAATCCGCTTTATCGGGAATGAAGGATGTCCTGCTGGAAGCCGCCCTGACCGTTATTCAAGATCTGGAAGACTCTGTTGCAGCCGTCGATGTTGCAGACAAGATCGCCGCCTACTGCAACTGGTCTGGCCTGCTTGACGGATCTCTTGAGGCGCGTTTCGCTAAAGGTGAAAAATGCGTGGTGCGACGCCCTGATCAGAACCGACTTTATATCGGCGCCGATCGCGACTCCTTGGCCCTTAAAGGTCGCAGCCTGCTGATGATCCGCAATGTCGGCCTGCTAACGCAGACGGATTGTGTCCTGGATTCAGACGGGAAGGAAATCCCGGAAGGATTCCTGGATGCGCTGATCACGGCATTATGCGCCCTCCCCGATATTCAAAATAATGGGGCGTTGCAGAACAGCAGCCATGGCAAGATGTATGTGGTCAAGCCAAAGCTTCATGGACCGGAGGAGGTATCCCTCACGGCTCACTTATTCGAACGGATTGAAGATCTCCTGGGGCTTGAGAGAAACACGATCGGGCTTGGCGTTATGGATGAGGAACGCAGAACATCTGCTAACCTTAAAGAATGCATTAGAGCGGCAAAGGACCGAATTATATTCATCAATACAGGCTTCCTCGACAGGACGGGTGACGAAATCTATACCGGCATGGAAGCCGGTCCAGTGCTGAGAAAAGAACAGATAAAAGCCGAGCCCTGGCTACAAGCCTATGAAAAGCGCAATGTCAGTATCGGTCTCGCATGTGGTTTTCAGGGCAAAGCCCAAATCGGAAAAGGCATGTGGCCCAAGCCTGATGAAATGGCCGAAATGCTCCGAACAAAAAAAACGCATCTCGACGCCGGCGCGAATTGCGCTTGGGTCCCGTCTCCGACCGCAGCGGTGCTGCACGCCCTGCATTATCACCAGACACTAGTGGCCGACGTGCAGAAAACATTGTCGGCAACGCCCACTCCCCCCGTTGAAACGCTTTTCGAAATGCCCTTGCTAAAAGGAGACCCATTATCGGACGCCGAAATTGAGACGGAGCTTCGAAACAACCTGCAAAGCATACTGGGCTACGTCGTCAGGTGGATTGATCAAGGTGTCGGATGCTCAACAGTGCCGGACATGCATAACATTGGTTTGATGGAAGACCGCGCCACTTTAAGGATCTCTGCGCAACATGTCGCCAACTGGCTATATCATGGCGTTTGCAGCGAGGCGCAGATACAAAATGCGTTTGAGGATGTCGCTGTCATCGTCGACCGACAAAATGCGGAAGATAGCCAATATCAGCCGATGACAACGAATTTATGCGAAAACATCGCGTATCAGGCCGCGCTGGAACTTGTATTTGAAGCACGTGCTCAACCCAATGGCTACACGGAATTGATATTGAATAGAGCGCGCAGAAAAGCCAAGGCGTTATTGAATTAGCGCATCGCCAGCAACGCCAAGAAGTTCTTAGTTAGCCTCCGGATCACATTAACAGCGTAGTATGTCATAAGACGCCTGACGCAATAATTTCCGCCCTCAAACGCGGCAACCTTTATGGCTGCAATTGCATGAGCGTCTTCGCAGTCAATTAAGCCAAGAACGCAGAAGGAAGCCTACCTTGGCGACATCTCGAAAGCCTGCCTCAGATGAGCAGCGGCGTCATCGATGGCGACCTTCCCAGCGTCAATGACTCCCGCCATGCTCACGAAAGGGTGCACCGTACCGTCGAAACGTCGCAAGACAGTAGGGACCCCTGCTTCGCTTAAGAGCCCGGCATAGTCCTCAATATCATCGCGCATCACTTCATATTCAGCGGACACAACATATGCCGGCGGCAAGTTTGAAAAGTTGTCAGCGAGAATCGGGGAGACTGTTGGGTCATTCAGTTGATCTGGGCTGTGTATCCAAGACCCATAAGCCCACTCAAGCTCTTCACGGCCAAAGACATAGCCGGAAGCAAAAAGATCCATAGATTTGCTATCGCCTCTCATGCCGACGGCGGGATAGATCAAAACTTGATAGGAAAGCTTTGGGCCGCTCTGATCTCGAGCCATTTGCGTCATCACTGCGGCAAGCAACCCGCCGCCCGAGTCTCCAGCAACGGCGAGTTTCTTTGGATCTCCCCCAAACGATCTCGCTTCCCTCTGCGCCCAAATTAGAGCCGTATACGAATCGTTAATAGCCGTTGGGTGCTTGTATTCTGGCGACATACGATAATCAACGGCGACAATCATAGCGCCGGATTTCTCGCAGAGGCGTTTAACAATAGGCTCATATTGTTCCAGGCTGCCCATCATCATACCGCCACCGTGATAATACATCACGACGGGGAGCGGTTCAGAAGAGCGGTCTTTTGGGGAATAGATTCTGACCCGTATTTTGTATCCATCCGGCCCCGGAATGAACCGTTCTTCCACATCAGCGTTATCGATATTGGGAAGTCCAAGCGGAACATATAGCTCATCGTGAATTTCCCGCCGCCGATATGGCGGCAAGTTTACAATCGATGGATGTTCTTCGGCGGCGGCGCTCAACAATCGCAGCGCCTTCCGCGTTTGTTCGTCAAGGTCAGCCTCGCTTGCCGGCGCCATTTCAGCGCCGGAAACCGGGAGGTGCACTTCGACAACGCTGTCGCGATACGTGACTTCCGGCGCTTCGGCCCAACAAAGCTGAGGAGCTAAAACCGCAAACGCCCCGAGCATCATATTCCAAAATTTGTCAGGCATCATTCAATTCCCATTGTTTTTCTGCTCGGCTCATAGTGACGACCTAGCAAAACGAAACCGACAATCGGCCCTCCAAAAGTATGGCGGAATGAGGATGTCGCTAAATGGCGCCGATCAGACTGTCTCAGTGCTGGCTGGATATTCCTGCGGTCGAACCGATGGCGCGCAAGAGTTCAATAAATGCTTGATCGATAAGAGGTCGAAGTTCGAAATCGGATAGCAATCCCTCCATGTCTAAATCCCGGCCCAGCACGGGAATATCGAGAGACGCATTGCGAACAATTTGCGCGTCTATCGTCTTCAACACTTCTATCAGCGTGGAATGAGCAATCGACGAGCGCGGCGCGGCATTTAAGACAGCAACATGCTTATCAACGAAGCCTCCATTTCCGACCACCCAATCGAGCGCATTCTTGATTGTTCCGGTGTATCCATGCGCGTATTCCGGGCTGGCGATAATAACGCCATCGCTCTCCGCCAGCATTCTCCAATAGTCGAGAACAGACTTCGGCTCTCTCCCCTCCAGGTCCGGATTAAAGAGCGGCAAATCTCCCGCCCCGCCAAAAAGAGTGACCATGGCGCCTGCCGGCGCCGCCATAGCCATAGCCGTCAAGAGTTTTGTGTTGATCGAGCCCTGTCGAAGGCTGCCGGAAATCGCGAGGAGTTTGATCATAGCGCCCAAATCAGAAAGTGAGCCGTCTGTCGCAACGTCTAGCAGATATCAATTCGGCGACTGCCATCCATTTGTATGGCCGCCTCCACAATGGCTATCGATAAAGTCGAGGAAGCCAAACTCGCGACTAAACAGCACGAGCCACAATAAAGAGGAAAAGCCCGCACGATGCTCGACTATTCTCCTGACGCCGTCGAACGCCGCCTTCAAAACGCTCCGTCGCTCCTTGACATGCTCCGGGTGAGCGCAGAGCGCCGACCCGATCACCCGGCGATTGTTTTCTACCGGAAAGCGTCAGATCCAGCGCCAGAGATTTGGACTTATACAGATCTTCTTCAACGAACGGAAGCCACAGCCGGCGCCCTGGCGGCGATTGGAATAGGTCCCGAAGATGGCGTTTCCATTCTATTGCCGACAATACCGGAAAGCATCCCCGCCTTCGTCGCGGCAAGCACCGTTGGCGTCGCTTTTCCATTGAATTTACTCTTATCCGCCGAGGCAATGGCGCATCAGCTCAACCTGGCGAACACAAAAGCGGCAATTGTAATGGGCCCTCACCCGGCGCTCGATATTTGCGATCGCCTCAGAACTGCTGCGCAACAGGTTCCAGGGTTGCAAACTATTATTGAAGTCCCCCTGGCTGGCGCCTCTTCCGGTGCGGCGGTTTGGAATCGGTTCCTCGAAACAGGAGCCGCCGGGTCTTCAGGTCACGGTGACAAAAACCGCATCGCAGCACTTTTCCATACGGGCGGAACGACCGGTAATCCCAAGCTTGCTCAACTCTCCGAATATAATCTCGCCGCGGGCGCCCTAATGTCGGCCGGCGCGATGCAATGGCGCGACGAGGATAGAAATATCGTCTGCCTGCCAATGTTCCATGTCGGCGGCAATATAACGAGCACCATGTCGACGCTATCGTCTGGCGCGACGGTAATTTTTCCAAGCCCGCTCGGCGCACGCGATCCGGAGGTGGTCAACAACATCTGGTCGATGATCGACAAATCAGGCGCATCTATTCTGGTGATGGTTCCGACTTCGCTTTCCGCGATCCATGACATACCAATTAGCAACGAACCAATGACCAGATTCCGCGGCATCATGACTGGCTCAACGCCGCTCTCGCCGGACCTTGGGGCTGCGATCATGGAAAAGACGGGCCGGCCGATCGCGCAAGTCTATGGAATGACGGAGACTTCAGGCGTGTGCGCAACACAGCCATGTGATAATCAGCGCCGTGAACACGCGGTTGGCTACCCGGCGCCCTTGCTTGAGTTAAAGATCAACTCTCCCACCGATGAGCGCGGCGAAGTTCTGATGCGGGGCCCAAATGTCTTTAAAGGTTATCGCACGCCGGACGGAGTGGTCGGCGCCCCAGAGAACGGATGGGTTGGCAGCGGAGATCTCGGGCAATTCGATGCTGACAAACAGCTGCGCCTGCTTGGCCGATCGAAAGACACGATCATTCGCGGCGGTCACAACATCGACCCGCTTGTCGTCGAGGAGACAGTCCAGGCACACCCCGCAATTCGTGAAGCGGCAGCGGTCGCGATGCCGGATGCTTATGCGGGCGAGTTGCCGACCCTCTATGTGAGTCCGCGCCCCGGGCAAGATCTTACCGTGGACGAGCTTAATAGTTATGTCAGTGAGCGGATTGCCGAACCACCGGCGAGGCCCAAGCATATCTTCATTCTAGATGAACTGCCGTTAACCCAGGTCGGCAAGGTCGCGCGTTTCAGGTTGCGTCAGATGGCGGCCGAATGGCGGGCGACAAAGTCTCTTGAGGGGCTGCCGGTTAGCGCTGTTCACTGCCAGGACGCCGCAGCGAAATTGATCGGGCTGGAATGGAGGAGCGCGCCAACATCAGATCAACTATCTGAGGCAGTGAAGCGCATGAACGAACTTGGTTTGCGCTATGAACGCTAACGACGTCAAGCGGTCTGACTTCATTACAGCTAGCGCTTCGGTTGGAAGAAATTGGAATTTCCAACAACATCAACAGGCAATATCCAGCATTGAACGGGGCTTACACGAAAGCACTCAAAGGATCATGAAAAATAGAAGACTGAATGGTGGGCGGGACAGTCCAGCCGCAACGCGTCTCCGGTCCGTTTTCCCTGATAAATGGGAATCTACAGGGAAAATATGCTTTTTGGGCCCGTTTGGCGAATTTTTACGCCGAAGATACCTGTGAATTCAGTACTTAGGCATAATTTCCCTAAACAAAATATCAGGGAATAGTTTCGACGGATCAGGGAACCAAAATTCGGTATCAGCGAAACGAGATTGACTAGTCTAATGTTTTGGCAGGCCAGACAGCGGGCTGATGCAGAGCTTCATCAGCGCCTCTGAGTCAAAATGGCAGCGGGATGGATTGAAAACGCTGCTTTGCATTCAGGTTCTGATTGTGGGTGAATTCCTTAGAGACCTCTCCCGCACTGGAGCCCACCAATTTCGCTTCAAACCTAGGCGTGTCATCCCGGCCGTCGAGAGCGAGTTGCAACGCCCATAATGTGGTCACTCGGAACTGATTGTTCTTCGTGTCCCACACCGACACGCGCTGCAATACGCGGTCGACGTCCAGACCTCCGGCGGATCGCCGGCTCCAACCCCGCACATCCGCAAACACGAGTGCATGTGTGAGCTCGCCCCGGGGCTCTTTGTATTCGGCCGCGGAATAGCTCGAGCCGACCACTAGATCTTTGTTGATTGCCCTATAGTTCGCCCGGTCGCTGCCTTTCGCGTCAGTCTTCACCCGGGACTCCTGAAACTTCAACGTGCACGCGCCCGGATCGTTAACTGGAAACTCAACGAAGTACATCCAACCGGCGGTCAACTGCGCAGTTTCCGTAACGACAGCTGGAAAAGGCCCTGGGGCCCCAGCGGGGTTTGCGTCTTCATGGATGGGGCGCGTGGTCATCGCGAGTGCAGTTTCGAATGGCCGGCCCCGTTTGAACTTGTTATCGAGTGTTGGGACCGTGGGCCCGTCTTGGAAGTGGAAGATAGGTGTTCCCGCTACACACTCGGAGCTCTCGATCTTCACTCTCCTGAGATGACTTCGAGTGTGTGAGCCTTCGTTGGTCATCAGCGGAATTTTTGCGTTCACCCAAACACGGGTCTGCGCGACGCGTTTTTGGTGTTGCAGATACGCGTCGAACCCAGCAGGGGTATGAATTCCCAGTTGGTTGGCGTTGAGCACATGCCACTTGGCCGCGGTAGTGGGGACGAGCAGGCTTAAGTGCACGTCGGTGTATGTAACCTCCTTCTTCTTGCCGTTTTTGTCAGGCTTGTCGTTCCGCTCACCCGTCATACGGACTCGCCACTTGCCGACCTTAAACGAGGCGTCGAAGGGACCCTGACCAGCGATAACGTCAACTATTGTCTCAAAGTCATCGTCTTCGACGTGGCTCTTGTCAGTGACATTGGCAACCGCCAGTCCCTGAACGGGCACACCTGGTTCGGCGGCATCGCCGGTTCGGATCACCATAGGGGCCGTGTGCTCCCCCTTCTTGTCAGCCTCATGTACGACCCAGAAGCGCTCAACCTCCGGTATGACCAGCACGGTAACGTATCCGCTGGCCTCCCCCAAGCCGAGTGAGCGAAGATCCAATGTCCCCTTTACGGAGGCGATGCCGGGTTTGTTGGAGCGCAGCACACCACTGGAGAAGGGAACGCCAGCCTCTCCTTGAAGTAACTTGTTGAACTCGAAGCCGTTCTCAACCGTAAACACGGTGTCGTTGTTGGAGCTATAGTCCATAAACTGGTTGGTTCCCACACTGACCGCTTTTCTTAGCGCAAAGATCAATGCCTGCGCCTTGGGTGGGAGCTTGTCTTCGAATTTGGCGAGCGCCTGCTCAATCTCGGAGAGTTTTATGGTCTCGTCACTGCCGGCGAAGCTAAATTCAGCATCCACCGGGCGCACATACCCGGTCGCTGTGATCTGCCCGTTCTCTTGTGTTGTTAGAACCGCCCACTCTTTCTTGGAAAGTTCGCGCAACGGCGTGGCGATGGGGCCTTCGGCTTGCAGCTGTATTTTTTTGAGCTGCATGCCAGCGAGTACTACTGTGAAGTTAGAGTCCACGCCGTTGTGTTGGGCTTGAATGACATTGAGGCCGGCGCTTTTGATTGTCGCGCGCCCTTTGCCGTCCACCGCAACGTCGGCGATTGGCGTCTCCGGCTCAAACAGGTTCCCCAAACCGGCATTAATATTGCGAAAGCGAGTGCTCGGGTGATTTGTAACGTTGATGTCTTTTTTATTGTCCGTGTCGAGAAGCACTGTGAGCTGCTTACGCGCATTATTGGCGGCAGGGTCGTACGGAATTACGATCAGATCGGGTTCGAGCGTGAGCCGTTTGACATCATAGACTCGCGGTGAAACGGTGATGCGAATCTCGTCTCCATGAATCTTGAGCAGCGCGCCGTCGGTGTCGTGCAAGTAGGCGAGCTGGACGGTGACGCCCATCTGGGGACTCTTCTTCATCCCCTGAATGAAGATATTGTTTGGAAGTTTGTCTCGATCGTAGAGTACGCGGCCGGCTTCGAGCTCGATGATCTCAAGGCCTCCGTTTCCATCGTCCTTCCATAAACGGATATTTCGTTTTCCCTTAGGCACGCTCAGTCGCACCTTGGCGGCGTCATCGACGAGCGTACTCGGCTCGGTGCGCAATTTAAGCTCGAGCAGATCATCCTCATGCGGCGGATCTCCGGGAACGACCGCAACTACACCGCCGCGGGTGTATTCGTTATCGGCTTCATCAGGCAGGCCTTTGATATCGACATCAGCTTTGACGACATGGACGACGGCATCAGCGATGTGCTTCTTGCCGACTGGCGCTTGCTCACCGTCTTGAAGCCTGTGGATTTGCAGCCTCAAGCCGACACTTAGCGGGGCGCCGGCTTGCACGCCCTCCAGGAAGAATGAGCCCTTCAAGTCCTTTTGGGTCAACTCCACCCGATTTGGCTTGTCATCAAGTGCATCCAAGATCGGCGAGCCGCCTTTGTCCCTACGAGGCCACACGCCCAAGCCGGCGTCGGCGCGTAGTTCAAATGGCAATGTTGCCGGCTTTGCAGATACCACTAGCTCGAGAAGATCCTCTTCGCTTTTGACTCGCGCGGTTCGCTCATCCAGGTCTTTGACGTTGTTGCGGTTGTTATCGTTGTCATTGCGACCCATCCACGCAACCTCATCCGCTGGGACGCCTTTGACCTTGATCGACATTTCAAAAGCCGTGATCCGAACAACATCCACGGTTTCTTGTCCGGTCTTGTGTCGAATGAACAAGTGGATTCGGCTCACGCTTCCGGCATTCGCGCCGGGATCCACATAGACACGTTTCGGAATCTTGGAGAAGTCGCTCCATTTGGCCTCGAGCTCAGTGTCAGTCTCGGGGTCGGTGTAAAAGCGCGCCGGGCCTTGCAGCCGGGCGAGGCCGACTTCGTTGATGTAGTGCAGCGTGTCGGTCGGCGGCGCCGTAATTCTCAATGCGATCCGCTCGCCGATGCGGGCGTAGCCACCAGGGCTCTCTTCGGCGACTTCCGGCACCGCTTCAATATCTAGGTCAAACGGCGTGACCTTGATCTTGAAGGTCAGCTCCTCGGCGCCAGCGTCGTGGTTCCATTTTATTGTTATCTGCGCTTCTGTCTGTCTTTGAACATGGAGTACGACCGATTGCTTACCGCCGGAGGTGAATGTCGTCGTCGTGGGCTTAACTACATCCGGGGCGTCACTGCTGATCGTTCCAGATCCGCGAACCGGGCCGACTTCGAATTCAAACGTAACCGCATTGGGGCTGCCAGGCTGGGCCTGCTCGGTCAGAGTGACTTCGTGCGGAGCTTTCTTGGCGAACTCGTGCAGCACTTCACCTTCCTCCGACTTTAAAACGATCGGCGTGATGTAAGGGGTGCGAACCTGGACACGCCCTGTCTTATTTCCGGATGTGGCCTCGAGCGTATCGCCGTCATTGCCCCGGAGGGATCTCGGGGCGGCGGACCAGCGGGCTCGGTGGATGTTGATCGGATCCGAGAGGAAGGTTTTCCCATCTGCAGCCGGCGCCGGGCTCACATTAACTTGTAGCGACGCGCCAACTGATACGTTGCGAACGGCTACGGTGGTTGGGTCTTGTGCTGGCGGGTCGTTGTAGCGTAGCCGCACACGAATTTTACTGGGCGTCCCCACCTCCGGCAGCAATGTCTGTTCGAGGGCGTCTTCAACAAACTCTACATCGGTAAGCTCCGCCATGACCCCGGCGATGCCGACATTACTCCAGGTGTGCTCCCAGCTTTCCTTATAGAAACGGTGCTGGGTGATGATCGTGCGGATCGCTTTGCCCTCGAGGCGGATACTGCTCCCGCCCTCGATTTGCTCCCCCGTTTCGGTTACGAGGATGACTTTTACGAGGCTGCCTCGTCCTCCACCAATATCCATCTCGGTGACAAGTCCGCAGAACCCGTCCTTGAACGAGGTCATGCCGTCTTTAACGATGACTACCTTTTTCTTGCCCTCGCCTTCCACACGCGGCGTGGCGTCATACCGGAAGTGCTTGTTGTAGCAAGGATGCGCCTCATGTGATTTTGTTTCGAACGTTTGTTGTGCGTAGGTTGCGCTCGACGCAAGCGAAGTGAGTAGAAACGCGAGGAACATGAAGCATCGGTTGGCACGCATGGGTGACCTTGCCCGGCTCCGGGAATCTTGGAGGCCGCTTAGTTGAGTTCCGCCTCTTGAGGCGACGGTTTCTTCTAACAAGAATAACTCACCTCGTGCTCAATGTAACCCGTCAGCGTTCATAAGGCCGATTGAGCGGGTTTGCCAAAGGAGGATTGGGCTCATTGTAGACCATGAAGGAGTAAAGTTGATACAATATCCGGGCGGCAAGGCTCGGCCGAAAAGCATATGAAAGACCCTAGCGCGCGACGCGCAAGCAGAATTCCGCGGAGGGTAAATCGCATTGCTCTGAAGAATCAGTACAGTGATTATTTGATTACTGAACTGTGCCGCTGAGAAAACACCACACAGAGTCTTTTCTACAATTTATCGAAAGAAATCTTGAAGCAGAAAAGAAAGGTCTATTTTGCAACGCAGCCCGGCAAGGTTATATTATTGCAAAGAGAAAGGCTAAAGCGAAAAGCATCCGATCATCCGCTCTTGCAACACCACTAGGCCACAGCTTAGAATGAAACAACAGATGAGCCGGATCCTCCCTTACTGAATCCGCTCGACGATCTCATGATTTTGATGAGGACACATGAAACACACGCCCTTTCCAAGCATCATTTTCGCACTCCTCGTTGTAGGTTGCGAAGGCTCCAACCAGCAGAACGACGTTACGTCCAACCTCACTGCAATCGAGCAGAGCACAATGGCGATCGAGGAGCTGAACAGAATCTGTCCGGACAGCTACTGTCAAGGAGGATTCGGATACAAATTCGAAGAGCTGACATGTACGAGAAAAAGCTGCACGCTCAAATTCTCTGCCGAGAAACGTAACACCCAAACGATGGTCGAGGGCATACTGACTCTCAAGGGCGTAGGTGCAAACACAATCGTGTCTAACGAAGACGGGTTGGATTATGTTTCCGATGCATTCTATGATGCATTCGACGATGAGTTGCTTGACTGGGAAGGCACTCAAATCTGACGTTCACTTCGACTGGCGCAGAAATGAGTTGTCCCTATCAAAACTCTATCCGGTAGGATTCGCAACAGTCTGCGACTCATGTTCGCTATAGATTTTAGGCGATTTCTTGCGGCTTAATCTTCTTTTTCCTGCGTGATTTATTTCGACCCCGTAAATGCTTGGAAACTGAAATCACATTGCCTCGCCATCAACTTTGCATTTTGCGAGCGCCTCGCAAATGAAGAAGCCCGAGCTACTGCCATAACACCAGGTTTTTGGCTCCAATCGATTAGCGTAACCTAAGTTGAAGCCTTGGCCATTGAAATATGATCGATAGAACTCTTGCATCACTCAAAATCATGCGGCGATTCCCTCATAACGCACGCGGATAGAGTTTTTGGTAACCACAGGTAGGGGCAGGCCAACTGGAACGTTTTTTCAGCGATATTCACAGGTCAAAATTAGATAACCTATAGGGACAACTATTCACACTGAATTTCGGCCCCGGAACCGGAGCCAATACAGGCTCCGACGGTAAAGCACCATATCGCGGCCGTCATGCCTTCTAAGGTGCATTCAGCCATGACGCGATCTGGTTAATCGCCTCTGTTGTCCATCCGAGCTCAAGGTGGTTGACGGCGATGGTCGCGCCGCCGCCATTGTTAGCGACGCCGGTCGTATCGCTGCAACTGTCAATGAACAGAACACCGTCTGAAGGGCCCGTGTGCTCATTGTGTAAAAGCGCGATATCATTTTGATTTCCGCAAAGATTATGCACCCGCACGGAAGCCGGCGCGCCGGCGTTTCTTATTGTGTCGACAATGGATTGACTGAGATAAGCGTCAATGCCGGGCGAGTGCGTGAACACACCCCAGCCGCCATGATATGTCGTCCACCAATCTTGCTCTAAACTTGGCAACGAATAGGTAGAATCCCACCGCTTCAGCATTTGCGCAGCCCCCGGAAAGAAAGACGATCCATAGGTCCACTCCGGATGAAAGCGCCAGAAGCCAAAACAGATGAGCCAGTCATGAGGCGCCGGACCATTGATAACACCGCCGCATTCGGGAAAGATCGTCAGCGAGAATGTCCATCCATGCCGAAAGGACAGATCGATACCATTATTGGGGCCGCCGAGCATAATGAGTTTGCCAATATCGGTGCGAAACGACGTTCCCCATGATTGCTTCACCGAGGATGCATACATGCGCGCGTTAAAAGCGCCTTTCGACCATGAAACAATATCAACCTTGGAAGACCCGGTCTGGTTTTTTACGACCTCAATCGCGTCCGCGATTTGCTCCGCCCAGAAATAGCCGTCTCCATTTTTATGGGGGAAATTGACGGCGAATACCTTAAAGCCGTCATTCGACAGCGCTTGCATCAACCCCGTCGATGGACATGACGCGCGCCCGCAGCCATAAGCGCCGGCTTCATTCGGGTCAGCCCAGGCAAGATCTGCATCTTGGTTCGCACCGTGAACGAGTAACACTGGCGTCGCTTTCGGGTTCGAATTCCAACCCGGCGCATAATACATCAAAAACCGGGACGAATGTGGGCTTTCATCGCCGCCAAAAAATATTTTACGTTGGCCGCTCTGGTCGCCCCTACCATCGGAAGGAAAGGTTTCTTGCGTGAAATCGCCAGACGTATCGCGCCAACGTTCAACTTTCACCCAGCTATTTTCAATATTGCTCGTATAGGAAGCCTCAAGCTGTAAAAACCCTGCGGCAAATGCCTGTGTAAAGCATATGAACGTAAACGCAGCGCTTAGTACGGCTATGTTGAATGTTGTCCTTACATTAGATACGCAACTACTCTGTGCATGCCCTTTCATCGTGCGATCCTCCTAGTTTCGATTGCAGAGTTAAGCGGCGAGACGAAAACATGAGGCGTCGGATTTCATCTGCGAGAAACGCGCGAGCATGTTGAGAGACATCAAGAACACCGAAGGAAAGGAATGCGTGAAACGCTGATTCAAAACATTTCGAAACAACGGGGACGCCTGCCGCCTTTATTCGTTCAGCATATTCACGCCCTTCATCACGCAAGGGGTCATGGCCTGCTGTAACAACGACCGTCGTCGGCAACCCTTTAAAGCCTTCTGCCAGCATTGGTGAAACGTCCGGGTGCTCGCGCAAAGGCGCGCCATTCAGATACCAGTCTACAGTTGCATCGATACCGGCGCATGTAAGATAATATGCGCCCCCGCCATATTGCTCTCGTGAGTGGTAGTTTGAATGCGGCTTGCTGATGTCGAGTATGGGATAAATCAGGAATTGCGCCGCAAGACCAACAGACACGGCGCTTAGCGCCTTGTGAGCGACGACAGCGGCAAGATTTCCCCCGGCGCTATCCCCCATGACAGCAATGCGCGTTTTATCTGCGCCAATGTTATCGGCGTTTTCCGCCACCCACTTAACAGCAGCAAGACAATCATCAAGGCCAGCGGGAAATCGATGTTCCGGCGCAAGGCGATAATCAACGCTTAAAAACAACGCGCCTGACCCTACGCACAGCGCCCGCACTAAAGCGTCGTAGCTTTCGAGACCGCCAAGCGACCACCCGCCGCCATGAAAAAAAACAATCAACGGCAATGGATCTTTATCATGCGTATCAGGGCGATAAAGGCGTGCGTTTATATCATTTGCGTATGTGGAGATTTTGACATTCGTTGTCGTACAACCTGCACTTTCCACACCAGCATACTGCGAGAACACCGCCCTTAACCCAGCGCGAGCGTCATCGACATTTATTGCATAGGCTTCTGTTTCGGCTTCCAGCGTTTCGGTAGTAAGTTTTTGCAGTAACTCAGCAGTCTGCTGGTCGAGCATTCCCAACCTCACATTAATTCAATTGGCTCAGGCTTTAGGGGTGAACGCACGTCGCCATGCCACCCGGCTTAATACCGGAATATCAGCCGGAAATCGTAAGTCCGCGGCGCCGCAAAAAATCCGAGCTCCACACCAGGAAACTCCGACAGGTTAAAGCCCTGAACACGGATCGCCTGATCCGTGGCGTTGCGCACGCCGCCGCGCCATTCCCACCGTCCGTTGTCAGATTTTAACGATACGAAGGCATTCAAGAGAACATAGCGATCTTGGGTAAGCACCGGAGATGCGGTGATCTCATTGGCGGTCGAGCCGCGATAAGAGGCGTCGATATGTGCGCTCCCAATCAAACCCGGCGTTAGTTGTGCTTCATAGGTTCCGCCAAGATGGGCGTTCCATTTCGGCGAGTTGACAAGCTCTCTATCGCTTACATCCGTGGCGACGCCTCCAACGAGCGTTTCGAACACGTCATACTCGGCGTCGAGATATCCCACTGACCCGTTAAAGGTCAGCGCGTCCGTTGGTTGCGCAACCAATTCAAGCTCAAAGCCATGCGCATGCGCTTCCGCCGCATTAGTAAACTGGCTCACAAAAACCCCCGAGACAGGATCGGAACCGAAGGACGTCACCTGGATATCGGTGTAATCATTGTAGAAATACGCAGCGTTCGCAATCAGACGCCCATCATGCCAGCTGGATTTCAACCCGCCTTCGTAACTCCAGACGAATTCCGGTCTGAACACCTCAAAGGCAAAATCAGTGGTCGCGCGCCCGTCGAAACCGCCGCTCTTAAAGCCGCGCGACGCCGACGCGTAGAACATAAGGTCATCATTGGCTGAATAAGAAAGGGAAACGCGCGGCGTCAAAGCGTCGAAATCGGCTTCACCGGTAATGGTCGTCCCCGCAACGCCTGCGCCTTGTAGGAATGCCGGCGTGTTGTTGATGACGGACACTGTAGGGTCGAAAAAGCTTTCAAAGTCACGAGAAGATTTTCGCTCTTCATATGTGTAACGCAAACCGGCGCTAAGGTCGATCTGGTCTGTGAGCTTGTAACTCGCATCACCGAATATGGCGTAGGAGTTCGTCACTTGGTCAGTTTGGGCAAGTGCAGACGATGGAAAGCCGAACAACGTTACCGGAAATCCGAAAATAGTCGCGGCGCCGTTGTCGACCCCGGAAAATGTCAGATCATCATCGTGAAAATAATAAAGCCCGCCAGTGAATACAAAACGATCATCATCATCATAAGTCGCACGCAATTCCTGGGTGAATTGGTATTGGTCCTGAAGCAGCAGAATATCAAGAATGGGAAGCGGCGAGCCATCCGTATCAAGATTGAGATCGAAATCCATTTCGCGATAGGCCGTGATCGATTCAAGAGAAAGCACATCGCTCGCCCGCCATGTCGATTTCAAGCTTGCTGCAAACGACGTGAGATCAGACAGGCCGTTTGCATTGACGTCGACCAGGAACGGGTCGGGGCTCGCAGGAAACACAACAATATTGGTCGGGTCGGCCGCTGCATCGGGCACGCCGGCGATGCTTGTTTCGCGAACCGGGCTGCGCGAGGTGTCCGGCCGGGCGACCTTACCCTCAACCGTTAGGAGAAAATCGACATTTTGCGAAGGCGTATAGAGTAGCGAACCGCGTCCCGCGAAGGAGCTGACATCGCCATCGTCTTCACCGGTAAAAGTGTTCATGTTGTATCCATCGCGCCGTGAAAATGAAAATGCCGCCTTTCCTCGCAGCACGTCATCTTTGATCGGGCCGCCGAGCCGGCCCTTGACGGTAGCGAAATCGAAATTCCCGCCGCCAACTTCAAGATAGGCGTCAAATTCGTCCGGCGGCGGTGTGGAGATGAATTTTACAGCGCCGCCAATGGTATTGCGGCCGTAAAGCGTGCCCTGCGGCCCGCGTAACACTTCAACACGGTCGACGTCAAAAAGCTCAAGGAACGCCGATTGTGAACGAGCGACAAAGACATCATCGACATAAACGCCAACGCCTGGATCGGCAAAGGCGAGCGAATCATTCTGCCCGACGCCGCGGATATAGATGACAGCGTTAGAGGCGTCGCCCTGATCGAGATAGAGGTTTGGAGAAGCATATTGAATGCCGGCAATGGTATCGGCCTGCAGTTCCTGGATGCGGTTTTCATCATAAGCGGAAACGGAAACCGGCACATCTTGAAGCGATTCCTCACGCCGGCGCGCTGTAACCACCAACACGTCGCGCGACGCTGAAGCTGATTGACCGTCGCTTGCCCCGTCCTGTGCATGCGCTGCACCAGAGGCGATTAACATTGCCGCCAAACAGACGCTCGCCGTTAACGCGGGCCTAATGGAATCTACTTTCTTTGGAGCTTCACACCACAAACTCATACATTGCCTCCCTAAATGGCGCCGGCTGGCGCATTCGCTTTTTTGGCTTGAGAACCCAGCGATTGCCTATGATTTAGAGTGTGGGATATGCCGCGCCAATGACGCGTTCAGTCAGATTGGCAGGACATTTTCGCTCACCATGGCCGTCTAATCCGTGGGCGCGGCCTGGCTTTTTGAAACTGCGCCGACGCTAACCTGAACTGACATAAACCGATGGCGTAACGCCGTTCCATTGCTTAAACGCACGCGAAAAGCTCCGAAAATCGGAAAATCCAAGCTCCTGGGCGACGTCGCTGACGTGCCGGCGGCGACGTAACAAGATTTTTGCGCGCTCGTTCAAAACGCGGTGGCGCAAATCCCGAAAGCTTGCGTCTTCAGCGGTCAATCGACGGCGCAAAGTCGCCGTACTGACGCCGAGCCGCAAACCAATCTCGTCCTGATTGACGACCCCCGCTTCCAGTAAATCGATTACCCTATCGGTCATGCGAAAAGGCTCGGCGCCGGCGCATTCCTTTTCGGCGATTAATTTTGCGACGATATCATAAACGCCCGCGGCGGGAGGAGCATTGTCGCCGACCATCTTGATGGGCGTCTTCGCAACTGTGTGGTCGTAGATGAGGGCGTAATAATTGGCATTGCAATGAACAGGCGCATTCCAAAATGCGAGAAAAGGCGAAGATGCGCCCGCCTGTGGGCGTTTTGAATATATTTTTCTGACACTGGAGAATAAGTTCGTTCCTGTCGCGTGAGACAAAAGCGCATGAAGAAAAATCAATACGCCCTCCATTAACGAATAAACAAAACTACTTCCTGCACCAGTGGCGTATGGAAATTCCTTATCGTCAATAATGTAGACTAAACCGCTCGCGCGCTTTTCAACGCGATTATAAGCGCCGCCATGAACAAGGTTGTACGACTTGGCAATCCGCCTCATGGCGTCAAACAGATCAGGACTTTCCGCCAGCATCGAAAATACGAAATCAGTAGTTCCGGGGATCAACGGGCGCACGGAGATCTGGCAAGTTTCATCCTGTGCTGCGAAGGAAAGGCGCGCTAGGATACGAAAATAATCTTCGAGGCGCGCTTCGCCGGCGCTCGCTGCATCGTGCAGATCCGCTGAAAGGCCGAGTTCTTGTAAAATTTTTGAAAAATCAAGCCCCGCCTTCTCCGCAAAAACTTGCAGCGGCGAAATATCGCTCGCGCCTACGACCAGCGCAAATGAGGGCGTTGAAGACATTAAACGTTACCCTGCGGCGTCAATTGTAAATGTGAATAAGAAATGTCGAGCTTCCGGATACCTTCCCACCCTAACTGTTATATTACTGACGAAAACCCAATGGCGCAGCCACCCTTTACGTAACCATGAGATTGCTTTGGTCGTCACTCAGTATTGCATCCAGTTTTCATGCCGCCTTTCGGGCAGTTTCAGTTTGAGCCCTGAACGCTTCCAGCGTCAAGTTCCCGAGCGCGCTGCGGCTGTCACCGGTCCCTATCATAAACTCGATTCAAGCCGTTCTTGCGAAATAATCACAGTCGCGCAATGCTAATTACATGCTCGATTGGCTTCAATTATTGGCGCATCTTATTTATGGATTTGCTCGGCCACGCGCAGCGCTCATGGCTGATAACACTGCCTAGCGTCAGCAACTTATCGCCTTGCGTAGACGAGCGCCAAAGCACCTTATTTTGACCCGCGCCGATCGATTGTTATTGACAGCACTCTATCGATTATTCCCCGGGATTTTGAACGTCATCCATATTCTACGCCCAGAGACAGTCATTCGCTGGCATCGTATGGGCTTCAGGGCGGTGTGGCGCTGGAAACCGCGACCGCGCGGCGGGCGACCAAAGGTTTCTCAGGAAGTCCGTGATCTCATCCGCGAAATGAGCCTGGCAAATCACTTATAGGGAGCGCCGCGTATCCATGGCGAGCTTAAGATGCTGGAGATCAATGTATCGCAATCAATGATCGCCAATTACATGGTCAAACGGCGTGGGCCGCCGTCGCAAGGTTGGGAGACGTTTCTGCGCAACCATACTGACGGCATCGCCTCTATTGATTTCCTGGTTGTTCCAACCATCGGCTTCAAGCTGCTCTATGCGTTTGTCGTACTCGGTCATGGACACAGAAAGCTACTGCATTTTGCGGTTACTTATCATCCGACAGCAGATTGGGCGGCCCGGCAAATAGCTGAAGCATTTCCATGGGATGAAGCGCCTGTAAGGCTCATACGCGACAATGACGCCATCTTCGGCGCAGCGTTCAAGAAACAGCTCAAAGCTATGGGCATCAGGGATGGCCCAACAGCACTCCGAAGTCCATGGCAGAATGGTTGGGTCGAACGCATCATCGGCTCCATTCGCCGTGAATGCCTAGATCACATAATCATCTTGAACGACGGCCATTTGCGCCGCGTGCTAAATGCGACGCCAAATACTACAATGCAGCGCGAACGCATCTGAGTATGGAGAAAGATGCGTCAGATGCACACCGTGTTTTTCGATTCGGATGGGTTAATGTCATTTCGCACTTAGGTGGTTTGCACCATGAGTATGCCAGAATCTAATAAATGGTAGGGACACCTACTATAAAGCAAATACTTAAAATTAGGCGCCGATGCGAAAACATCTCCCAACGTCGGTGGATTCAAACAGTTCTGAATGCCTCTACCGGTGTTTGTCATCATATCGAACCATATTGCGATTTCGAACCTGCTAATATTGCCCACGACCACCGCGAGCGACCGTAGTTTCCCGAACAACAAGGCTCGTTGGCGTAAGTTGTGACGAAACGTCTTCTCCCGCAAGCTTGCGAAGAAGTAGACTGACCATGATCTCACCGCCCAATTTTATGTTTTGATCAACTGTTGTGAGCGGCGGCATGATCATGCCTGACTGACCAATATTGTCATAACCGGCCACTGCGACATCACCAGGAACGGAAAGCCCTTTCACCTGAACTGCGTGCAAGGCAGCAATGGCCAGCACGTCTGATGATGCAAATATCGCATCGAATTTGCATCCATCTTCGATTAGCCTGGCGACCCTGTCGTGCGCTTCTTGACCCCCGAAGTCCAACTCCAGGACAAGATCAGATGGGTGGGTAAGGTTGATCATATTATAGG